>Ga0209070_100024_pt1 | contig 294953 bp, 252 predicted proteins | sample SynthPrep_5_END__FD_187205 | JGI IMG/M metagenome (GOLD analysis project Ga0209070, IMG submission 187205) | Synthetic microbial communities from Ohio, USA - SynthPrep_5_END_DS10_MetaG (SPAdes) (version 2) | ecosystem: Engineered > Bioreactor > Aerobic > Activated sludge | place: USA: Ohio...
CGGCTGTTTCATCACTGGCGAGTGACCGGGCAGCAAGGTTGGATAACGGGAGCCGTATGACGCGAGAGTGTCACGTACGGTTCTGCGAGCGGCTGCGGGGGCAGTTCCCGCGGCCGACTCACCATTTTGGCATGAAGGCCCACATCGGCGCCGATGACGAATCGGGTCTGGTGCACAGCGTAGTGGGCACGGCGGCCAATGTGGCGGATGTCACCCAGGTGGACAAATTGCTGCATGGCGACGAAAACGTGGTCTGCGCCGATGCAGGCTACACCGGTGTCGAAAAGCGGCCCGAGCATGAAGGACGTGAAGTTATCTGGCAGGTGGCGGCACGCCGCAGCACCTACAAAAAACTCGATAAGCGCAGCGTGCTGTACAAAGCCAAGCGCAAGATTGAAAAGGCCAAGGCTCAGGTGCGCGCCAAGGTCGAGCATCCGTTCCGGGTAATCAAGCGCCAGTTCGGTTACACCAAGGTGCGCTTTCGCGGCTTGGCCAAAAACACGGCGCAACTGGTGACACTGTTCGCTCTGTCGAACCTGTGGATGGCGCGCCGACATTTACTGACGAATGCAGGAGAGGTGCGCCTGTAATGCGGGAAATGGCCACCGGAGTGGGGTCCGGGTGGCGAAAACGTAAGAAATACTCGTCGAATTGATTGTTTTTTGATCATTTGGCGAGTTTAAAAGTTGCGCTAGGTGGTATGCCGGGGAAATACATGGCTACTTCAGACCATCCTGAGAGATCTAGTCGAACCTGGCTGATTGCTCAGCGGGGCTGTGAGAGGAGGCGGTTCCGTGACCGCACAGTGAGTGTTGACCTTGCTGTCCCTCTCTTGGCGCTGATGGAAAATTGGGGTTCATATGTCCCTCGCGCAAGCAATTTTGAATCGAGTCAAGCACATGCCAAAGGGGAGACCCTTTGTCGGCGCGGTGTTCGCGCAGCTTGGTTCCCGTGCGTCGATTAATAAAGCGCTTTCTAGACTGGTGCAATCAGGCACGCTGGAGCGAGTGGCTCGCGGTGTCTACATGCGCCCTAAAATGAGCAAGTACACCGGTAGGGTGGTGCGCCCGAGTCCGCTGGCTGTCATGGAGGTCATCACGAAGGCGAACGGCGAGACGATCCAGATACACGGCGCGGAGGCTGTTCGGAAGTTGGGCCTCAGCACACAGATGCAGGTGTTGCCGACCTTTTACACCAGCGGATCTACTCGCGAGATCAAGGTTGGCAATGCGGTGGTTCGCCTCCGTCACGTATCCAAGGACCGCTTGCAGCACGCCGGCACGACGGTAGGTGTGGCGCTTACTGCTCTCTACTACATCGGGAAAGAAGGGCTGTCCGCTAATGTGGTTGCCAAGATTGTTAGTGCGCTGAGCGGCGAAGAGCTGATGAAGCTAAGGGCCTGCAAGATGCCGAGATGGATGCGATCGTCATTGAGCCTTGTGTGAGCGTACGTGGATGCGTCTTGCGTACTGGATCACTTGGCCTCGATGGTGGTGATGTGTGTGGCGATTCAATCAGCCCCCCCCAGCATTTCACAAGAAAGGAGCCATTCGCTCTGATATGCGTGATCATCTCTGTCAGTCCTCCTTGTGCACTGTAAAATTAGTATGAGCTTTCTCCCTATCGACGTTGCTCTGCCTGCCCTTCGCTCAGCATTGGCAGAGCGAAATGAAGCTGTTCTTGAAGCTCCTCCAGGAGCGGGTAAGACAACCCGAGTTCCCCTCGCGCTATTGAATGAGACATGGCTTGGAACCCAAACCATCTTGATGCTCGAGCCGAGGCGTCTTGCTGCTCGAGCTGCGGCTGAGCGTCTAGCTAGCGAATTGGGTGAGAGAGTAGGTGAAACCATCGGGTACCGGATTCGCTTGGAAAGCAAAGTCGGTCCGAAAACCCGAGTTGAAGTCGTCACCGAGGGCATCCTGTCCCGTCGTTTACAAGAGGACCCCGCCCTCGACGGCGTTGGGATTGTCATCTTCGATGAATACCATCTTCGTACGCTTGACGCAGATTTAGCCTTGGCACTTTGTCTAAACGGCCGTGAGCTTCTTAGGGACGAAAGCCAACCACTTAAGATCCTTCTGATGTCTGCAACGCTTGAGGGGGATCGCCTTTCTAAGCTCCTGAACGACGCTCCAATAGTGAAGAGCGACGGCCGTATGTTTCCGGTCACCACGTATTGGGGGAGACCTCATCAATTCGGTGAGTTCGTTGAGCAACGCGTGATTCAGATCTGCCTGCAGGCCCTATCTGAACAAAGCGGGAGCATCCTTGTGTTCCTTCCCGGTCAGGCTGAAATAAGCCGGGTTAACGAGCAGTTGAAAACTCAACTGAAGGACCAAGATAACATTATGCTTTGTCCGCTCCATGGCGAACTTGACCTGTCGTCCCAGCGAGCTGCTATCGAACCCGCGCCACAAGGCAAACGCAAACTAGTGCTTGCCACCAACATAGCCGAAACGAGCTTAACCATCGACGGCGTTCGCGTCGTAGTGGACGCTGGACTGGCACGCGTGCCGCGTTTTGACCCTGTCAGTGGTATGACTCGCCTGGATACGCAACGTGTTTCTCGAGCGGCAGCTACGCAACGTGCTGGCCGCGCAGGACGCCTAGAACCAGGTGTTTGCTATCGACTCTGGTCGGAATCGCAACATGACCAGCTTGCAGCATACGACGCTGCCGAAATTTTGCAGGCAGATCTATCTGGACTCGCGCTGCAGCTAGCGCGATGGGGTGTGCAGCCTGACGATTTGGCTTGGTTAGACTCGCCTCCTGTAGCAGCTTATGCGCAAGCTCGTGATCTACTAACCCGGCTAGGAGCATTAGATGAGCGTGGTGTTATTACTGCCCATGGTCAAGCGATGGCTGAGTTACCTGCACATCCACGAATCGCGCATCTGTTACTCCGTGGCCAGGCATTCGGACTCGGTAACCTCGCCTGTGACATCGCGGCGCTGCTTGGAGAAAAAGATATCCTCCGCGGTACCGGCGCTGACCTTCATGATCGTATTAGCGTATTAGGTAATGAAGCGTCCTCACGCGCCAGTCGAGGGGCTGTTCAACGAGCACGTAAGCTAGCGAGGCAGTTCAGGGGATATCTACGCGGTCCGGTATCTGAGCCTGTGGCAGACCCTGATCATCCAAGGTGGCAAGGGGGGCTCTTGGCCTTCGCTTATCCCGATCGAGTTGCTCGACAGCGACGCGATGGTGGAGCTGAATACCGACTAGCAAATGGCCGTGCCGCTCAGTTTGGCGAGCCTGACGCACTGATGAAAGAACCTTGGCTAGTCATTGCAGATCTTGGGAGCAGACAAGGTCAGAGAGAGGAGCGCATCTACATTGCCGCAGCACTTGATCCCCAGCTATTCGACACTCTGCTTGCCGAGCAGGTAAGCCAGCGTGATGAACTCGAGTGGGACGAACGCGAGGGTGTATTGAAAGCCGAGCGTCAGAAGCGAGTGGGTGAGCTGGTACTGAGTCGAGCGGCCATTCCCGGGCTTGATGAAGAGGCTCGTTCTCGGGCATTGGTCGGCCTCGTACGTCGCAAGGGCATGGAGCTGCTACCGTGGACACCGGAACTTCGTCAGTGGCAGGCACGAGTGTCTCTTCTTCGTTGTCTGGATCTCGAGCAAAAGGGCGAGAGTGAGTGGCCTGATCTGTCAGATGCCGCGCTCCTGAGCTCACTTGAAGTGTGGCTGGGGCCGTACCTGGGTAAAGTCAGCCGACTTAGTCATTTCGCCAACTTGGATCTCCCAAGCATCCTTATTGGCTTACTGCCTTGGCCGTTACCTGCACGCCTCGATGAACTAGCCCCCAAAGCGCTGCAGGTGCCATCTGGCTCGCGCGTTGCCATTGATTACTCAGAACATCCTCCCGTGCTTGCCGTTAGGCTACAGGAGCTGTTTGGCATGGCTGACACTCCACGTATAGCAGGAGGCCGTCAGGGAGTACTACTGCATCTACTGTCTCCAGCTCGCAGACCCGTACAGGTTACTCAAGATCTCGCCAGCTTTTGGGCCAATACCTACATTCAGGTGAAGAAAGATCTAAAGGGTCGGTACCCCAAGCACTGGTGGCCTGATAACCCTATGGAGGCAGAACCGACCGCTAGGATTAAACCTAGAAAGCAATGATTCATCCGCCGCTCTTGAGGTGAGTGCGTAAATCGATTTGCCGCTGGGCTCGCCTATCCGCGAAGCGGCTAGGCTTTGATGGCTGGATCAGCTTAAGAAAAACCTAAAGATCTAGACAAGGTGCGGCCGAGTTTACGCGGCGCGTGCCTTGGCAATTTCAAAGTCTTCATTACGCAACTTCTTGAGCTTTTCAAGCTCTATTGCGTACTCGGCAACAGGCATTCCTGCCTTTAAGTCGTTCAGAAGTTTTTCTTGGCTTTGGTCAAAGACCTCAATCGCCTTAATCATGTAAACCGAGGAAACCGTGGTGTGGTAGTTCGATACCTTCTCGAAGGCTAGGTGAATGTAGCGCTCTACAGAATCAGGACTCTGGTGGCCAGTCCACTGCATCACCTCTGCGACGAATTTTTTGCTGTCGAGTAATGCGCGCCTGAAGTCATCTACGTTTTCAAGTTCGTGCCTGCGAATGAGCAGAACAAACAAATTGGTGATAAAGGCATGACGGAACATATGTGCGCAAATAGGCTCTTTGATCCCAGCATGACTCTTCAGCGCCGAAATCTCATTTGTAATCGAGTCAGCGTTAAGCCTGGAGCCATTTTGGTCGGATACAAAGAGGAAGCCGTGATCATTGGACTTTCTGAATTTGTTGATTAGCTTCTTTCGAGGAAAGTCTATGTATTTCTTCAGCTCGTTCAGCAGCATCTTCGTAATGGGTATCGTACGCTCCACACCCACTCCTCGTTTAAGAGTCTCAAGACGCAACATCGGAAACTCCATCGCTAGCGCCGCCTGGACATCGCTGACTAAGATGTTTGCGACTTCACTACGCCGAGCACCTGTATGTTCCAGTAGAGAAATCATGACGTGACGGCGCATCTGTAGGTGTCTTGTTTTGCCGAGGCTGTTAATGGCCTCCCTTAAACGATCAATGTTCTGCGCTGTAATCGGATCACGCGTGCGTGGACGTCCACCGGAAAGTGAAAGCGAGTGATGGTGGACAAAGTCCCTTTTAATGATTTTTCCTGAGCGGGTTCTGATCGTAACTGTCTTGTGAGTCGTGCGAATGCTACCAGTAGGTGAAACAAAGGTATTGTCGCCGTAGAAATAGCCAACGTGACTCAAAAAATCCAAGCAGACCCGGCCAACATTCAATACCGTAGTTTCAGATTTCCTCTTATGTTTGGAACCAGGCCTAAGCGATTCTGTTCGAATTGAGCTGATGAAGTTGCTAAATCCATTGTCATTTAGTTCAATGAAATCAATATTATGGTGGAAACAATAGCGAATAAGCTGGCTGATTTTCGCTGCATAATCCCCCATGGTGCCGCCTTTGCTGCCTTTTCTGGATAGACCGGATTGACCGCCTCTTCCGGGTCTGTCTCGCAAGGCCAGCATATAAAGGTTTGCAAGCAAACAAGGTCGTCCATCAGGCCATACAATAAATGGCATGTTGGATCCATCTTTCGTAACAAGAGAGCCCAGGGCGTGATGATCAAAGAGCTTTAGCTCGCCGACGGGTCTGAAGAGTTGCTTTATAGATTGCATACTCATTGACGGTACTTGTCTAATTGGGTCACTGTTCGATCGCTCTCAATTGGCGGAAAATGATCGAAAGGCGGCGGATTCATAGAAACAATCATCGTCAGCGTCGTTAACGCTTCTTGCACACGCTTTTTGCGAAGATTTTCGTTAGGCGTATCCCGGACGTTCTTCAACTCAGCTATAGCATGTGATAAACCCTGTAGTAAGATGAGGTTGATTTTTTGATGTTGCTCAAGATCACGTTCCATCTCGTCAATACGCTTTTTTAAACCGCTTTTCGTACGCTTGTTACTATTTTGACCTCGCCTATTGAAGGTGTCGATGCTATCTTTGGCTGATGTGCGAAGATGATTTATATCCTCAAATCCGCGCTCAAATAGTTGGTTGGCGTATGTCTTAAGCGTATTTAAACTTACAGCCTTCGTCTGCTTGATGCCTTCATTGTCCTCGAATTCGACTTCAAATGCTGCGATCCCCGCCTGGCTTTTAAGCGCCGAGATCAGCTCTACATTTTCAGCGAATAGATGAGGCGCTCTAGTAACCAGCCTGAGAAAGTCGCGCAGAGCGATTACAGCATTTCTGCTATTTAACACTCGTGAGTCAGTCTTCATTGTTAACTCAAATTTTTAATTTTTACAATAACGCGCATGTGCTTCCCGAGGTTGTCGACGAAAAACTCTGGCTCAATGCAAACCTCGCCCACTTGGATCAGCTCCAAAATATGGTCTTCAAGCTCTTCAGTGTCGACTAGCGCAAAGTCGTCGGTACCATAGCGCGCCCGAAGTAGGTCAGCGAGCTCGACGTAGCTATTAATCTCGCCCTTATGAAGACTCTCGGCTATAAACTGAGCCTTAGCCCCACGCAGAATCGTTCCGTCCAATGTCTCGGTTATATAGTTCCAGAGATGCTCAATATCAGTATGACCAAGCATCCACTGCAAGGTCTCTAAGCCGCCGAAGCTAGCAGAGTGAAAGAACAACATCGCAAAGAATCGACGTAACTGATGCTGGCGAATATAGTAGCGTTCTCCCTTGCGGTTAACTGGTGTTTGGATGTAGTCGCAAAGAAAATCAAGGTTGCGGTTGTATAAGTACGAGCTTGACTGCCCGTCCGCTAAGTCACCTCTAGTTGCAGGCGTTGCAAATAAATGATTCATACTTTCGTGGTAACCAATACGAACAAGAATTTTCTGCATTCGAATTAGGTTTTTAATCATTTGAACGGCGATAGGTTCAATTGGGCGTGCTTCTAGCTGCCTGAGCCCATAAAGCTGGTAGGTGCTTTTTCGGTTGTAGAAGTTCAGCCATTCTTCAGTGGAATCTAAACAAGTTGTGCTGTGTAGGTCGAGGAGCTCTCCGACCCGGCGCGCAGTAATAGCACCTACTACTAATTGTACTGCTCCAATATAAACGCCGATGAGTTCAAGAAGAGCCTCGCGAGCGCGGAGTTTCGCAAAGTAAATAGCCTTTTCCTCTTTTTTATTTCGCCTGTTTTGCGAGTCTTTTGCGCTATGTGAAAGTTGCCATTGTTTTACTCCTAATGATGTGAGCTCCGGACCTACTGCGTGTTGAAACTCTTTATTAGATAATTGTCCGATTCGGCTGTTGTGGGCTTTGCAATATATTATTAGTTTGCAAAATCCATTCACAATTATCTTGCCGTACTTGAGGTGAAACTCTACCGAGTCTTTGAATGCGCTAAATACCACTGTGGATGGAAGTGTCCTAAATCTGCCTAGGCTCGATAGATTAACTCTAAAATTACTGAACTCTATTAAATGGCTAACTGCCGGCGCAGGAATTCCAAGTTCATGCAGTTTTCCCATGCCATAAATCGCGGATTTATATCCAGTAGCGGCTGACGGCGTTATGGTTTCTCGCTCACCCGTGGTTACCCGGAAAGGTGGATGTTCACGTCTAAATCCGGAAGCATGTTTGTAATATGACAAGATCTTTATGATGGGTTTGCAGTCCGATTTTCCTTTAAGTGTCCTTTTATATATGTGCTCTGAGAGCATCAAAGAGTTTGGTGAATGCCAGCTTTCAGTTCCTTTCCTATAGTAGCCTCTAAGGTAAAGAGCGGCGCGGAATTTTGGGATTAAATCAAACTCCACATCCAGTTCGTTTTCGTCCTCTTGGTCGGGGGTGATTAATCGCATTTCGGGTATGGCTGCTAGCGTTTGGTTGATCAGGTTCTTATTTGTGCTCTTCAGAAGATCCAAGCAGTAGGAGGAAACCCGTTTGCGCCATCCATATACTGACTCGGAAGAGTCTGAGTGCTGGGTAAGCGTAGTTAATATTGATTTGAGGTTATTCGTAGAGAGACCAGCCAATCCATATTTAGCCAGCTCAAAGTCAGCTGAATGAAGAAGTAAGTAGTCTACTACGTGAACGGCTCTTGCAAACTTGACTTGTTGGGTTCTAATTGAGTTGGACTCGGCGCCGCCGCCAGCTATTTTCTCTGTGGATGAAGTAAGCATATATTTTAGACCGCTAAGCAGGTCATTATTCTTCCAGTCGGTAAGTAGGGTCCCGTCTTCAAGTTCGATATTCCAGTCGAGTACCTTATCGGTCTTGTGGTTAAAGTCGTAGAGCCATATCTTGTCGTGAAAGTTACTTTTGAGCCAGTCTGCTCTTTGTAGCTTTTTCGTGGGGTCTACAAAGAAAGCATCCAAGAAATTAAGTTCGCTGGGAAGTTTCATAAATTAACTCCTTCATCTTTTCAGGATTGCAGTGCGTCAGGGCATCTGAGAGATGTTGCTTAAGTAGGTAGTCATTACCTCTATTTATTTCCGCGACTACTTTTCTTGAAAGATCGGCCCAATAAGTGGCGCGGCCACATACTTTTTCGGGAGTCAAGGCTATATCTACTGCTTTTTCTAAAGAGACAAGGGCTGTCATTATTCCTGGGTCAATTGAAATTAATACTTGTTTAACCCTTTGGTCAGTGCTTATTTCATTTTCAGCTGTCGTGTGTTCTGGATTGCTAAGGTGGTGCGGAATAAGTTTCAGCGCATGGTTGGCGAGGAAACTATGTAGTTCTTCAATGTTGGAAAAATTAGCTGCTTCCAATAGATATGGGCTGTCTTTCATAGCTTCGCAGATAAATCCCTTTTGAAAGATACGAATCCATCTTGTCTGGAAAAAAGCCAATATAGCTTCTGGAAGATATCTTCTCATAAGCAGTGTGTCATATCTCGCGTGACCAAGAGCTTTCGCCATCTCAGCTACACTTTTTGTTTTGAGGTATACCAGAACTCCTGAAGATGCTCTTAAGGTCGACATGGATACTCTGGTTAGGAAGTCCTCCAATTCCCCGTGGCGGCGGGTTGTGTGTGGATGAAATTGGTCCTTTAGCATATCTAAGTACTTCGGATGACCCTTGAAGTTTGATTTATTCCATGCCGGAAATTCAGCGCTGCTCGGAGTAGAAAAACCATGTCCGCATGTGATAAATAATTCTCTCCAAGTGTCGTCATTTTTTCCTTTTAAGAAGTCTCTTAGCGGTCTAGTGATCTGTATTATTTTCTCTATGAGTTCAGTGGTGCTAGGGCTTAGTTTGATTTTTTGTTCGCTAAGTTTGCTGCCTCTTCGATCTTTGTAGCCTATTAACCAATTTCCTTCTGTTTCTGTTTTTTTGAATCCGATCATATCTCCGTTTTTGTCGTGTAGTATCAATTTTTTAAGGAAGCCATGGGTGATTTCTGGGTGCTCAATTACCAGTAGGCATTGAAATGGAAATAATTTTCCATGTGTGGGCAGGCCGAGAAGTTCAGCTAGGTGTCCTTTGGAGATTTTTGCACTATATCTAGTATTGATATAGTAGGAGTCATTACTAAAGCCATCGCGCTCGAATGTTGCGCATAAATTACTAAGATTCAGTTTTTCAGCCGTTACACCCCAGGCTCTGGATGTAATAGGGGTTCCAATTTTTGATAGATCTCGTCTGCGCTGAGTTGAGCTATATATTTTTTCGCACTGGTCGTACGCCCAATTTTTTACTGTGCGCAAATCAGTTTCTATATCGTGGAATAAGATTTCAATCGCCTCAGTGTCAGTTAGGTGTAGCGGCACAGATGTAATGAGTTTTTCGTGAACCTCAATACCTTCTTTGTTTAGGCTAACTCTTGAGGGTGTTCCCGATACTTTTCTCTCAGTTGGCTTGGGTAAGCTGTCATCAAATGGCAGTGCCCAGACGTTGCTTTGCAGGAACGCCTCCTCTAGATTAGATATCATCCTTCCCCAGGTCTTGATCTGAGAGTTAAGATTAAGTTTTTGATCGTAAGCGCTCATGAAAAAGTCTTTCATGAAGCTCAAGAAAAATCTTTTTATCATTATTGGGTTTTTAAAGGTTTCTGGTGGCCAAGTTGTAGCGTTTTCGCTAAGAAATTTGGCTAATTTGTTTATGTCGCTAACCCCCGGTCTTGCTTGTTTCTCGTAAAAGAGACGAAGATTTTCATAGAACTCTTCAGTGAAGGCTTGGCCGTGCGAGTGCCAAATGCAGGGGAGCGCTAGAAAGTGTGGTATTCCTTTGTTCGTGATAATTTCCCAGCCATTCCAGTAGCGAGCATGAGGGGAGTCGAGTATCGAAGAATTTTTATTATTGGCAGCAGCATCGGTATCTGTTATCCAAGCCTTGTAACTTATCGTTGCTATCCAAGGTGATTTGATTGCCATTTTTTCAATGGCCCTCAGCAAAGTTCGTGCGTATCGACGTCTTGTCTGTAGTCTAGTGCTGACGAGATCCTCACCTGCCAGGGCGATAAGAAAGCCTTGTACGGTATTTGCAAATGTCTTGCTTGCGAGGCTGCTCAGAAAAATGGGGCTGTTTGTTAGATGGCAGTAACACTCGAACACCTTCAAGGCAGTATCAAGGGAGGCAACGTCCCCTTTTCCGCATCGCTGAAACAACACGACGACGTCAGGTGAAAGCATTTGAAAGGGGTAATTGATCAGAGCAAGGGTGTTTTTGATGATTGTCAAAATTTTATCACCTTGGTTTCTCTCTAGAATGCCTCAGCCATGCGGGCTGGTAGGCGTTGATAAATTTATGCATATAGTAAAGTCTTCGAGCGCAGCCTGGATGCCGATCTGGCCCTGGCGCTGACGCTCAATGCGCGTCAGCTGCTCCGCGACGAGCCGCTCAAGCTCCTGCTGATGTCGGCGACGCTGGAGGGCCAGCGCCTGTCGGCGTTGCTCGACGAGACACCGGTGGTGCGCAGCGAGGGGCGCATGCACCCGGTGGAGCAGCGCTGGGGCCGCCCGCTGGCGCCGGGCGAGCGCATCGAGCCGCGGGTGGTGCAGACGGTGCTGCAGGCGCTGCAGGACGAGCGCGGCAGCGTGCTGGTGTTCCTCCCCGGGCAGGCGGAGATCCGTCGGGTGAACGAGGCGCTGGCCGAGCAGCTGGAGGGGCGCGGCGACATCCTGCTCTGCCCGCTGCATGGCGAACTGGAGCTGGCCCAGCAGCGTGCGGCCATCGAGCCTGCACCGGCGGGCCTGCGCAAGGTGGTGCTGGCGACCAATATCGCCGAGACCAGTCTGACCATCGAAGGTGTACGGATAGTGGTGGACGCCGGGCTGGCGCGAGTGCCGCGCTTCGATCCCGGCAGTGGCATGACCCGCCTGGAAACCCGGCGCATCTCCCGCGCCTCGGCCACGCAACGGGCGGGGCGGGCCGGGCGGCTGGAGCCGGGCGCCTGCTACCGGCTGTGGTCGGAGGAGCAGCACGGGCAGCTGGCGGCCTACGGTGAGGCGGAAATTCTCCAGGCGGACCTTGCCGGCGTCGCGCTGCAGCTAGCGCGCTGGGGCGTCGAGCCCGACGAGCTGGCCTGGCTCGATCGTCCGCCGGCCGCCGCCTACGGTCAGGCGCAGGCCCTGCTGGAGCGCCTCGGTGCGCTGCAGCGCAGCGAGCACGGCGGCTGGCAGCTGACCCGTCACGGCCAGGCGATGGCCGAGCTGCCGGTGCATCCGCGCCTGGCGCACATGCTGCTGCGCGGGCAGGCGTTGGGCGTGGCTGCCTTGGCTGCCGACGTGGCGGCGCTGCTGGTCGAGCGTGATATTCAATCCGGCGGGCCGCGCGGCGGCGGAGCCGATCTCGCCCTGCGCCTGCATCAGTTGCAGGATGGTCGTGGTGCTGGGGTACAGCGCGTCCGGCAACTGGCCCGGCAGTTTCGCAGCTTGCTGCGCGGTGCCGCGGCGACGCCTGCTGCTCAACTCGATGAGCAACACGCGCTGGCCGCGCTGCTGGCCTTCGCCTATCCGGACCGGGTGGCCCGACAGCGCCGCGAGGGCGGCGGTGGCTATCGGCTGGCCAACGGCCGCGCGGCGCAGTTCGGCGAGCCGGACCAGTTGATGAAGGAGCCGTGGCTGGTGATCGCCGAACTGGGCAGTCATCAGGGCCAGCGCGAGGAGCGCATCTATCGCGCCGTGGCGCTGGACCCGGCCTTGTTCGAGAGCGCGCTGGCCGAGCAGGTCGTCGTGCGCGACGAACTGGAGTGGGACGAGCGCGAGGGCGTGCTGCGTGCCGAGCGGCAGCGGCGGGTTGGCGAGCTGGTGCTCAGTCGCGAACCGCTGCCGACGCTGGACGAAGAAGCACGTGGCAAGGCGCTGCTCGCGCTGGTGCGGCGCAAGGGGCTGGAACTGCTGGCCTGGACGCCGGAGCTGCGCCAGTGGCAGGCGCGCATCGACCTGCTGCGTCAGCTCGATCTGGCTGCGGGTGGCGTCAGTGACTGGCCGGACGTCAGCGACACTGCGCTGCTGGCACGCCTGGAGGACTGGCTGCTGCCCTATCTCGGCAAGGTCACTCGGCTGGCGCACTTCGCCCAGCTGGATCTCGCCGCGATGCTCGCCACCCTGCTGCCCTGGCCGCTGCCGCAGCGCCTGGAGGAGCAGGCACCGGTGGCCGTGACGGTGCCCTCCGGCTCGCGCATCCGGCTGGACTACAGCGAGCAGCCGCCGGTGCTGGCGGTGCGCCTGCAGGAGCTGTTCGGCCTGGCCGACACGCCGCGTATCGCCGGCGGCCGGCAGGTCGTCAAGCTGCACCTGCTGTCGCCGGCGCGCCGGCCGGTACAGGTCACCCAGGACCTGGCCAGCTTCTGGGCCAATACCTATGCCGAGGTGAAGAAGGATCTGAAGGGTCGCTACCCCAAGCACTACTGGCCGGACGACCCGCTGGTCGCCGAGCCCACCGCCCGGGCCAAGCCCCGCGGGCAGTGAGGCTCAGTCGGAGGGCAGGCTGAGGTCTTCGCCGGCCTGGCGCAGCGTTTCGTAGGCCTGGTCCAGTGCATCGACGATGGTTTCGGCGTCGTGCGCGTGGCGCGAAACGATGAAGTGGATCGGCACCTGGGTCAGGCGCAGGTAGGGCAGCTCTTCCATCTGCAGCCGCTGCCGGGCCTGCTCCACGGGAATCTGATAGTCCAGCAGATAGTCGCCACGCTTGCGCCGCAGCATTTCCAGCGCCGAAAGGTGGTTGCTGGTGCGCAGCAGACGCAGATCGAGCGCCGGGTTCTCGAGCATCGTGTTGACGTTCGGCCAGTAGCTGTAGCCGCCGATCAGGATCAGCGACTTGCCGGCCAGATCCTCGGGAATGCGCGGCGCCGGTGTGCCCGCACGGTGGTACAGGTTGAGGTTGATCTGACTGAGGGTATGCCGCCCCTCCAGGGTATGCGTGGTGAGCTCAGGCTTGCCCCGGGCACCTGGCCAGACGTCGATACTGCCGTTTTCCAGTGCCGCATACAGGCGCGCACTGGGCAGCAGTCGGAAGCGTGCCTCATAGCCGGCCTGGCGCGCCACGCGGCGGGTCAGCTCGGCCAGCTCGCCACGCGCCGTGCCGTGGGCGTCGGTATAGATGGCAGGCGCGAATTCGTAATAGCCGATATTGAGGACTCGCGGCGAAACGGAATCTGCCATCGCCCCGGCAGACAGGCTGCAGAGCAGGGCCACGCCAAATTGGAGGAATGCTTTCAAAGGATCGATCACTGGCTTGCGCTGTTCCGGCAAGCATGCGCAGGCGTTGCGCTGTTGTCCATGAGGCATCTTGCGGCGGCGTGAGGTACGTCTGCTTATCTCGACCTATGCTCAAGGCAAGGCGCGATGTCGCGGGCGAGGAGTAAAGATATGCAGCGCAAGGTGTTCGATCGCAAGGTGTTCAACCGCAAGCTGGTGCTGATCACCGGTGGCTGTGCCGGAATCGGCCGTGCCCTGGCGGTGCGTATGGCCCAGGCCGGCGCGCGGCTGGTGATCTTCGATCTGCATCAGGATGCGCTGGATGGCCTGGTGCAGCACCTGGCCGATCACCACAACGCCGAGGCGCTGGGGCTGTGCTGCGACGTCAGCGATGCCGAGGCGGTGCAGCGCGCGGTGACGCTGGTGATTGAGCGCTATGGCGGCATCGATGTGCTGGTCAACAATGCCGGCATCACCCATCGCAGCCCGGTGGCCAATACCAGCCTGGCGGTGTTCCAGCGGGTGATGGCGGTGAATTTCTACGGCGCGCTGCATTGCACCCAGGCGGCACTGCCCAGCCTGATCGCCCGGGACGGGCAGATCATCGTGCTCAGCTCGCTTTCGCAGTATGCCCCTGTGCCCAACCGCGCCGCCTACAACGCCAGCAAACACGCACTGCACGGGCTGTTCGAGACGCTGCGCGGCGAGCTGAGCGATACCGGGGTGCATGTGATGCTGGTCTGCCCCGGTTACACCGCCACCGACCTGCGCAAGAACGTGCTGGTCGGCGACGGCTCCACCGCGCCGTCGCCGGTGCTGGACATCGGACGGGTCGCCTCGCCGCAGGATGTCGCCGAGGCGATCTACCAGGGCGCGCTGCGTCGGCGCGCGTTGCTGGTGCACTCCAATCTCGACTGGAAGGCGCGGCTGCTGGCGCGCTGGTGCCCGCGGCTGTACCAGCACCTGCTGCTGCCACGGCTGCTCGGCAGTCGAACCTGATGCTCCGCGGTCACTCGCCGCTGCCGTAGAGCTGCTCCATCAGCGCGGCGTCCCAGTAGGCCGCCTCGATCTTGTGACCGTCCAGATCACGGACGAAGCAACCGTAATAGGGCTCGCCATACTCCGGCCGTGGTCCAGGGGCGCCTTCATCGACCGCGCCGGCGGCGATGGCGGCTCGGTGGAAGGCATCCACGGCAGCCTGATCGGCTGCGAAGAAGCCCACATGGGTGCCGTTGCCGACGGAGGCGGTGCCGCCGTCGAAGGGGCGCTGGACCCAGAATTCGGGATATTCGCGGCCCCAGGCGACCGCACCCGGGTGTTCGAGGATGCGTTTGCAGCCGAGGGTGGCGAGGACCTGGTCATAGAAGGCAACCGCCTCGTCGAAGCGATTGCTGCCCAGGGAAATGTGGGAAAGGATGCTGGGGTTCTGTTCGGCCATGGTGCGTTCTCCTTGAATGGCCACGCAAGCCTAGCAGGCCGTCGACGCCTGACCGCGGGACCAGCCGAACGGCGTCTCAGCCGGGCTCCGACTGCCTTGCCGGCGGTTCGCTGCAGAGCATGAAGCAGCGGAACAGCATGATGGTCGGCAGCAGTTGCAGCAGGCCGACCACGCCATCCAGCAGCATCGCCGGCAATAGCGGCGGGGTCTCGTCAGCGAACAGCTGAGCGGCGATCCAGACCTCGAGCATCCAGACCGGCAACAGCACGGTCATCACACAGCCCAGGACCAACAGGAAATGCCCGCGGGTGAGCTGGAAGCTCTGCTTCAGCGCTGCCAGCGGCGTCAGCCCGCGCAGCACCAGCAGGTACTCGGCGAAGGCGATCTTGACCATTACCCAGATGCCCGGCAGCACGAACAGCGAGGCGCCGAGCAGGATCAACAGCGTGCCCAGCCCCGAGAGCACGGCCAATGCTGGCCACAATGGCAGCGCCCGGGCATAGACCGCGCCCAGAGCCGGATCATGGCCACGGCTGCGCGCGTCCAGAAAGAGGATCAGCGCGCCGACGTACAGCGGGTAGAAGATCAGGCCCACCAGCAGGTCCAGGGCGGGCGGTGCGTTATCGCCGAGCCAGTGCTCGATGCCCAGACGGGTCAGACTTTCCAGCAGGATCAGCGGCAGGCAGAGCCGGACGATGGTCAGGAAGTGGCGGGAGTAGAAAAACCAGGCGTCGCGCAGGATGGCAAGAACGTTCATTGCAGTCCGCAGTCAGGGAGCGTTTCGGGGGCGCCACTGTAACGGATGCGGGCGAGGCGGGACATGCGCGATTTCGCCGTCCATACTGGCGGTCCATTCAGATTTCAGGCCGCCGCGTGAAGAAGATTGCCCTGTTCGCCGATGTGCAGAACCTCTACTACACCGTGCGTCAGGCCCATGGCTGCCACTTCAACTACTCGGCGCTGTGGGCCGACGTCAGCCGGCGCGGCACTATCGTCGAAGCCTATGCCTACGCCATCGAGCGCGGCGATCCGCGCCAGCAGCAGTTTCAGCAGATCCTGCGCAAGCTGGGCTTCACGGTGAAGCTCAAGCCCTATATCCAGCGCAGCGACGGCTCGGCCAAGGGCGACTGGGACGTGGGCATCACCATCGACGTGCTGGACGCGGCGGCCCGGGTCGACGAGGTGGTGCTGGCATCCGGTGACGGTGATTTCGACCTGCTGCTCGAACGGGTGCGTGCCGCTGGCGTCGAGGCCACTGCCTACGGCGTGCCGGGGCTCACCGCGCAGTCATTGATCCGTGCGGCGACGCGTTACGTGCCGATCGAGGGTAATTTGTTGTTGCGTGGCTGAAATCCGCCGCTTTGAGAGAACGGGATTGTCTGCCAACGGGGCGACTCGGATTTGCCAGTGTAGGGTGGAGGATGCTCCACCCATCCACCGCAGCGAAGCCACGCCGTGGAAAATGCTGCGCAGTTTTCCACCCTGCGCCTCCAACCCAGAGGCGCTGTGATCGCAGGGTGGTGACGCTCCACCCAACCAGCGAAACGACGTCAGGCTTTGCCGAGTGCTGCCAGGCGCTTGCGCACCGCCGCTTCGATGCCGGCTGCATCCAGGCCGCATTCGGCGAGCATTTCGCTGGGCTTGGCGTGCTCGACGTAGTAGTCCGGCAGGCCCAGGTGCAGGATCGGTCGCAGCACGCCTTCGGCAGCGAGGAACTCGGCCACCGCACTGCCGGCACCGCCCATGACGCTGTTCTCCTCGACCGTCACCAGCAGCTCGTGGCTGCCCGCCAGTTCGCGCAGCAGGGCTTCGTCCAGCGGTTTGACGAAACGCATGTCGACCACCGTGGCGTCCAGCGCCTCGCCGACCTGCAGCGCCTCGGGCAGCTGTACGCCGAACACCAGCAGCGCCACCTTGCTGCCCTGACGGCGCACCACTGCCTTGCCGATTTCCAGCGGTTCCAGGGCCGGCTCGATGCTGGCGTTGGGGCCGCTGCCGCGCGGGTAGCGCACCGCGGCCGGGCCTTCGAAGTGGTAGCCGGTGGTGAGCATGCGGCGCATCTCGTTCTCGTCGCTTGGGGTCATCACCAGCATGCCGGGGATGCAGCGCAGGTAGGACAGGTCGAAGCTGCCGGCATGGGTCGGACCGTCTTCGCCGACCAGGCCGGCGCGGTCGATGGCAAACAGCACATCGAGGTTCTGCACCGCGACGTCATGGATCAGCTGATCGTAGGCGCGCTGGAGGAAGGTGGAGTAGATCGCCACCACCGGCTTCAGGCCTTCGCAGGCCATGCCGGCAGCCAGGGTGACCGCGTGCTGCTCGGCGATGGCGACGTCGAAGTAGCGGTCCGGATAGCGTTCGCTGAACGCCACCAGGTCGGAGCCTTCCTTCATCGCCGGGGTGATGCCGGTCAGGCGCGGGTCGGCGGCGGCCATGTCGCATAGCCACTGGCCGAAGACGTTGGAGTATTTCGGCCCCGTGGGCTTCTTCGGCGCTGGCGGCGCGCCGACTGGCTCCAGTTTGCTGATTGCATGCCAGGTGATGGGGTCGGCCTCGGCCGGGGCGAAGCCCTTGCCCTTCTTCGTCACCACATGGAGGAACTGCGGGCCGTCAAGGTCGCGCATGTTGCGCAGGGTGGCGATCAGGGTCGGCAGGTCGTGGCCGTCGATGGGGCCGATGTAATTCCAGCCCAGCTCCTCGAACAGGGTGCCGGGCACCAGCATGCCCTTGGCGTATTCCTCGGTGCGGCGGGCGATTTCCCAGGCGCCTGGCAGGCGCGAGAGGATCTTCTTGCTGCCTTCGCGCATGCTCGAATAGGTGCGGCTGGAGAGAATCTTGGCCAGGTAGTTGGACAGCCCGCCGACGTTGCGCGAGATCGACATGTCGTTGTCGTTGAGCACCACCAGCATGTTGGCGCCGACTTCCGGGGCGTGGTTGAGCGCTTCGAAGGCCATGCCGGCGGTCAGCGCGCCGTCACCGATCACTGCGATTGACTTCCGCTGCTCGCCTTTCAGACGGGCGGCGACCGCCATGCCCAGGGCGGCGCTGATCGAGGTACTGGAATGACCGACGCCGAAGGTGTCGTATTCGCTCTCCGAGCGGCGTGGGAAGGCGGCCAGGCCTTCCTTCTGGCGCAGGGTGCCCATGCGCTCGCGGCGGCCGGTAAGGATCTTGTGCGGATAGGCCTGGTGGCCCACGTCCCAGACCAGCCGGTCATCCGGTGTGTCGTAGACGTAGTGCAGGGCGATGGTCAGTTCGATCACGCCGAGGCCGGCGCCGAAGTGCCCGCCGGTGCGGCCGACGCTGTACAGCAGCTCCTGGCGCAGTTCGTTGGCAAGCTCTTCGAGTTCCGCCTCGCCCAGTCGGCGCAGCTGCTCGGGGGTCGCCGCTCGGTCAAGAACGGGCGTCGCGGGGCGCACCCGAGGAATCTCATGGAACGTCTTGGGCATCAGGCGGATCGTTGTCGTTGAAAAAAGAGCGGCAGTTTACCCGATGGGCCCCTCGATAAGAACGGCCCCGGGTCCGGTAGGGGTTTGACTGCGATTTCGGCGAAAGGTCAATTGCGCCGTTCGACGATGTAGCGCGCCAGTTCCCTTAGCGGCTCGGCGGCGAAGTCGAAAGGCCGCAGGGCGTGCAGTGCCTGGTCGCGCAGTTCCAGGGCGTAGGCCTTGGCCGCGTCCATGCCGAGCAGGGCCGGGTAGGTCGGTTTGTCCCGGGCGATGTCGGCGCCCTGGTGCTTGCCGAGCGTGGCGGTATCGCTTTCCACGTCGAGGATGTCGTCCTGGACCTGGAAGGCCAGGCCGATGGCGCGTGCATACTGGCTCAGCGAGGCGAGGTTGTCGGCATCGGCACGGCCACTGGCGAGGGCGCCGAGTTGCACGCTGGCCTCGATCAGCGCCCCGGTCTTGTGTCGGTGCATCAGCTCGAGGGCATCGCGATCGAGCTTGAGGCCCACCGAGCCGAGGTCGATGGCCTGGCCGCCGACCATCCCCGCAGGCCCGGCGGCGCGCGCCAGCACGGCGAACATGCGCAGGCGCAGGGCGGCATCCTGCGGGTTGTGGCGTTCCTGGGCCATGGCCTCGAAGGCCAGGCTCTGCAGGCCGTCGCCGGCAAGGATGGCGCAGGCCTCGTCGAAAGCCTTGTGGGTGGTGGGCTGGCCGCGACGCAGGTCGTCGTCGTCCATGGCCGGCAGATCGTCGTGCACCAGCGAATAGGCATGGATCAGCTCGACCGCGCAGGCGGCGCCGTCGGCGCTGGCCTTGTCACCATTCAGTGCTTCGCAGGCGGCGTAGACCAGCAGCGGGCGGACGCGCTTGCCACCGTTCATCACGCTGTAGCGCATGGCCTGGTAGAGCCGCTCGAGCTGCGGCAGCGGCGGGACGAAGAGGGCTTCGAGGCAGCCGTCGACGCGCTGCTGACAGCCTTTCTGGTAGTCGCCGATCATCATGCTTCGGGGTCCGACTCGAAGGGGGCTTCCTGCAGGCTGCCGTCGCGTTCCAGCAGGATCTGCACCTTCTGCTCGGCCTGGCTCAGCGCCGCCTGGCAGTCGCGGGTCAGGCCGATGCCCTGTTCGAAGCAGGTCAGCGAGTCTTCCAGCGACAGCTCGCCGCTCTCCAGGCGCTCCACCAGCTGTTGCAGCTCGGCAAGGGATTGTTCGAAATCGAGTGCAGCTTTCTTGCGGGCCATGGCGGGAACCTGTCGTCGGCGGCGAGTCGGAAACGGGCGCGACATTAGCAAAGAAACGCCGGTGGCAGCCACAAGGTTTGCCCGCGTGATGTGTATCAACCTGCGTAGGCCGGCGGGGTGCCCTCCAACCCGCGCCGCCGCTCAGTGGTCCTGCTCGCGCAGTCGCCTTTCCCGTTCGGCGAGCGGCAGCTTCGGACAGCTGTCGCAGAGTTCGCCATCGGCGCGGCGAAAGTGCTGGCAGCACGCCTTGCGCTGCAGGCCCAGGCGCGTACCGCCTTCGGCCAGCGGTACCGCGAGCAGGCCGCTGGCGCCGGACATGGCGCAAGCCGCCAGCCAGACGTCAGCCGCCCGGCACAGTTGCAGGTTGCCGCAACCGTCGAGGCGCTGGCTATGCAGCAGTGCGGCCATGACGCAGTCGGCTGCCAGCCGCTGCGCCAGCTTGGGGTGCAGCCCGAGCAGCGGCCCGCTGACGGCCTGGGCCTGTTCACAGAAGCCACGGATCTGGGCGCCGGCATGGCGCAGCAGGCGCTGGGGCTCGCCCTGCAGTGGCTGGTGATCGGGCAGGCAGAACCCGGCGACGAAGCCCTGTTCGACGCCCTGCGCCAGTCCGTCCAGGCACGGGGCCTGGCCGGCCACGCGCACCGCGAGCACCTGCAGGTAGATGGGCTGCCAGACCAGCAGCGTCCAGCAGCGCGCCGCCCAGTAGTGGCGGCCCGCTTCCGGACAGGCCTCCCGCCAGTGCGCCAGCAGCCTGGCCACAGACTGCGGATGCTCCAGCGTCAGCTCGTCGGCGCGGGGTGCGCCGACCCGGCCATCGAGGCCCGGCAGCACGCGACGCAGGCGCAGCAGCAGGCTGCCCAGCGCATCCGTGGCCGGCCAGCGCGCTTCAGCGCTCCGGTGCATAGCGCGCCACGGGGTTCTTCAGGGTGCCCGCGAATTTCAGCGCTCCGGCCGGATCGGCGAGGTCGAGCATCTGTCGGTTGTTGCCCAGCTGCAGGCGGTTCAGGCAGGAGCGGGCGAATTCCTCGGCGAACAGGTCGTAACGGGCGAACTTGTCGCGCAGCTGCGGCTGGCTGGCCTGGTAGTCGGCGATGCAGTCGGCGACCTGCTGCCAGAAGCGCTGCTCCGGCAGGCCGCCCTGTTCGTCGAGAATCTGCGCCAGGTAGCGGAAGAAGCCGTCGAACACGTCGGTGAAGATCGACAGCACCTTGAGCTCGTCCGGCACCGAGACGGCGAGACGGCCGACCGCTTCGGGAATCTTCGCCTCGGCATCGAGGATCACCGCTTCCTCACCGATGTCCTTCATCAAAACGCGGACCGGCACATGGTCTTCCAGCACCAGGATCAGGTTTTCGCCATGGGGCATGAAGACCAGGTCATGGGCATAGAAACAGTGCAGCAGCGGCTTCAGGTAGGCATTGAGGTACTGCCGCAGCCAGCGGTCGGCGGTGAGTCCCGAGGCGCTGATCAGCGTCGGCAGCAGGGCGCGCTCGTCGCCATCGCTGTGCAGCAGCGCGGCCATGGTCATCAGCCGCTGGCCGGGTTCGATGTGGCCCAGCGGGCTCTCGCGCCAGAGCGCCGAGAGCATCTTGCGGTAGGGGCTGCTGGCCGGCAGCGCCTGCTCATAGTAAGGGTTGCGATAGCCGATCGCCGCCACCTCGCGCAGCAGCTGGAAGCCGCAGTCGCGCAGCAGCGGGTCGCGCGCCACGCGGCCGGCGAGGTAGGCGTTGATCGCCGGGGTCGCCTGCATGTAATAGGGCGACAGCCCGCGCATGAAGCCCATGTTGAGGATCGACAGGGCGGTCTTCACGTAGCGCCGCTGCGGCTCGCTCTGGTTGAAGAAGGTGCGGATCGACTGCTGCGCCAGGTAACGGTCGTTGCTCAGGCCGAGATAGACAATCTGCCGGTTGGCGATCTCCGCGGCGAAACCGATGGCCAGGATGTTGTGCCACTGCCAGGGATGCGCCGGCATCAGCAGATAGTCGTCCGGGTCGAGCTGCAGCGCCTGCAGCTGGTTGTGGAACACGCCGAGCTGGCCACCCAGTTCCTCGCGCAGCAGGGTCGCCTGGTCGAGCCCGTCGATGGCGCTGTAGCTGGCGCGGCTGCGGTGCACGGCGAGCCAGACCAGACGCACCGGGCTGGCGGCTTCCGGCGCGTAGGCGCGGTAATCCTGGGCGTCGAACCCCATCCGCCCGTTGTTGGCGACGAATCCCGGATGACCTTCGCGCATGCCGGTCTCGATCTGCTGGAAGTCCGACAGGGCCAGCTGGGCCGCGCTCAGCGGGCTGTTGGCGAGCTTGTAGGCGCTGCCGAACAGGGTGCTGCTGATCTCGTCCAGGTAGAGCGGCAGGTTGGTTTCGGAAAGGCCGAGGACGTCGCTGAACTCGATGATGAATGCAAGGGCATCCAGCGGCTGTGGTTCCCCGTTGCTGAGCTTTTCGATGGAGTCGGTGGCGATCGACCAGTGATCCAGCGCCAGCCGCCGCGCCTTGAAACGGTACTCGGTCGAGCTGTCCGGCACGGCGACGCGGTAGTGGCTGTCGCCCAGCGGCTCGGGGCTGAGCAGCTTCTCGTGGCTGAACTCGGCCAGCGCCTTTTTCAGCAGCAGGCGATTGGCGCGGGCCCAGAGTTCGGCTTGCAGATGGTCGGTGGCCAGGTCGCTGGTAGCGGTCGGCAGGCGTACGAGCTGATTCATTGCGGGTTCTCCTGAAGGGTGGCGAGGAACTGCGCACGGGTGCAGAACGCCAGGCAGGCGTCCTTCTCCGGCAGATGCAGCAGGCACTGATAGACGAAGCCGACCCGGCGGTTGAGCGCATGTACCTTGGCGTTGCGGGCGTCGGGCTCGACGACGATGCGGCGGGCGAAAGGGTCGGCGAACTGATAGGCGAGGATGCTGCGCATCACCTCCAGGCTGAAGCCGTGCACCGGGCGCTCGCAGGGGGCGAGCAGCAGGTGCATGCCGCGGTCGCCGGGGCGCACCTGATAGTGGTCGGCGAGACGGTCGTGGGCAGGGTGGTAGCCCTCGAACAGGAAGGCAGGCTCGCCGTTCCACAGGCCGAGGGCGATGTCGCGGTGACTGCTGCGCTGGATCTCGTCAACGTAGTCGGCCAGCTGCGTCAGACTCATGTGGCCCATGCCCCAGAAGCGCGCGTAGTCGCGGCGCAGCCAGTCCTGCAGCAGCGGCAGGTGCTCGGGTTGCAGGGTTTCGAAGTGCATCGCGCCAAGGGCGCAGTAGCGGACGAAGCGCGGACCGTCCGCGCGGGAAAGAGCGGTGTTCATGGTTTGGCTCCACAGAGAGGCGCCCCGACCGGTGCCGAAACCAGCAGCCAGCGCAGGGTGCATGCGGTGAGAACGAGGCCCAGCGCCGAGAGCAGGAACGGCGCGGCGAGGCCGGCATCACGTACCACCACGCCGGCCAGCCAGGAGGCGGTGAGTACGCCGAGGTTCTGGAAGATGTTGATCAGGCTGTAGTCGCGGCCGTAGTGCTCCGGCCGGCTGAGGGCGAACAGTCGCGCATCCAGCGCCACGGTGAGCTGGTACAGCGCCCAGCCGAACAGCACGCGCCCGGCCAGCACCAGCGGCATCTGCTCGACACCCTGCAACGCCAGCCCGGCGGCGCCGAGCAGCAGCCAGGCGGTCAGGTGCTGCCCGGCGTGGTAGTGCAGGGCGAGGGCGAGCAGTGCCAGCATGCCGGGAATGGCATAGACCAGGCCGGTGATCCAGCTGGCCTGTGGTCCGCCGAGCTGTTCCCAGTACAGCGTGAAGAACGGCCGCGCCAGGTAGACGCAGAAGTAGAAGGCCAGCATCAGCAGGCACAGGCGGATGATCGCCAGGTGTTCCTGCGCAGCCCGTGGCGGCGTGCTCGCATCGACCCGTGCCGGCTGCGGCGCATGGCGCAACAGCAGCAGGCTGACGGCCATCTGCACGAAGTCCATCAGCCCCATCAGCACGAACATCCTCGCCGGACTGAGGTAGTGCAGCACGCCGCCGCCCAGCGTCGCGCCGGCAATGGCGCCCAGGTGCACCACCACCGAGAGCAGGCCGATGGTGCGTACCTGCTGGTCGGTGCCTACCAGGCCCATGACGTAGGGATACATCAGCAGATAGCTGGCCTTGAAGGCGATCATCGCCAGCGACACCGGCCAGAACAGCCACTGCCGGTCGATGGCCGCGCAGGCCAGTGCCAGCACGCCGGCTACCAGCTGACCGAGGATCAGCAGCCGCAGCGGGTGGGCATGGCGTGCCAGGCGCACCCACACGGGCAGTGCGAGCATCGCCACCAGGCACACCGCGGCCAGGTACAGCCCGACCTGCTCGCTGCGCAACTCGCCGAAACGCTCGGCGAAGTATTGCGGGTAGAACGGCATCAGCAGGCTGTCGCCGAGCACGGCCAGCAGCGTCATGCCGATCAGTGCGCGTCGCAGCGTCATCGCGCCGCCACCGCGCCCTGGGGTGTGAGCGGCTGCGGCAGGCTGAACTGCTGGAAGGCGATCTTCGTCTCCACCGCGTAGTGCTCGCGCCCGCAAATCTCGCGCAGGATGCAGGCGTTGCGGTAGCAGCCCATGCCGAGATCCGGCGTCACCAGGCCGTGATCGGCAAGCCCGGCGTTCTGCACGAAGACCTCGCCGCCGTTGCGGTCGATGCTGTAGTTGCGCGCCACGGCGAAGCGCTCCGGCGCCTGCCAGACGATGCGTTCGGCGATCGGCTGGATGAAGCGTGGCAGGCGGTACTGATACCCGCTGGCCATCACCAGCGCCTCGCAGCGGTGCCGGTAGCTCTGCTGCAGTTCGTGCTGGAAGAACTCCAACTCCAGCGTGCTGTCGGCCAGGCGCTGGCAGCGGCGCAGCTCGGCGTTGGTCAACAGCTGGGTCGGCACCTCGCCCTTGAGGCTCTGGTTGTACAGCTCGTTGTAGATGGCATTGATCAGCGTACCGTTGATGCCCTTGTACAGGCCCTTCTGGCTATCGATGAGCTTTTCCCGGGTGCTGCGCGGCAGGCTGTGGAAGTAGTCGATGTACTCGGGGCTGGTCATTTCCAGCGTCAGCTTGGTGTATTCCAGCGGGAAGAAGCGCGGCGCGCGGGTGATCCAGTTCAGCTGATAGTCGTGGCGGTCGATGTCCTGCAGCAGGTCGTAGTAGATCTCCGCCGCGCTCTGGCCGCTGCCGACCACCGTGATCGAGCGCTTGCCCTGCAGGCGTGGCTTGTCCTGCAGGTAGTTGCCGCTGTGGCTGACGTGGTCGGCCACGCCTTCACAGCAGCTCGGCAGATAGGGCGTGGTGCCGGTGCCGAGTACCAGGCGGCGGGTGAGGAACTCGAAACCCTCGCCGCTGCGCGCATGCACCCCGCGCACGCGGTAGCAGCGACGCTCGTCGAGGTAGTCGACGTGCTGGACGAAATGCCCGAAGCGCAGGCTGTCGAGCTGCTCCACCACCCACTGGCAGTACTGGTTGTATTCGCGGCGCATCAGGAAGAAGTCTTCCTTGATGTAGAAGGCGTACAGCCGCCCGATCTGCTTGGCGTAGTTGAGAAAGCTGAAACGGCTGGTGGGGTCGGCCAGGGTCACCAGATCGGCCATGAACGGCGTCTGCAGGGTGGCGCTGTCGAGCATCATGCCGGGATGCCAGTTGAAGCCCTCGGCGCGGTCGAGGAACAGGCAGTCGAGTCCGTCGATGGGCTCTGCCAGGCAGGCCAGGCCAAGGTTGAACGGGCCGATGCCGATGCCTATGAAGTCGTAGATCTTGTTCATGAGCGATCTCCTACTGGTTGGCGGTCGTCGAGCAGGCGGGCGCCGTGGTCACGAATCAGCTCGACGATGGCGCACAGGTCGTCCAGCGTGGTTTCCGGGTTGAGCAGGGTGAACTTGAGGTACTGCCGACCCTTGACCACGGTGGCGGCAATGACCGCCGCGCCGGAGCGGAAGATCGCCTTGCGTATCTCGCGGTTGATCTCGTCCAGGCGCTCGTCCGCCACGCCTGCGGCGACGAAGCGGAACACCAGCGTGCTCAGGCGCGGGGCGAAGACTTCGAAGGCCGGGTCGTCGGCGAGCAGGCGATGGGTGTCGTCGGCGCGGTCGATGACCTCCTCGAACATCGCGCCGAGATGCTCGGCACCGAGGATGCGCAGGGTCAGCCAGAGCTTCAGGGCGTCGAAGCGGCGGGTGGTCTGGATGCTCTTGTTGACCAGGTTCGGCGTGCCCTCGCGGGTCTGGCTGCGCGGGTTGAGGTAGTCGGCGTGGTGAGTGATGTAGCTCAGGTGCTGACGCTGGCGAACGAAGAAGCCGCTGCAGCTGACCGGCTGGAAGAACGACTTGTGGTAGTCCACGGTGACCGAGTCGGCGTGTTCGATGCCGGTCAGCCAGCCGCGGTAGCGCGGCGCGACCAGCAGGCCGCCGCCATAGGCCGCATCGACGTGCAACCAGACGCCGTAGTGCTGGCACAGCGCGGCGATCTCCGGCAGCGGGTCGATGCTGCCGAAGTCGGTGGTGCCGGCGGTGGCGACCACGGCCATGGGCAGCTCGCCCAGGCGCTGACAGTCCGCCAACGCCTGGGCCAGCGCCGGCACGCTCATGCATTGGGCACTGTCGGTTTCGATGCTGCGCACGGCGTCGTAGCCCAACCCCAGCAGCGCGGCGGATTTCTGCACGCTGAAGTGGCTGGCGCGGGAGGCGAAGATGCGCAGTCGGCCCGCGTCCGGCGGTAGCCCGTGCTGGAGGTTGCCGCCGTGGCCGGGCAAGCGGTTGCAGACGTGCTCACGGGCCAGCAGCAGCCCCATCAGATTGGACTGGGTGCCGCCGCTGGTGAAGACGCCGTCGGCCTGGCTGCCGAGGCCGATGCGCGCGCAGGTCCAGTCGATCAGGCGTTGTTCGATCAGCGTGCCGCCGGCGCTCTGGTCCCAGGTGTCCAGCGAGGAATTGAGCGATGACACCAGCACTTCGGCGAGCAGCGCCGGCAGCACCACCGGGCAGTTGAGATGGGCGACGTAGCGCGGATGGTGGAAATACACCGCGTCGCGCAGATAGAGCTGGTCCAGCTCGCGCAGCGCGGCGCCGGCGTCGCCCAGCGGGCGCTCGAGATCGACGCGTTCGAAGTCGGCGGCCAGCTCCTGCGGAAGGATGCCGCTGAACGGCTGCTGCTGACGCTGCAGGCACTGCTGCACCAGGTTCAGACCCTGCTGCAGGAGCCGGCGGTAGTCATCATGATTGCTGCGGGTGAACAGCCCGTTGCTGGCGGAGCCGGGGGCGAAGGGCACTACGGTACTGGACGGGGTCATGCACATTCCTCGGGCCGAGCGCGGTCGCGACCCGGAGCGGGCCGTTTTCGCGGCGTCGGTGGTTTCTTGTCTGGCGGCGTGGCCGCACGAAAGCATCTGCGAGGATGCCGTTTAATCGAGAATTACTCTCAATTGCGCAAGGGCACAGGCAAGACGAATCAGCGCGGAAAAACCATTACGGGTGACAGAAAAAAAAATTACGGCCGCTCCAGCCGCTGGCGCGCCTTGGCCAGCTGAGCGATCACGGTGTTCACCGAAATGCCCAGGCGCTCGGCGATCTCCGCCTGGCTGAGCCCTTCCAGCCGCGCCAGTTCGAACACCTGGCGACAGCGTGGCGGCAGGTCGTCGAGCTGGCGCAGGACGCATCGCAGCGCACACTGGTGTTCCACCAGCCCGCAGGGGTCGGCCTGCACGGCCTCGATCAGTTCCAGCGGTGCCTCGTCGCCGGCACCGACAAGCGCGCGATGGCGCAGGGCATCGCGCAAGAGATTGGTGGCGATGCGAAAGAGATAGGCCTTGGGGTTGGCGAGGCTCTGCTCGGGCATGACCTGCGCCAGTTTCAGCCAGGCATCCTGGGCCAGGTCCTCGGCCAGTGCTCGGCAGCCGCCGAGGCGAGTCAGATGGGCTACCAGCCGTTGGCGGTGATGGACATAGCATTGCAGACAGGCATCGGGAATCTTGTTGTTGTCGCGCATGGGTGCGTGCCACCGGGAGGGGGCACGAACCTAACTCAGATGCGAACGCTTCGCAATTGCAGGCGCTTTGCCGCTATCGATGCCGATCAGCCGTCCAGCGGCAGCTGCAGGTTGACCGGCCGGCCATTCAGCTGCAGACGGCACTGCGCTGCTGGCTGCGGTCGCGCATAGTGGAAGCCTTGCAGGCTGGGGCAGCCGTTGAGGCGCAGGAAGGCCGCCTGACGCTCGTTCTCCACCCCTTCGGCCACCACATGCAGCCCAAGGTGGCTGGCCATGGTGAGGATGCCCCGCACCAGGGCTACCGATTGCTCGCTGTCCGGCAGCCCGCTGACGAATTCACGGTCGATCTTGATACCGTCGAAGCGGAAGCGCTGCAGGTACGTCAGCGAGGCATAGCCGGTGCCGAAGTCATCGAGCAGCAGTGGCAAACCGGCGGCCTTGAGACGGCTGAGGGTCTGTTGCACATGCTCGTCGGCCTCCAGCAGCGCGCTTTCGGTGATCTCCAACTCCAGCATGTCGGGCGACGCACCCTCTTCGGCGAGGATCGCCAGCAGGCTGCCCGCCAGATCGGCCTGGCGGAAGTCCAGCGGCGACAAGTTGATCGCGATGCGTAGCGGATGGCCCATGGCGTGCCAGCGGCAGGCCTGGCGGCAGGCCTCTCGGACCACCCAGCGGGTCGCCTCGATGATCATGCCGCTCTCTTCCAGCACCGGGATGAACTCTCCGGGCGGTACCAGTCCGCGCTCCGGCGAATTCCAGCGCAGCAGCGCTTCCATGACTTCGGGCTCGCCCTGGGCATTGACCTGGGCCTGGTAATGCAGCACGAACTCGTCCCGGTCCAGCGCCCGGCGCAGAGCCTGCTCGAGGGCGCGGCGGCCGGCGGCGGCATCGCTGAGCGCCTCGTTGTAGAACACCGTGCAATTGCGGCCGGCATCCTTGGCCGCATACAGCGCGAGGTCCACCTGCTTGAGCAGGTCGCTGGCACTGTGCCGGCCGTCGCTGATGGCAACGCCGATGCTCGGGCTGACGTAGCACTCGTACTGGCCGATGCGCACCGGCGGCTGGAAGCCTTCGATGATGCACTGGGCCAGCTGCTCGGCGCGGGCGTGGTCGCTGCCGTCGAGCAGCAGCATGAATTCGTCGCCACCGCTGCGCGACAGCAGCGCATGCTCGGGCATCAGCCGGCCCAGGCGGTCGCCGATCTGCACCAGCAGCTTGTCGCCGATCTCGTGGCCGAGGCTGTCGTTGATGCGCTTGAAGTGGTCCAGGTCGAGGTAGAGCAGCGTCAGCGGCAGGCGCGCCGCGAGCAGCTGTTCGAGGCGCTGCACCAGGTAGTTGCGATTGGCCAGCTGCGTCAGCGGATCGAAGTGGGCAAGAAAGCGCAGACGCTGTTCGGCGCGCAGGCGGTCGCTGATGTCGCGCAGCAGCACGAGGAAATGGCGAACGCCGTAGCGCTGGAATGGCGTGCAGCTGATCTCCAGCGGCACCTCCCGATCATGACGGCGACCGGTCAGCTCCAGCGGCGTGTTCGCCGGGGTGCTCAGCAGGCGGGTGGTGGCGTCGCTTTCCAGCAGGCGATCACTCGGCAGGTTGCCCAACAGCTCCGCCGGGGTACAGCCGAACAGCGCTGCCGCCGCAGGGTTGGCCTGCAGCACGCGCAGCTCGCGGTCGACCACCAGCATGCCGATCGGCGCGGTGTCCACCAGGTCGCGGAACAGCTGCTCGCTTTCGCTGAGCGCCAGCTGGCGCTCGTGCAGCTGGTTCATCATCTGATTGAGGGTTCTGGCCAGCCGGCCGATCTCGTCGCGGCCGCCGACCGACAGGTTCTGCGGTTGCTGATCGATGGCGAACTGGCGTGCGGCCTGGTCGATGCGGGCCAGGCGGCGCGTCAGCAGGCGGCCATAGAGGCGGTTGAGGATCAATCCGAGCAGCAGCAACAGGGTCAGCGTCTGCGCCAGGTAGAACCAGGCCTCGCGCTTGGTCTGCGCCAGCATCGGCGCGAAGTCGTACTCCACCAGCAGCGCTTCGCGCAGCGGCGTGCCGTCCTGGGCGACGCGGTCCAGCGGGTAGATCGCCAACTGCCTGGAGCCTTCGCCGAACCAGCCCGCGCGGCCGCCGTTCACCTGTCTGGCGAGTTCGCCGGCATCGATCAGCGTCAGGCGCTCGGGGGACAGACCCAGCTGGGTCGTGGCGATCACCTGTAGGCTGCGGTCGATCACCATCGCCCAGCGCACACCTTCCAGGCTGGCCAGATCGGCCAGCTCGGTTTCCAGCTCGGCGTTGCGGCCGAGGCGGCGATGATCGCTCAGGCTGCTCTGCAGCAGGGCAAGATGCTGCGAGGTGTGATTGCGCCAGCCGGCGAGGGTTTCCTCGATACGGGTCGGCAGGTGCCAGGCGGTCAGCATGACCGTGAACAGCAGACCGAAGATGCCCAGCAGCAGGGGCAGTGATCGACGCAGCGACAACCTTGTCAGCATTTTCGACCCTCACAGCGAGCGATGAGATTGACCGGGTTCGAACCGTTGAGCAGCCGGCGTTCGCGCAGATATTGGCTGAGCTGGCCGATGCTCTGCTGCAACTGGCCCTCGTCGAACCATTCACGGTTGACGGCGCGATCACCCATCAACAAGCCGTCGAGGGTGACCTGCAGTGCCATCGGCGTCAGGCCCAGGCGCGCATGCAGGCGCGGGTCGGTTTCGCCGCGATTGTCCTGCCAGGTGCGCAGCGCATCGAACCAGAGGGCTCGGAGGCGCCGACGCTGCTCGCGGGTGACGCGTTGCCGGTCGACCACCAGTACGTCGACGATCTCGCCCGGCAGCTGGCGGCTGTCGAAGATGCGCCGGGCGCCCTTGCTTTCCAGCGCCGGACCCTCCGAAGCAAAGGTGATGACAGCGTCGACTTCGCCGGCGGCGAAGGCGGCGGCCTGCTCATGCACCGGCAGGCTGACCACCTGCAGATCGTCGATCCGCAGCCCGGCCTGATCCAGCACGCGGGAAAGGAAGTAGGCGCCCAGCGCAGTGTTTTCGACGCCGATGCGCTGGCCGGCCAGGTCCTTGAGGCTGGTCAGCGGCGCGCGGGCGAACAGCGCATCGGCGCCAGCTGAGACGTTGGTGACCAGAATGATCTCCAGGTCGAGCTCCGCCGCGCTGTCCTGCAGCAGCAGCGTTTCGTCGAGGGTGAGCATGGCGGCGTCCAGCATGCCGTTGCGAAAGCCGCGCAGCACACCTGTGGTGTTCGGGTATTCCACCAGGCGGATGCCACTGGGGGCAGACCAGCCCAGATCGTCCGCCAGATAGATCGGCGCATAGCCAAGCCAGCGGTTGCTGCCGATACGGATCGAATCCGATTCGGGCTGGCAGCCGAGCAAGGCGACAAACAACAGCAAGAGGATTGAGCCCCGAACCATGCGATCACTCCGTGATACCTGTTAGCCACCATAGCGAAACCGTACGGTCACGGGAATCCCTTCGAAAGCAGGGGATATAGGCGCGACGTATCGGCGGTGCGCTGAATCGCATCAGCGACGCTCGTCTGCAGCGGCACCGTGCTCAACTCCGGCAAGTGGCACGGGCATAGTCGGTGATCAACCTGGGCAGGTTTTCCAGGGCCTCGGTGCTCTGGGCGGCACCGATCTGCAGGGCCTCCTTGGGCATGCCGAAAACCACGCAGCTGGCTTCGTCCTGGGCCACGGTGCGGGCACCGGCCTCGCGCATGTTCAGCAGGCCGCGTGCGCCGTCGTCGCCCATGCCGGTCATGATGATGCCCAGCGCGTTGTGCCCGGCATGCCGCGCCACCGAGCGAAACAGCACATCCACCGACGGCTTGTGGCGGTTGACCGGCGGCCCGTCGAGCACTTCGACGAAATACTGCGCGCCGCTGCGCTTGAGCTGCATGTGCCGCCCGCCGGGCGCGACCAGTGCCAGCCCGGCGCGCACGCGATCGAGGTGGCGCGCCTCGCGCACTTCGATCTGGCACAGGTTGTTCAGGCGCTGGGCGAAGGCTGCGGTGAATTTCTCCGGCATGTGCTGGACGATGACGATGCCCGGGCTGTCCGCCGGCAACTGGCGCAGCACCAGTTCCAGTGCCTGCGTACCGCCGGTCGACGTGCCAAGCGCGATGACACGATCGGTGGTGGTCAGCCCCGCCGCGGGCAATGGCTCCCGGGAGGGCTCCCGGGACGGGCTGCTGGGTTTCGGTTGCGCACGCACGGCGGCGCGCGGCCGGCTGCGGGCTGCCTGTTCGATCTGCCGGATCAGCTCGCTGGAGAGCTGCTGCAGGCTTTCCTTGAGGCCCAGCCTGGCCTTGGTGAACACACCGACGGCTCCGGCTGCCAGCGCTTCCAGGGTGATCGCCGCACCGGCCTCGGTGAGGGTCGAGCAGATGATCGCCGGTGTCGGTCGTTCAGCCATGATCTTGCGCAGAAAGGTGATGCCGTCCATGCGTGGCATTTCCACGTCCAGCACCAGCACGTCCGGCCAGTCGCGCTGCATCTTCTCCAGGGCGAACAGCGGGTCGGCAGCCTGGCCGATGACCTGGATGCCGGGGTGACGATCCAGGCAGGCGGTCAGTACCTGGCGCACCAGCGCGGAGTCGTCAACGATGAAGACTTTGATCATGAGCGACTCCTGGGCGGCAAGACGCGGTTCGGCCCGGTGCGTCGGAACGTCGCGGAGGGGGCTGAGCGGCTCATAGACGCTCGAATACCGAAGGCGCCAGACCGCGCAGCGGCAAGCCGAAGCCGTGCACGCTTTCGGCGTGGCCGATCAACAGCAGACCGCCCGGGCGCAGGTGCTGCAACAGACGCGCCGTGATGGCGCGCTTGTCGTCGGCGGTGAAGTAGATCAGCACGTTGCGCAGCAGGATCAGGTCCATCGGTTCGAGATCCTGCGGCAGCGGCCGCATGAGGTTGATCTCGCGAAAGCTGACCCGCTCGCGCAGCGCCTGGCTGATACGAAAGTTGCCATCCTGGGCGCCGACGCCACGCAGGCAGTGGCGCTTGAGCCAGCCGGGTGGGAAAGCGTCGGTATCGGTCATCGGATAGACCGCCTCGCGAGCCTTGTGCAAAACGCTCTGGCTCAGGTCACTGGCAAGGATCGACCAGTCGGAGCTGGCGTGCTCGGCCAGTACCATGGCCAGGCTGTAGGGCTCTTCGCCGCTGGAGCAGGCGGCGCTCCAGCAGCGCAGCGGCCCGCTGCGGCGTGCCAGCCACTGGGCGAGAAAGCGGAAGTGCTGCGGCTCGCGGAAGAAGTAGGTTTCGTTGGTGGTCAGCAGGTCGACCACCAGCCGCCGCTCGACCTGCTGCTCCGGTGCGCGCAGCAGATCCAGATACTGCGCATAGTCGCGCAGGCCCAGCGCCCTGAGCCGGCGCATCAGCCGGCCGGCCACCAGCGGGCGCTTGCCGTCGCTCATGCGTATGCCGGAAGCCTCGGCCATCATCTTCTGCAGATAGCGGAACTCCCGATCGCCCAGCGACGGCAGGTGGGACGTCGTCACTTCAGCCTGCCAGCGCCATGGCGCGATTGAGTTGCAGGATGTCGTCCAGCGAGAGCACCCGGCGCACGTCGAGAATGATGGTGAAGCCCTGTTCGTTGCGCGCCATGCCGGCGATGAAGTCGGTGCGGATACCGGTGCCGAAGGGCGGCGCCGGCTCGACTTCATGCCCTTCGATGTCCAGCACCGCGTCCACTGCATCGACCACCAGGCCGATGCGCTGCTGCACCTCGTTGAGCTCCAGTTCGATGATCACGATGCAGGTGCGCTTGCCCGCGGCGGTGCGCTCCATGCCGAAGCGCGCCGCCAGGTCCAGCACAGGCACCACGTTGCCGCGCAGGTTGATTACCCCGTGGATACACGCAGGCATCATCGGCACGCTGGTGATCTGGCCGTATTCGATGATTTCCCGGACCAGCTCGATCGGCAGGGCATAGCGCGCCTGGCGAACCCGGAACGAGAGGTGCTGGATGCTGTGCTCGGTGTTGGCGATCTGGTTCATGCGCGCACCCTCAGCTGAAGCTGACGAACTGGCTGTCGTCCACCGACGCCAGTGCCCGCTGCTCGCCACGCGGGCTTTTGGCGGCCGGGCGTGGGCTGGCGAACGGCACCGGGCGCCGCAGCGGCTGCGAGGCGGTGTTGGTGGCGTCGAAGCGGAAGAAACTGATCAGCTCGAGCAGCTGTCCGGCCTGGGCGTTCATCTCCTCGGAGGTGGCGGCCAGCTCCTCGGAAGCCGAGGCGTTCTGCTGGGTGATCTGGTTCATCTGGCCCATGGCGATGTTGATCTGCTCGGCTCCGCTGCTCTGCTCCTGCGAGGCGGCGGTGATTTCCTGCACCAGGTCGGATGTCTTCTGGATGTTCGGCACGATCTCGTCGAGCAGCGACCCGGCCTGCTCGGCCAGTTGCACGCTGTTGCTGGCGACACCGCCGATCTCCTGGGCAGCGACCTGACTGCGCTCGGCCAGCTTGCGCACTTCGGCGGCGACCACCGCGAAGCCCTTGCCGTGATCGCCCGCGCGCGCGGCCTCGATGGCGGCGTTGAGGGCCAGCAGGTTGGTCTGGTAGGCGATGTCGTCGATGATGCCGATCTTGTCGGCGATCTGCTTCATCGCCTGGACCATGTCGCGTACCGCACGGCCGCCTTCGACGGCATCATTGGCGGCCTTGCCGGCAATGTTGTCGGTGATCTTCGCGCTTTCGGTGTTCTGTGCGATCGAGGCGGACATCTGCCCCACCGAAGCGGTGGTTTCCTCGACGCTGGCGGCCTGCTCGCTGGCGGCCTGGCTGAGCGACTGCGAGGTGGCGCTGACTTCCTCGGAGGCCGACGACAGCGAGTCGGCGGCGCTGCGAACGTCGCTGATGACGTTGCGCAGGCGTTCGGCCATGTTGTTCATCGAACTGAGCAGGCGCCCGGTTTCATCCTTGCTGTTGACCTCCAGCTGCACGCCCAGATCACCGGCGGCGAGGCTGTCGGCGACGCTGACGGCGCGATTGAGCGGGCGGGTGATGCTGCGCGTGACCAGCATGCCGATGATGAAACCGAGCACGGCGGCGATGATCACCAGGCCGATCATTTGTGTCCGCGAGCCGAGGTAGATGCTGGTGATCTCCTCGTTGGCCTGCTTGGCATTGGCGACCTTGCGCTCGACCAGCGCGGTCAGCAGGTCGTCTGCCTTGCCGCCGGTTTCGCGCAGGCGTGGAAGCATGACGGTCAGTTCGTCGGCCGGCCGCACCTCGCTGGACGCTTCACGCAGCTTGAGCACCTGCTCGACCATCTGCACATACGCCTGCATCGGTTCGCTAAGCGACTCGAATTGCGCCTTGCCTTCCGGCGTCACGAAGCTGGAGCGGGTCAGCTCGATGTACTCATACATCTTCCTGACCGCTTCACGGGTCTGCTTGATGGCCGCGTCACGCTCTTCCAGGCTCGTTGCCAGAAGGCTCGAACGCAGACCGCGACCGACGTAGACGAGCTGTACGTTGGCCGACTGGATGTTGTTCAGCGCGATCATGTCACGCGAATACATCTGGTCTGACAGGTCGTTGACGTGGGCAAGGTTGCGAATGCCCAACAGGCCCACGGTGACGGTGAGCGCCACCACGACCAGGAAGCCCAGAGTCAGGCGCGCGCCGATTTTCATGTTGCGGAAGAGTTGCATGGGTTTTCTCCTTGCTGACCTGCGGCGATCTGGCGGGGCTGGCTGGTACGCAGATCAGCAGGGCTCGCTTCGACGTGGGTGTGCAGATGACGGAACAGACTGGGAATATCCAGGATCAGGGCGACTTGCCCGTTCCCGAGAATGGTTGAGCCGCCAATACCCTGCAGATGCTGGAACAGCTGGCCGAGGGGCTTGATGACGGTTTGCAGTTCACCGTGCAGGTGATCGACGATCAGCCCGGCCTGTTGCCGGCCGTGACTGACGACAATGATGTTGCGGCGCTTGCTGGGCGCCTCGCGCAGTTTGAAATGCGCGGCCAGTGACAGGCATGGCAGCGGTCGGCCGCGCAGGTCGAGGTAGCCGTAGGCGGCGCCATCGAGCTGATCGGCTTCCAGCTCCAGGCATTCGGTGACCATGTCCAGCGGAATGACGAAGTAGTCGTCGCCAAGGCTGATCAGGAAGCCATCGATGATGGCCAGGGTCAGCGGCAGGCGGATGCGGAAGGTGCAGCCTTCGCCGGGGCGCGAGTCGATCTCGATGGTGCCGCGCAGCGCATCGATGGCACTGCGCACCACGTCCATGCCCACGCCACGCCCGGAAAGGTCGGAAACGTTGTCGGCGGTGGAGAAGCCGGCGGCGAAGATCAGCATCTGCACATCGTGATCGCTGAGGTTTGCCTGGGCATCGATCAGGCCGCGGGCAACGGCCTTCTCGCGGATGCGCTGGGTGTTCAGGCCGCGACCGTCGTCGGCGACTTCGATGACGATCATCCCCGACTCGTGGTAGGCGTCCAGGCGCAGATGCCCTTCGGCCGGTTTGCCGGCGGCGAGGCGCTGATCGGCCGGCTCGATGCCGTGGTCGATGGCGTTACGCACTAGGTGGGTCAGCGGGTCGGCCAGTCGATCGATCACCGCCTTGTCCAGTTCGGTGTCGGCGCCCTGGATTTCCAGGCGGATATCCTTGCCCAGCTGCTGACTGACGTCGCGCACCACGCGGTGGAAGCGGTTGAAGGTGTCGCCGATCTCGATCATGCGCAGCTTCAGCGCCGCCTCGCGGATCTGTTCGACATGCAGATTGACCGTCTGCGTGCTTTCGATGCAGGCGGCGTCGCCCTTCAGCTGGGCCCGCAGTTGGGCACCGGCGGCGCTGATCACCAGTTCGCCGACGAGGTTGATCAGCTCGTCGAGCTTGTGCGCCGCGACGCGGATCTGGCTGCTCTCCTGGTTGCGTTTCTCGCGCACCGTCTGTTGTTTGGCCAGCGCTGCGTTGACGCCCTGGGCCGGCACCATGCCTTGCTCCACCAGCACGCTGCCCAGCGGACGGGGCTGCTGCGCTTCGGCCGCCTGCAGGCGCAGTGCCTGGTCCAGTTCCAGCTCGGTGAGCAGACCACTGGCGACGAGGATGCGGCCGATCTTCTGGTCGGTTTCCGGCAGATCGTGGATCAGCTGCAGGTAATCTTCCAGCGCGGCGTTCGGCGGCAGGATGCGCAGTGTGCAGAAGTCACGGATGAACTCGAAGACTTCCTCGATCTCGGCCTTGCCGGCCGTCGTGCACAGGTCGATCTCCATGCCCAGGTAGCAGCTTTCGGGGTCCATATCGGCCAGCGCCGGCAGCGCGTCGTCGATCACCTCGAGCTGCAGGATGTCGCCCAGCCGGCCGAGGTAGCGAAGAAAGGAGGCCGGGTCGAAACCATTGCCGAGGATCTCCGGCTGCAGGCGCAGGGAGATGTGCCAGGCCGCCTCCTGGTTGCAGCTGGCGCATTTGTCGAGGCGCCCGAAAGCCTTGCAGGCGTCGGGCTCGATCACGGTCAGCGGAATGAGCGGGCTGGCGTCATGGCCGGTCAGGGCCGCGATCAGTCCGGCATGGCGCGCTTCGTCCACGGTCAGCTCGCCACTCTCGGCGTCGATCAGCTCGACCATCGCATTGATCTCGTCGAGGCCGCGCAGCAGCAGGTCGAGCAGCACCGGCGTGAGCGCCTGCTGGCCCTCGCGGACCTTCATCAGCAGGCTTTCCAGGTGATGAGTGAAGTTCACCAGGGGCGTCAGCGAGAACAGGCCGGCCGACCCCTTCAGGGTGTGCATGGCGCGGAACAGCCCGTTGATGGCGTCCTCGTCGGTCGGCGTCTGCTCGAGCTGCAGCAGGTATTCCTCGGCCTGCTTGGCCAGGTCATGGGCTTCTTCGACGAAGCTCAGCAGCAGTTGGCTCCACTGTTGGTCATTGAGCATGGCGGTCTCCGCTGGCTGCCGGCCCGTGGCTGGAGAACAGCGCCTGCAGATGCAGCAGCTGAAGCAGTTCGAGTGCGCTGGCGCTTGGGTTGCAGACTTCCAGGGTGGCGTCGCTCAGACGCAGCTGGCGCTGCGCGGCGAGCAGCAGCTGAGCGCCGGCAGTATCCAGTTCGTCGAGTGCGCTGAGGTCCAGCTGCCAGTGGCCGCTGGGCTGCGCGCCGAACGCGCCCAGCAGCGCGTCGCGTGCGTCGCGCACTTCATAGATGGTCAGGCTGCCGCTCAGGACCAGGCACGTGCCGGCCTCGCTGGCCTGCTGCTCGAATGTGAACATTTCAGCCGGCCAGTTTTTCGACGGCCGACAGCAGCTGCTGCGGCTGGAACGGTTTGACGATCCAGGCCTTGGCTCCCGCGGCCTGGCCTTCGGCCTTCTTGCCCTGCTCGCTTTCGGTGGTGAGCATGCAGATCGGCGTGAAACGGTAAGCCGGGTTGGCCTTGACCGCCTTGACCAGGCCGATGCCGTCGAGGTTGGGCATGTTCACGTCGCTGATGATCAGGTTGATCTTCTGCCCGGTGAGCTTGGTCAGTGCATCGCGGCCGTCGACCGCCTCGATCACCTGATGGCCGGCGCCGGTGAGGGTCATCTTCACCAGCTGGCGCATGGACTGCGAGTCGTCGACGATGAGAATGGTCTTGCCCATGAAAATGTCTCCTTGGCGGGGTCAGAAAAAGGTCACGTCGTCGGTCGAGGCGCTGCTGCGTTTGACGCCGTGGCGCTCTTCGTCGGTGGTGAAGCGCTGGCGCAGCTCGCGCAGCCAGCGTTGCGGGTCGAGCACGGCGCTGTCCTGATGCTCGACGGCCTCGTGCAGGCGCTGCATGTCCTGCTGCAGGTGGTCGAGCATCTGGTCGGTGCGATCCTGGAACTGCAGGTTGACGACGATCTCTTCGATGTCCGCCTGGGTGTGGCGGGTGTCCTGCTGCAGCAGGAGCGAGGTGTCGGAGAGCTCTTCCAGGCTGGCACTCAGGCCCTGCATGACCTCTCCGGTCACTTCATCGAGGTAGTGCAGGTTGCTCTGTTCGGTATTGCTCAATTCTTCGGCGGCGCTGACCGTGGCGCTGATCGCCTGGTTGATTTCGCCGACCTTCTGGTCCATGTCCTGGCCGGTTTCGGCGGACAGCGTGGACAGCTTGCGCACTTCATCGGCTACCACCGAGAAGCCGCGGCCGTAGTCGCCGGCACGGGCGGCCTCGATGGCGGCATTGAGCGCCAGCAGGTTGGTCTGGCGGGCGATGTCCTGAACCAGCCGCGACATGTTCTGCAGTTCGCTGGCGTGCTGATTCAACTCGCCGATGGTGCCCAGCAGTTCGGCCTTGCGCTCGCTGGCGGCATGAAAGGCACCCGTGACCATGTTCAGCTGATCGCGCGCCTGGCGCAGGCTGCTGGCCATGCCATTGCCGCCGACCACCGCTTCGGAGGTGTTCAGGGTCTGCTGCAGGCGTTGCGTCATGCCGGAGAAGCGGCTGAACAGTTCGCCGATACTGCCTTGCTGCACCTGGCGCACCTGATCCACGTTGCTGCGCCAGGTGGGAACCACGGCCAGCAGCAGCGCTTCGACTGCCGAGCTGGCCGGCGCCACCGGTGTGCTTGCCGGCTCGGGGCTTGCCTGCGGCGTCGGTGCGGCCGGGCGCAGCAGCAGCGCGGCGCCGGCACTGCCGAGCAGCCCGGCGACGGTCATCCACGGCCAGCCAAGGCCCAGGCCTGCGAGTCCTGCGGCGATTGCAATCCAAAGTGCGCTGTAGGCGATCATCTCACCCTGCCTCCCGGTTCATGTGCGGCGAACGATAGGCAGCCGGGAGCGGGGCGGGTATCGGGCAAACCCCTAGGGTGGCCTAGGGCACATGGGCGCTAAAGTTTTCCGCGAATCTGCCGGGCATCGGCCCTGAACGCTCGGCTACGCCCATTGGCGATCGAGCGGCGCAGCGGGTTGTCTACAGTGAGACTGGCGCAATGCGCGTCCCCACCGCCTCATTCCGGAGGGCGCCTTCGAGGAGTGACAGCATCGCAATGATCCCCAATGCTGCCGATGTCGCTGCGAGTCTTCATGCCTCACGCCGCGCGCTGAGGGTGGCACCGTGGAAGATCGTCCTGGCCTATGCCCTGGTGGCTGTGGTGTGGATCTTCGTGACGAACCTGATCATCACCGCGCTGGGCTTGCCCGAGTCGAGCTATACGCTGCGCATCGCACTGTTCGTGCTGTTCACCGCCCTGGGAATCTGGTGGTACACACGGCGGCTGGCCGACGGGGTGATGCGCTCGCAGAAGCTGGTGGGCCGCGCCGAGAACAGCTACCGCATGCTCTTCGATCGGCATCCCGCGCCGATGTGGCTGTTCGACAAGCGCACCCTGAGCATCGTCCGCGGCAATCGCCAGGCGGTGACGGCCTATGGCTACAGCACCGAGGAATTCGCTCAGCTGGAAATCCTCGATCTGTATGCGGCCCACGAGCGTGAACGGCTGGAGGCGCTTGCTCAGCCGGCGACGCCGCAGCAGTTGGCCGGGCTGCGCCAGCATGTGGCGCGCGACGGCCGGGAACTGAATGTCGAAGTGCTCTGCAGCGCGCTGGACGTCGACGAGTCGCCTTTCGCGCTGTTGATGGCGCAGGATGTCAGCGCGCATTTCCAGACCGAAACGCAGCTGGCCGGTCGTCTGGGGAAACTGGAACTGGCGCGGCAGGTCGCGCGGATGGGGCATTGGCAGCGGCTGCCGGGTAGCGAGCAGATCGACTGGGCGCCGGAGATGGCTGACGTGCTCGGCGTCGCCAACGCTCGTGCGCTGAGCTGGACGGCCTTTCTCGAACGCCTGCATCCGGATGATCGCTCAGCGGTTGCCGCAGCCCATGAGCGGGCCGAGCGGCACGGCAGTCTGGCTCATGAGTTCCGTGTACTGGGCGCTGATGGCGAGCAGCGCTGGATGTTCGAGCGCATACAGTTTCTCGGCGGCCGCCAGCGGGTGCTGTTTGGCGCGCTGATGGACGTCACCGAACTCAAGGCCGCAGACAGCAACCTGGCCGATGAGAAGCGCCGCTACGAACGCATGGTCGACGGCCTGCCCGACGGCGTGCTGATGTTGCGCCAGGGTCGCATCCACTACGCCAATGCGGCTGCGCGCCGTCTGCTGGCCGGCGATCCGCTGCAGCCTCTGAACGCCCAGCCGTTCCTCGACTTCGTCGCCGAACATCAGCGCGCCCGCGAAGCTGCCCGGCTGGAAGCCTTGCAGCGCGGGGTTGCGGGCGGCCAGCCGCAGCGCTTGCTGCTGGTATGCCGCGACGGCCGGCCGTTCGAGGCGGAGGTGACCGAAACGCTGTTGCCCGCCGACGGCGACGCCGAGGTGCAACTGCTGATCCGCGATGTCAGCCAGGCCGAGCAGCTGCGGCGCGATCTGGAGGACGCCAATCAGCGGCTGCAGCATCTTTCGCAGCGGCTGATCGAGGTGCAGGAGATCGAGCGGCGCGAGGTGGCGCGTGACCTGCACGACGACGTCGGCCAGCACCTGACCGGCTTGAAACTGCATCTGCAGCGGCTGATCCGCCGTCAGGCTGGCGACAGCGAGTTCGAACGCCTGTCGCAACCGCTGGTGGCCGGCGTGGATGCGGCGCTGGCCAAGGTGCGCAGCCTGTCGCTGTCGCTGCACCCGCTGCAGCTGGAAACGCTCGGGCTGGAAGCCGCCGTGCGCTGGCACCTGCAGCATTTTCTCGAAGCCAGCGGCACGAGCTGGGAGCTGGAGGTCCGCGGCTCGACCACGGAAATCCCGCCCGGCCGGGCGGTGGCGGCATTCCGGCTGGTGCAGGAGGCGGTGAACAACGTCGCGCGGCATGCGCGGGCGCGCACGGTGCGCATCCTCATGGTGTGCGACGAACACGAATTGCGTCTGGAAATCCTCGACGATGGCTGTGGCTTCGACGTGCCAGACGCGCTGCAGGGCGCCCTGAGCCTGGGGCTGACCAGCATGCACGAGCGAGTCGCCTCATTCGGTGGCGACCTGCGGATTTCCAGCCTGCCGGGTATGGGGACGCGCATCACCGCGCTTCTGCCGGCGCCGAACGACTGATGAGGATGAGCTTTTGAACAAGCGTGTTGCCCTGGTAGACGATCACGCCCTGGTGCGGGCCGGTCTGCGAGCGCTGGTCGAGGATCAGCCCGGCTACGAGGTGGTCGCCGAGGGTGGCGACGGCCAGGATGTGGAGGCGATCCTGCGCCAGGCGCGTCCGGACATTCTGCTGCTGGACCTCAGCATGAAGCACATGGGCGGGTTGGATGCGCTGCGCCAATGGCACGGCCAGTATCCGCACGTGCAGGTGTTGATCCTGTCCATGCATGCCACCGCCGACTACGTGCTGGCAGCGTTGCGCCTGGGTGCCCGTGGCTATCTGCTCAAGGACGCCGCCGCGCAGGAACTGGACATGGCCCTGCAGGCGCTGTCGCGCAACGAGTCCTACCTGAGTCCGGGGATCGCGCAAACGGTGATCAGCTCGGCGATCGTCGAAGGGCGCAGCCGCGACACAGGCGTGACCCCGGCGCTGACGCCGCGACAGATCGAGATCCTGCGCCTGATCGCACGTGGCGTATCGACCCGCGATATCGCCGGCGGCCTCGGGCTCAGCGTGAAAACCGTGGACACCCACCGCGCGCAGATCATGGCGCGGCTGAACCTGCACGACGTACCGTCGCTGGTGCTCTACGCGGTGCGGCAGGGGCTGATCAGCCCCGACGACTAGGGGTTTGCCTGATAGCGCGCCGGCCGCTCCGGCGCCACAGTGTGGCCTGGCCCCGGCAAGCGAGATCCACCATGCATCCCCACTCCGCCGACGTGTTCGTCGACGCCTATCTGGCACGGCACGCCGGCCCCACGGCAATCGCGCAACGACCGCTCTGGCAGGCGCCATGGCTGCTGGCTCTGGTCGCGGCTGCGTTGAGCCTGCTGGCAGGCCTGCTGTGGCGAGTGCTCGGCCTGCCGGCCGGGCCCGTGCTGGTGCTGCCGGGTATCGCCGTGGCTGGCGCCTTGCCGGTCTACCTCTGCGCGTGCTTGCTGAAGCAGCGGAAGCGGCTGATGCGGGCGCGCGGGGAGGTCGCCTTGCTGCGCCAGCTCTGTTCGCTATGGGCCCAGTCCGATGGCGCCTGCCTGAAAGAGGTCGATGTCCATGGGCGACTGCTGGCGATGAGCGAACGGGGCCGGCAACTGATGGACGTATGCGATTTCGATGCGTTGCACGGCTCGGACTGGCTCGGCGTCTGGTCCGGCGAAGCCGCCGCCGCGGCGCGGGATGCCTTCGCGCGCGCCTGTGCCGGCGAGCCTGCGCGTTTCTCCGGGTTCTGTCCGACGCTGGCCGGCGTTGCGAAATGGTGGGACGTGCTGATCATGCCGTTGCCCGGTATCGAAGGGGCTTCATCCTTGCTGGTGCTGTCCTGGGACGTCAGCGACGTGCGACAGCGGGCATGCGAGCTGCAGGTCGCCAACGACGAACTCACCACCTTGCTGGAGCACCTGGATGACGGCTTCTGCCGGCTCGATCGCGACTGGCGGCTGGTCGACCTCAATGGTCGGGCGGTCGCCCTTCTGCAGCGTCCGCGCAGCGAACTGCTCGGCGCGGTGATGTGGGACTTGCTGCCGCAGGCACGTGGCGCCGAGCTTGGTGTCGCGCTGCGGCAGGTGATGGACCTGGGCATCGCACGGCGCATCGAGACCTTTTCGCCGCAGTATCAGGGCTGGTATCGCATTCATGCCTATCCGCATGCCGACGGCCTGTACCTGTTCTTCAGCGACATCAGTCGCGACGTGGCGAGCGCCCAGACCGCCCAGGCGGTGCAGGCGCGCCTGCGCCTGACCCAGCAGGTCGGATTGTTCGGCGACTGGCAATTCGACCTGGCGAACCAACGCCTCGAGCTCTCCGACCAGGCCCTTCACCTGCTGCGCATGCCGCCGGGCTTCGCTGCCGGCCAGGTGTTGCTGGAGCGTCTGCACCCGCAGGACCGGCTGGGGTTCGTGGCCGCCATGCTCGATCTGGCCGAGGGGCAGACCGGGTTCGATGCGTGGGTTCGTCTGAGCGACACCGACGCCGCGGATTGGCGCCACTTTCATTTTGCCGGCACGGTGATTCGGACCAAGGCGCACCCAGCCGGTTTGCTGGTCGGCTGCCTGCAGGATGTGACCGAGCAGCAGCGGCGCGAGGCACGTCTGGAAGACGCCGAGGCGTTTACCCGTGGGATCATCGATGCCTTGCCGCTGGCCATCGGGGTGGTCGATGGCAACGGCAGGCTGATCACCGCCAATCAGGTCTGGATGGCCGGCGGCAACGCTCCGGCAGCCTTGTCCGGATGCGAGTCGCTGGATTACCTGGCGCGCTGCCGTGCGGCCACTGGCGACGGGTTCGATGCCGGTGCCAGGCTGGCAGACGGCATCGAGGCGCTGCTCGCCGGCACTGGCGATCCGTTTGTCTTCAGCTACGAGCACGGCCGTGATGGACAGCGGCGCGCGTACCAGAGTTCGGCATTGCTGATGAGTACGCTGACCCGGCGGGTGCTGGTCGTGCACGAGCTGCTTCCGGGGTGCCTCGCAACGGCGGAGGCGTTGCCCTGACTCCCGCTTGATAGGCCAGGCCGCCGAGTCCGGAGTGCCTGGTAGCTGTGTGCTTTCGCGCTCCTGCTTTTCCTGTGCGCAACGTGTCTGGCGGGCGCTACCGTTCGTCTGGTAGGTTCATGGACAGCAAGTTCGCGCCGGGCGCGATGGAGAGAGCTTGAATCGCAAGGCAGGACTTCTGGCGGCTCTGATACTCGTGCTGGCGCTGGTGCCGATGTGGGCGTTCGTACTGAGCGAGATCAGGCATGAGCGCGAACTGGTGATCGGGGCCGCGCGCAACGATGCGATGAACCTGGCGACTGCCTTCGAGGCGCACGTCCAGAGCACGATCAGGCTCATGGACATCGTGCTGCTGGACATGCGTGAAGATGTGCTGGAGAACGCCGACTTCGAGCGCCACGTCCGTGAGGAACTGCAGGCCTACGGCAGCTTCGTTGCGCAGCTGGCGGTTATCGACAAGGATGGCCAGCTGGCTTTCTCCAACCTCGCGTCGCCGGTAAAGCCGGTGGACTTGAGCGATCGCGAGCACTTCAGGGTGCATCGGGACAACCCGCAGGAGGATCGGCTGTTCATCAGCAAGCCGGTGCTGGGCAGGGTATCGAAGCAGTGGACCATCCAGTTCACCCGGCCCATTCATCAGAACGGTGAGTTCGCCGGCGTCCTTGTCCTATCGGTACCCACCAGTTTCTTTGCCGACTACTACCAGCAGATCGATGTCGGTCCGAATGGCACCATCGCTCTGCTCGGTACTGACCGCAGCCTGCGCGCCATCGCCTCGGGAACGCCGATCGCCGGGCGCTTCGGGCGCTTCAAGGTGCCGGCAGACAGACCCTACGTCGACCCTGATGCGCCTGCCCGCGGTTACTACGAGGGCGTGAGTTCTCTCGACGGGGAGTATCGCCTTGGTGCCTACCGGCGCCTGACCGCCGCAGGTGTGGTGGTGGTGGTGATGCTTTCGCCCAAGGATTTCATGGCCGCTCACGAGGAGCGCAAGGAGGTGTTGCTCGCCTCGGCCGGCGTCATTTCGCTGCTGTTGTTTGCAGTGGCGGTGCTGGTTTTCGTGCTGAGCAGCCGCTATTTCCAGAGCACTGCCCGGCTACGTCAGGCGCACGATCAGCTGGCACAGTTCGCCAACACCGACATGCTCACCGGTGTAAGCAGCCGCCGAGCTTTCCTGGACGGGCTGGACGCCGAACTTGCGCGCGCGCGGCGACATGGCGAGTGTCTGAGCCTGCTGATGCTCGATATCGACCACTTCAAGCGCGTCAACGACGTGCATGGCCACCCGGTCGGCGACGTGGTGCTCAAGCAGTTCACCATCATTTGCGCTGCGTTGCTGCGTGGTCACGACCTGTTCGGTCGTATCGGCGGCGAGGAATTCGCCATCGCGCTGCCCAATACCGACGTGGAAGGTGCGCGTTGCGTGGCCGAAAAGATCCGCCAAGCCATCGCGCAAGCGCGCGTGGCGACGACAGCCGGCGAGATATCCATCACCGTCAGCATCGGTCTGGCCTGTACCGAGGGTGGGCAACATGATGCGGATTATCTGATCGTGCAGGCCGATCGGGCGCTATACCAGGCCAAACACGGCGGCCGCGATCAAGTCCACGCAGCCGCCCCCCGTCCGCTCGAAAGCCCGCCTTCCTGAACATCTGATCATCTCGCCTGCGGGCTCAAGCTCAAATCGCGGGCAATAAAAAAGCCGGCTTGTGGCCGGCTTTCAGGGGGTGGCGTTGGCTTATTTTTGGTAAGCCGCAACCGCCTTGGTGATTGCGGCACGGGCGGCGTCGGCGCCTTCCCAGCCTTCGACCTTGACCCACTTGCCCTTCTCGAGATCCTTGTAGTTCTCGAAGAAGTGCTTGATCTGCTCGATCAGCAGCGGTGGCAGGTCGGTGTATTCCTTCACGTCCTTGTACAGCTGGGTCAGCTTGTCGTGCGGGACGGCGATCAGCTTGGCGTCACCGCCGGCTTCGTCGGTCATGTTCAGCACGCCGACCGGACGGCAGCGGATGACCGAGCCCGGTGCGACCGGATAGGGGGTCACGACCAGCACGTCCAGCGGGTCGCCGTCGTCAGCCAGGGTGTGCGGGATGAAGCCGTAGTTGGCCGGGTAGAACATCGGGGTGGCCATGAAGCGGTCGACGAACAGACAGTCGGTGTCGTGATCGATTTCGTACTTGATCGGCGCGTGGTTGGCCGGGATCTCGATGGCGACGTAGATGTCGTTCGGCAGGTCTTTGCCAGCCGGGACTTTGCTGTAGCTCATGAACGATGGGCTCCTGATCGGCCAGCGCGGCCTGGGGGCGGAAAAAAGTGGGCGCGATTATAGGCGCAATGTCGCGTGCAATGCACGCCGGCTTCGACGCGCCCGGCCTACGCAGGTTCCCGGTAGGCAGGGTGTTCGGCCTGCAGGCGCTGCAGGCGCGCTAGCGGGTCCTGCCGGTAGAACTCCGCCAGCTGCGCATAGACCTCGGGAAAGGCTTGCTGCAGCACGTCCGGTGCGCTGAAGAAGTACTCGCTGGTAACGGCGAAGAACTCTGCCGGGTTCTCGGCGGCGTAGGGGTCGATCGGCGTCTCGGCATCCGGGTCGGCGTCGAGCGTGCGATCGAGCTCGTCGTAGGCCCGCTGCATGGCGCTGGCCCAGGCGTCGATGCGCATCTGCCGGTGCAGCGGCGGCAGGCCGTTGGCATCGCCGTTGAGCATGTCCAGCTTGTGCGCCAGCTCGTGGATCACCAGGTTGTAGGCTTCCCAGCCGCCACTCTGCTGCACCCCGGGCCAGGCCAGGATCACCGGGCCCTGCAACCAGGCTTCGCCGCTGTGTTCGGCGTCCCATTCATGCTCGACGCCGGCGGTGTCGCGGTGCTTCTGCGGGCTGAGGAAGTCGTCGGGGTAGATCACGATCTCGTGAAAGCCGCGATACCAGCCGAGATCGGCCAGGTGCAGCAGTGGCAGTTGCGCCTGCAGCGCCAGGCGCAGGCGGTCCTCGGCCTGCAGCTCGATACCGGCCAGCGGTGTCAGGCGCTTGTCGTGCAGGAACAGCACGGCGCGCTCACGCAGGCGATTCAGCTCGTCATCGCTCAGGCCATCGAGTATCGGCAGGCTGTCGAGCACCTGCTGCCACAGCTCAGGCGCGACCGAGTTGCGGGCAAGGATGCGTTGGCGCTGCCAGGCGCGGAAGGACCACATGGACGGAGGCTCCAGCGAAGTGGGCGACCACATTAAGCGTGGCTGCGGGATGCGACAAGCAGTGAAGTACCGTCGGTCGGTGCGTCATGGGACTGTCAAGCGGGGCGGCTACATCAGGAGAACCCTCACTCGCCAGGAGACTTCCGAGATGACCGCACCGGATCAGAAACGCCGCCAACTGCTGCAGGGCATCGGCGCCGGCCTCGCGCTGCCGGCCCTGGGCATTGCGCCTGCCATCATCGCCGCGCCGCGCGAGCGGCCGCAGATGCTCGACGGTGTGCAGTCCGGCGACGTGACGGATGGCCGCGCATTGATCTGGAGCCGCGGCGACCGCCCCGGGCGGCTGATCGTCGAGTGGGATACGCGCAGCCGTTTCGGCAATCCGCGGCGGATGGTCTCGTCGATCACCGATGCCGGCCAGGACTTCACCGCCCGCGTCGATCTGCGTGGGCTGCCGGCGGATCAGTCGATCTTCTACCGCGCGCGCTTCGAGGACGCCCGCAGCGGCGTGCTCAGCGAGCCCTGGTTCGGCCACCTGCGCAGCGCACCGACGCGTCCGCGCAACATCCGTTTCGTCTGGGGCGGCGATACCTGCGGCCAGGGCTATGGCATCAACCCGGACTTCGGCGGCATGCGCATCTACGAAAGCATGCGCATGCGCCGGCCGGACTTCTTCCTGCACAGCGGCGACGTGATCTATGCCGACGGGCCGATTCCCGCCGAAGTGACCGCCGAGGACGGCAGCATCTGGCGCAACCTGGTCACCGAAGAGAAGAGCAAGGTTGCCGAGACGCTGCGCGAGTTTCGCGGCAACTACCGCTACAACCTGCTGGACGAGAACCTGCGGGCCTTCAATGCCGAGGTGCCGCAGATCTGGCAGTGGGACGATCACGAGGTGACGAACAACTGGTCGCCGAGCAAGGAGCTGGATGACCGCTATCAGCAGGTGCGCGACATCGATACGCTGGTGCAGCGCGCACGTCAGGCCTATCTCGAATACGCGCCGATGCGCATGGCCCGCGGCGACACCCAGGGGCGCATCTACCGCAAGGTCAGCTACGGGCCGCTGCTGGATGTGTTCGTGCTGGACATGCGCAGCTATCGCGGGCCGAACACCCACAACCTGCAGGCGGAGCAGGGCGCCGACACGGCGTTTCTCGGCCGCGAGCAGCTGCGCTGGCTCAAGCGCGAGCTGCGAGCCTCGCGCGCGACCTGGAAAGTGATCGCCGCCGACATGCCCATTGGCCTGCACGTACCGGACGGTCCGCGCTGGGAGGCAATCGCCAATGGCAACGACGGCGAGGCGTTGGGCCGCGAGCTGGAAATCGCGGATCTGCTGACCTTCATCCAGCGTGCGCGGGTGCGCAATACCGTCTGGCTGACGGCGGATGTGCACTACTGCGCGGCACACCACTACCACCCCAATCGCGCCGCCTATCAGCGTTTCGAGCCGTTCTGGGAGTTCGTCGCAGGCCCTTTGAACGCCGGCAGCTTCGGGCCGAATCCGCTGGACGGCACCTTCGGTCCGGAGGTGGTGTTCCAGAAGGCGCCGCCGACGGCGAACAGCTCGCCGCGGGCAGGCTTCCAGTTCTTCGGTGAGGTGGAGATCGACGCGCAGAGCGGTGCGCTGAGCGTGACCCTGCGCGACATCGACGGCGCGGTGGTCTACAGCCAGACGCTGGAGCCCTGGCAGCCGGCCTGATACCGGCTAGCCGAGCAGGAAGTTGCCGGCGCGCGGCTGACCGTCCAGCGCCGGCACGTCGGCTTCGTCCTTGAGCTGGACGCCGGAGAGCTGTCGGCGGCTGGCTTCGCGCATCAGATAGAGCAGGCGGTGCGCGGCCAGGTTGTAGCTCAGCCCCTCGGGGCGGATGTTGGAGATGCAGTTGCGCTGCGCATCGTGCCGGCCGACCTGCGGTGCCCAAGTGAAGTAAAGGCCCAGGCTGTCCGGCGAGCTGAGGCCCGGTCGCTCCCCGAGCAGGATCACCACCATGCGCGCCTTGAGGCGCTGACCGATCTCGTCGGCCACCGCCACGCGGCCCTGTTCCACCAGCGCGACGGGACCGAGGGACCAGCCTTCGGCCTGGCATTGTTCGGCGATCTTCAGTGCCATGGGTGCCGCATGACGCTGCACGGCCAGGGCCGAGAGGCCATCGGCGATCACCAGCGCCAGGTCGCAGCCGTCGCCCGCCTCGGCGTCGAGCGTGGCTGCGCTGGTTTCGTCGAGGCGTCGGCCGAGATCGGGGCGTTGCAGATAGGTCTGGCGGTCGCTGGCGGCGCTGTGTAGCGGCAGGCAGGCGAGGCCGTGCTTGTCCAGCTCGGCGGTCAGCGCGGCGCAGTCTAGCGGCAGGTGCACGGCATCACGGGCCTGCGCATGGGCGAACTGGAAATCCAGTTGCGCCACCGTCGGCAGACTGGTGCCGGCACGGCCAAGGGCGATGCGCGCCGGGGTCAGCTGGCGCAGGTGCTGCCAGGGATTTTCGATGGTGGGGGAGCGGTCGGGCATGGCTACCTCGGAGCTTGGCGGTCAGGCGCGTGAACAGACGCGTGGAAAAGACCTGCGGTCGTTTTCCACCCTACGGGTCGCGGCGAGAGTCTCGGCGTAGGGTGGAAAACCGCGCAGCGTTTTCCACGCTGCTGGCGGCGAATGAGGCAGCGCTTCATGCCTGCTGCTCCAGCGCCCCGCGGAAGGCTTCGGGTAGGTCACGGCCGAGCTGCAGGCGATTGCCGTCCTGTCGGAGGATCTGCATCTTCGCCAGCCATTCCTCGAATTCCGGTGCGGGCCGCAGGCCGAGCACCTGACGCACGTAGAGGGCGTCGTGGAAGGAGGTGGTCTGGTAGTTGAGCATCACGTCGTCCGAGCCCGGGATGCCCATGATGAAGTTGATGCCCGCCGTGCCGAGCAGGGTCAACAGCATGTCCATGTCGTCCTGGTCGGCTTCGGCGTGGTTGGTGTAGCAGATGTCGCAACCCATGGGCACGCCGAGCAGCTTGCCGCAGAAGTGGTCCTCCAGCCCGGCGCGGATGATCTGCTTGCCGTTGTAGAGGTATTCCGGGCCGATGAAGCCGACCACGGTGTTCACCAGCAGCGGCTTGTAGCGGCGCGCGACGGCGTAGGCGCGGGCTTCGCAGGTCTGCTGATCGACACCGTGATGGGCGTTGGCCGACAGCGCGCTGCCCTGGCCGGTCTCGAAATACATGAGGTTGTCGCCGAGGGTGCCGCGCTTCTGCGACAGGCCGGCCTCGTAGCCTTCCTGCAGCGTTGACAGGTTGATGCCGAAGCTGGCGTTGGCCGCCTCGGTGCCGGCGATGGACTGGAACACCAGATCCAGCGGCGCGCCGCGGTTGATCGCTTCGATGGAGGTGGTGACGTGGGTGAGGATGCAACCCTGGGTCGGGATCTCGTAGCGACTGATCACGGCGTCGAGCATCTTCAGCAGCTCGCAGATGCCGGCGGTGCTGTCGGTGGCCGGGTTGATGCCGATCACCGCGTCGCCGTTGCCGTAGAGCAGGCCGTCGAGAATGCTCGCGGCGATGCCGGCGCCGTCGTCGGTGGGATGGTTCGGCTGCAGTCGGGTGGACATGCGTCCGGCCAGGCCGATGCTGTTGCGAAAGCGGGTGACGACGCGGACCTTCTGCGCGACCAGGATCAGGTCCTGCACGCGCATGATCTTCGACACCGCGGCGACCATTTCCGGCGTCAGCCCCGGTGCGAGGGCTTTCAGCGACGCCTCGTCCGCCTCCTCGCCGAGCAGCCAGTTGCGGAAATCGCCCACGGTCAGGTGGCTGATCGGCGCGAAGGCGGCGGCGTCATGGCTGTCGATGATCAGCCGAGTGACCTCATCGCGTTCGTAGGGGATCAGTGCTTCTTCGAGAAAACGCCTGAGCGGCACATCGGCCAGGCACATCTGCGCCGCCACTCGCTCGGCGTCACTGCCTGCCGCGACCCCGGCGAGCAGGTCGCCGGATCGCGCCGGGCTGGCCTTGGCCATCACCTCGCGCAGATCGTCGAAGCGCCAGGTGGTGCCGCCCACGCTGTGCGAGTACGTCATGGCTGCTCTCCCTACTTGAGTGTCGCCTCGGCCTGCTCGATCGCCGCGAACTCTTCTTCCGGCGTACCGGCCACCAAGTGGTGCCGACTGTAGATCGCGAAATAGGCGATGAAGATCCCGTAGATGATCGCGGCGCCGATCACCACCCGCGGGTCGACCAGGAAGCCTGCGATGACCGCGATGCAGGCCAGTACCAGCGCCACGCCCGAGGTGACGATGCCGCCGGGTGTCCTGTACGGGCGATGCAGATCCGGCCGGCGCAGGCGCAGCACGATGTGCGAGGCCATCATCAACACGTAGGAGATGGTCGCGCCGAACACCGCGACGAGGATCAGCAGATCGCCCTGACCGGTCAGCGAGAGCAGGAAGCCGATCACGCCAGGGATTACCAGGGCCAGCACCGGCGCCTTGTTCTTGTTGGTCAGCGAGAGGTTGCGCGGCAGGTAGCCGGCCCGCGACAGGGCAAAGATCTGCCGCGAGTAGGCGAAGATGATCGAGAAGAAGCTGGCGATCAGCCCGGCCAGGCCGACCAGGTTGACGAAGCCGCTCATCCAGGTGGACGAGCCGTAGGCCGTGGTCAGCGCTTCCACCAGCGGGTTGCCGGATGCCACCAGGGTGCTGGAACCGGCGCCGCCCGGACCGACCAGCAAGATCAGGCCGGCAAAGGCGACCAGTATCAGCATGGCGCCGATCAGCCCGCGGGGCATGTCGCGCTGCGGGTTCTTGGTTTCCTCGGCGGCCAGCGGCACGCCTTCCACAGCAAGGAAGAACCAGATCGCGTAGGGGATCGCCGCCCAGATGCCGACATAGCCGTAGGGCAGGAAGTTGCTGGCGCCGGCCGCCGTGGTAGGGGCGATGTCCAGCAGCTTGTCCACCGAGAAGTGCGGCACCATGGCGACGATGAACACCGCCAGGGCAAGGGCGGCGACGGCGGTGATGATGAACATCAGCTTCAGCGCCTCGCCGACGCCGAAGATATGGATGCCGATGAAGACGATGTAGAAGGCCAGATAGATCATCCAGCCGCCGATGCCGAACAGTGACTCGCAATAGGCACCGATGAACACGGCGATCGCCGCCGGCGCGATGGCGTATTCGATGAGGATCGCCGTGCCGGTGAGAAAGCCGCCCAATGGGCCGAAGGCGGTGCGGGCAAAACCATAGCCGCCGCCCGCGGTCGGGACCATCGAGGACAGCTCGGCCAGCGAGAAGCACATGCACAGGTACATGGTCGCCATCAGCAGCGTGGCGATGAACAGCCCGCCCCAGCCGCCCTGGGCGAGGCCGAAGTTCCAGCCGGCGTAGTCGCCGGAAATCACGTAGGCGACGCCAAGGCCGACCAGCAGCACCCAGCCGGCGGCGCCTTTCTTCAGTTCGCGTTCCTGGAAATAGCTACTGCCAACGGTTTCGAAATCGATTGCGTGGTGCGGTGGCGTTGAACTGCTGTGTTCGAGAGCCATGGGGGAATCCTCTTGGACGGGTTGGCACCTCTCTCCCTAGCAAGCGTCATGCCCCGGCACCGGAATACGGGATTCCCGGTGTTTTGTCGGTGGATGTCGGCAGGAACGCACCTTTTGCGGGCTCCACAGCACCACGGCGGAGCCCGGCAGGTGTCTTGTTCGAACGCGCGGTGAGCCGAAGCCCACCGCGCTCAGCCCATCAGAAGAAGCCCAGCGGATTGATGTCGTAGCTCACCAGCAGGTTCTTGGTCTGCTGATAGCTGTCGAGGATCATCTTGTGCGTCTCGCGACCGACGCCCGACTTCTTGTAACCACCGAACGCCGCGTGCGCCGGGTAGAGGTGGTAGCAGTTGGTCCAGACACGGCCGGCCTTGATCGCCCGGCCCATGCGATAGGCGCGGTTGATGTCGCGGGTCCAGACGCCGGCGCCGAGGCCGTACTCGGTGTCGTTGGCGATGGCCAGCGCCTCGGCCTCGTCCTTGAAGGTGGTGACGCCGATCACCGGGCCGAAGATCTCCTCCTGGAACACGCGCATCTTGTTGGTGCCCTTGAGCAGGGTCGGCTGGATGTAATAGCCGGTGGCAAGCGAGCCTTCGAGTTTCTCGGCCGCCCCGCCGGTGAGCACTTCGGCGCCTTCTTCCTGGGCGATCTTCAGGTAGGACATGATCTTGTCGAACTGCTGCTGGCTGGCCTGGGCGCCAACCATGGTGTCGGTGTCCAGCGGGTCGCCGCGCTTGATCTGCGCGACCTTTTTCATCACCGCTTCCATGAACGGCGCGTAGATCGACTCCTGCACCAGTGCGCGGGACGGGCAGGTGCACACCTCGCCCTGGTTGAAGAAGCCCAGCACCAGCCCTTCGGCGGCCTTCTCGATGAAGGCCGGTTCGGCCTGCATGATGTCCTCGAAGTAGATGTTCGGGCTCTTGCCGCCCAGCTCCACGGTGCTCGGAATGATGTGCTCGGCGGCGCGCTTCATGATGTGCGAGCCCACCGGGGTGGAGCCGGTGAAGGCGATCTTGGCGATGCGCTTGCTAGAGGCCAGTGCTTCGCCGGCTTCCCGGCCGTAGCCGTGCACCACGTTGAGCACGCCCGGGGGCAGCAGGTCGCCGATGCATTCGAGCAGCACGTTGATGCCCAGCGGGGTCTGCTCGGCCGGTTTGAGCACCACGCAGTTGCCGGCGGCCAGCGCCGGGGCGAGCTTCCAGGCGGCCATCAGGATCGGGAAGTTCCACGGGATGATCTGCCCCACCACGCCCAGCGGCTCGTGGAAATGGTAGGCCGCGGTGTGTTCGTCGATCTCGGCACTGGTGCCTTCCTGGGCGCGGATGCAGCCGGCGAAGTAGCGGAAGTGATCGGCGGCCAGCGGGATATCGGCGTTGAGCGTCTCGCGCACCGCCTTGCCGTTGTCCCAGGTCTCGGTGATGGCGAGCATCTCCAGGTTCTGCTCGATGCGGTCGGCGATCTGCAACAGGATCAGCGAACGCGCCTGGACGCTGGTCTTGCCCCAGGCATCGGCGGCGGCATGGGCGGCGTCCAGGGCCTTCTCGATGTCGGCGGCGTCGGAGCGCGGGAACTCGGCGATGGGCTGACCGTTGACCGGGGAAAGGTTGGTGAAATACTGACCACCGGCCGGCTCGACGAACTGGCCGTTGATGTAATTGCCGTAGCGGGATTTGAAGGAAACGACAGCGCCTTCGCTGCCGGGATGGGCGTAACGCATGATGAGTCTCCGGTCTTGTAATTGTGATGACTGCTGTCTTTCAGCGTAGAACAGGCTCCGTTCGTCGGCAGGCGAGGCGACGTGCGGTGCGACCGCCCCGCAGCGGACCCTGTGCTAATCTGCGCCGCAGTTTTCCAGCGTCGAATGCGCGGCCATGCCGTCTGGCGCGGCGTCTTTCAGAGGTCATCAATGCATATCCATATTCTCGGCATCTGCGGCACCTTCATGGGTTCGCTCGCGGTGCTGGCCAAGGAACTCGGCCATCGCGTCACCGGCTCCGATGCCAACGTCTATCCGCCGATGAGCACCCAGCTCGAGGCTCAGGGTATCGAGCTGATGCAGGGCTACGAGCCGGCGCATCTGGAACCGGCACCCGATCTGGTGGTGGTGGGCAACGCCATGTCGCGTGGCAATCCGGCAGTGGAATACGTGCTGAACAAGGGGCTGCCCTATGTCTCCGGCCCGCAATGGCTAGCCGATCACGTGTTGCAGGGTCGCTGGGTACTGGCGGCGGCCGGCACCCATGGCAAGACCACCACCAGCAGCATGCTGGCCTGGGTGCTGGAACATGCCGGCATGAGCCCGGGCTTTCTCATCGGTGGTGTGCCGCAGAACTTCGGCATCTCCGCACGGCTCGGCGGTACGCCGTTCTTCGTGGTAGAGGCCGACGAGTACGACAGCGCCTTCTTCGACAAGCGCAGCAAATTCGTCCATTACCGCCCGCGCACCGCGATCCTGAACAATCTGGAGTTCGATCACGCGGATATCTTCCCGGATCTAGCCGCCATCGAGCGGCAGTTCCATCATCTGGTGCGTACTGTGCCGGGCGAGGGGCTGATCATCCATCCCGAGTCGGAAACGGCGCTCAAGCGCGTCATCGGCATGGGCTGCTGGACGCCGGTGCAGACCACCGGTGAGGGTGGCCAGTGGCAGGCGAGGTTGCTCGGCGAGGACGGTTCGCGCTTCGAAGTGATCTTCGATGGCGAGGTGCAGGGCGTGGTGGAGTGGGAGCTGACCGGCCGGCACAACGTCAACAATGCGCTGGCGACGCTGGCGGCGGCACGGCATGTCGGCGTGCTGCCGAAGCAGGGCGCCGAGGCGCTGAGCGAATTCCGTAGCGTCAAGCGGCGCATGGAGAAGGTCGCCGAGGTCAATGGCGTGACCATCTATGACGACTTCGCCCATCACCCGACCGCCATCGCCACCACCCTCGACGGCCTGCGCAAGCGCGTCGGCGATACGCCGATCATCGCCGTGGTCGAGCCGCGTTCGAACTCGATGAAGCTCGGCGCGCACCGCGAGGGCCTGGCCGAGTCGGTGGCGCTGGCCGATCAGGCGATCTGGTACGCACCGGCCAACCTCGGCTGGGATCTCGCCGCGACCGTCGCCGGCTCGCCGGTGCCCACCACGGTCTGCGATTCGCTGGAGGCGATCATTGCCAAAGTGAAAGCCGATGCCGTGCCGGGCACCCAGGTGGTGGTGATGAGCAATGGCGGTTTCGGTGGGTTGCACGGCCAATTGGCCGCCGCACTGGCGTAGGGTGGAAATCGCCGCAGGCATTTCCACGCGAATGGCATCAGGAGCAAATTGAATGAGCGGACCGGAACGCATCACCTTGGCCATGACCGGCGCCTCCGGCGCGCAGTACGGTCTGCGCCTGCTCGATTGCCTGATCCAGGAAGACCGCGAGGTGCACTTCCTGATTTCCAAGGCCGCGCAACTGGTGATGGCCACCGAGACCGACGTGGTGCTGCCGGCCAAGCCGCAGGCCATGCAGGCCTTCCTCTCCGAGTACACCGGTGCCGCCGCCGGGCAGATCCGTGTGTTCGCCAAGGAGGACTGGATGGCACCGCCGGCGTCCGGCTCCGGCGCACCGACGGCGATGGTGGTGGTGCCCTGTTCCACCGGCACGCTGTCGGCAATCGCCACCGGCGCCTGCAACAACCTGATCGAACGCGCCGCCGACGTCACCCTCAAGGAGCGCCGCCAGCTGATTCTGGTGCCACGCGAGGCGCCCTATTCGAGCATTCATCTGGAAAACATGCTCAAGCTGTCGAATCTGGGCGCGGTGATCCTGCCGGCCTCGCCCGGCTTCTATCACCAGCCGCAAAGCATCGACGACCTGGTGGATTTCGTCGTCGCGCGCATCCTCAACCTGCTCAACATTCCCCAGGACATGCTGCCGCGCTGGGGCGAGCACCATATCGTCAGCGATGACTGAGATGATCGGTCGGGCGCTGCTGGTACTGACGACGCTGAGCGTGCTGGGTGGCTGCGCCACGGTGCGCACGCTGGACGCGGCCAAGCCCGGCGCGCCGATCATCTATTCCGGCACGCGTCTGGACTGGTACAGCCTCAACGGTGGCTGCTGCCCGCTGGATCGCTTCGGTGCCGTGGCACCCAAGCATGCCGCGCTCGATCTGCCGGCCAGCGCCTTGCTGGACACGCTGTTGCTGCCCTTCGCCGTCGCGGCGGAGCTGGGCGTCGGGCTCGGTGTACGCGGCGGGCTCTGATTGCCGGCAACCGCGGCATAACTGATCTGGGTCCAGGCAAGCTCGCGGCCGCACAGGCATAGTTGACGGGTCCGCGCCACAAGGAGAAACGGTGTGAAAGACCGCGCTCAGTTCCATTTCAACTACTGGATGATCGCCATCCTGGTGTTTCTCGGCCTCCAGTACCTGCTGTCGGCGCAGCAGGAGGTGGCGACCATCCCCTACAGCGAGTTCGAGCAGCACCTCAAGGAAGGGCGCATCGAAGAACTGGCCATCACGGACCGGCGCATCGAAGGCCGGCTCAAGGAGCCCCTGGCTGGTGGTCAGCGTCGTTTCATCACCAACCGCGTCGAGCCGCAGCTGGCCGAGCATCTGCAGCAGTACCCGGTACGCTACACCGGCAAGGTGGAAAGCACGCTGGTGCGCGACCTGCTGTCGTGGATCATCCCGGCGGCGATGTTCTTCGGCATCTGGCTGTTCCTGCTCAAGCGCATCGGCAGCGGCCTGGGTGGCGGCGGCATGATGCAGATCGGCAAGAGCAAGGCGCGGGTTTACGTCGAGACCGACATGAAGGTGAGCTTCGCCGATGTTGCCGGCGTGGACGAGGCCAAGGACGAGCTCAAGGAAATCATCGAGTTCCTGCGCGACCCGCAAACCTACGGCCGCCTCGGCGGGCGCATGCCCAAGGGCGTGCTGCTGGTCGGCCCGCCGGGCACCGGCAAGACGCTGCTGGCTCGCGCCGTGGCGGGCGAGGCGAAGGTGCCATTCTTCTCCATTTCCGGCTCCGAGTTCGTCGAGCTGTTCGTCGGTGTCGGCGCGGCGCGGGTGCGCGATCTGTTCGAGCAGGCGCGGGCGCAGGCACCGGCGATCATCTTCATCGACGAACTGGATGCCCTCGGCCGCGCCCGCGGTGCCGGCCCCCTGTCCGGCGGGCATGACGAGAAGGAGCAGACGCTCAACCAGCTGCTGGTGGAGATGGACGGCTTCGACACCTCCAGCGGACTCGTCCTGCTGGCGGCCACCAACCGCCCCGAGATCCTTGACCCTGCGCTGCTGCGCGCCGGCCGTTTCGACCGCCAGGTGCTGGTGGACCGGCCGGACAAGGTCGGACGGGTGCAGATTCTCAACGTGCACCTGAAGAAGTCGCGGCTGGGCACCGATGTCGATCCCCAGGCCATCGCCGCGCTGACCCCGGGCTTCACCGGCGCCGACCTGGCCAACCTGGTCAACGAGGCGACGCTGCTGGCGACCCGGCGCAACGCCGAGGCGGTGGCGATGCAGGACTTCACCGCGGCCATCGAACGCATCATCGCCGGGCTGGAGAAGCGCAATCGCCTGCTCAACCCGCGCGAGCGCGAGATCGTCGCCTACCACGAGATGGGCCATGCACTGGTGGCCATGGCGCTGCCGGGCGTCGATCCGGTGCACAAGGTGTCGATCATCCCGCGCGGCATGGGCGCGCTGGGCTACACCATCCAGCGGCCCACCGAGGATCGCTTCCTGATGACCCGCGAGGAGCTGGAAAACAAGATGGCCGTACTGCTCGGCGGCCGCGCGGCGGAGTGGCTGGTGTTCGCCCATCTGTCCACCGGCGCGGCGGACGACCTGGCCAAGGTCACCGACATCGCCCGCGCCATGGTCACCCGTTACGGCATGTCCACGCGCCTCGGCCATCTGGCGCTGGAGCGTGAGCCCAACGCCTTTCTCGGCAACGAAGCGTTGCTCGGCCTCAAGCCGCAGCACGACTACGCCGAAAGCACCGCTACGGCCATTGACGAGGAAGTGCAGGAGCTGGTGCAGGCGGCCTTCCAGCGCAGCCTGTCGTTGCTCGAGGCACGGCGCGAGCTGCTCGAGCGCTGCGCCCGGCAGTTGCTGCAACAGGAAACGCTGGATGCCGAGGAGCTGCGCCAACTGAGCGCCGCCGCGCCCGACACCGCGGCGCTTCCGGCGCCCTAGTCGGGTGTTTCAGGCTGGTGCGCGACCGGCGTGCTGGGCCAGGGCCCACTCCACATGCTCGCGCACCAGCTCCGACGGATCGTCGCGGCGCGCCTGAAGCGCTTCCAGCACCGGGATGCTCGACGGCGCATTGCCCAGGCCCACCGCGAGATTACGTAGCCAGCGTTCGTAGCCGGCGCGGCGTAGCGGCGAGCCCTCGGTGCGGCTGAGAAACTCCTCTTCCGTCCAGCGGAACAGGGTCGCCAGTTCAGCGTTGTCCAGGCTATGGCGCGGCTGAAAGTCGCTCTGCTCGGTGGGGCGTGCGAAGCGGTTCCAGGGGCAGACGATCTGGCAATCGTCGCAACCGAATACGCGGTTGCCGATCTTGTCGCGCAGCTCGACCGGGATCGGCCCCTTGAGCTCGATGGTGAGGTAGGAAATGCAGCGCCGCGCGTCCAGCAGCCGTTCACCGACGAACGCCTCGGTGGGGCAGATGTCCAGGCAGGCGTGGCAGCTGCCGCAGTGATCGCGGGTCACCGGCTCGTCGACCGGCAGCGCGATGTCGACGAACAGCTCGCCGAGAAAGAACCAGCTGCCGGCCTTGCGGTTGAGCAGCAGGGTGTTCTTGCCGATCCAGCCGAGCCCGGCCTGCTGGCCGGCGGCCTTCTCCAGCACCGGCGCGCTGTCGACGAAGGCACGGAAACCGAACGGACCGACCACCTGCTGAATGCGCTCGGCCAGCTGCTGCAGGCGCTTGCGGATCAGCTTGTGGTAATCCCGGCCAAGGGCATAGCGCGACACATAGGCTTTTTCCGGGTCGGCCAGCTGCTGGCTCATGCGGGTGTCGCCGGGCAGGTAGTCCATGCGCAACGAGATGACTCGCAGCGTACCGGGCACCAGTTCGTCCGGCCGCGAGCGCTTGCTGCCGTGGGCGGCCATGTAGTCCATCTCGCCCTGATAGCCCGCCTGGAGCCAGGCCTCGAGGTGCGCCTCGTGCTCGCCAAGGTCGACGCCGGTGATCCCCACCTGCTGGAAGCCGAGCTCGCGGCCCCACTCCTTGATGGAGTCGGCGAGTACGACGGGATCGAGAGCGGAGCTGGACATCGGAGACTGCGGCGGGAAGTGAGCGGGTGCGTATAATTCTGCCAGACATTCCGCCGCGATGATCCCTGCACCGATGACCGATTCCCTGCCCGTCGCCCTGTACAACGCCACCCAGGTGCGCGAACTCGATGCGCGCCTGATTGCCGCCGGTACGTCCGGCTTCGAACTGATGCAGCGTGCCGCCCATGCCGCCTGGCGCGCGCTGCGCCGGCGCTGGCCCGATGCAGGTGCTGTCACCGTGCTCGCGGGGCGCGGCAACAACGCCGGCGATGGCTACCTGCTGGCGGCGCTGGCGCAGCGCGCTGGCTGGCAGGTGCGGGTGCTGGCGGTGGGCGATCCGCAAACTCTGCAGGGCGACGCGGCGCTGGCCTGCGCCGAAGCGCGAGATTGCGGAGTGCCCATCGAACCCTGGCGAGCGGAGGCGCCGCTGCAGGGCGTGCTGGTGGATGCGCTGCTCGGCACCGGTCTGACCGGCGCGGTGCGCGAGCCCTATGCGAGCGCGATCGCGGCGATCAACGCCAGCGGCCGTCCGGTGCTGGCAATCGACCTGCCCAGCGGGCTGTGCGCCAACACCGGTCAGGTGCTGGGGCAAACAGCACGCGCCGATCTCAGCGTGACGTTCATTGGCCTCAAGCTCGGCCTGTTCACCGCCGACGGCCCGGATCGCGTCGGCGCGCTGGTGTTCGACGACCTGCAGGCCGACCCGGGAATCGTCGCGCAGGTGGCCAGTGAGGCCGTGCGCCTCGACCATGGCTCGCTGGCGCGGGTCGCACCTCGTTCGCCGACCGCGCACAAGGGCAGTTTCGGCCAGGTGCTGGTGATCGGCGGTGATCTGGGTACCGGCGGCGCCGCGCTGCTCAGCGCCGAGGCTGCGCTGCGCTGTGGGGCCGGCATGGTGACCCTGGCGACCCGCCCGGAGCACGTCAGCGCTTCGCTGGTGCGCCGGCCGGAGGTCATGTGCAATGGCGTCGAGTCCACCTACAGCCTGACGGCGCTGCTGGAACGTGCCGATGTGCTGGTGGTCGGTCCCGGCCTCGGCCAGGCGCCGTGGGGGCGTAGCCTGATTTCCGCGGCTGCGCAGCGCGAGCAGCCGCAGGTCTGGGATGCCGATGCGTTGAACCTGCTCGCTACCGGTGCCGTCGAATTGCCGTCCGGCTGCCTGATCACGCCGCATCCGGGCGAGGCAGCGAGACTGCTGAAGTGCTCGGTCGGCGAGGTGCAGGCCGATCGCCCGGCGGCGGCGCGGGCGCTGGCGCAGCGTTATGGGTGCGTCGCGTTGCTCAAGGGGGCCGGCACGCTGGTCGCGGCGCCGGATGGCCGGCTGGCCCTGTGCGATCGCGGCCATCCGGCGATGGCCAGTGCCGGGCTCGGCGACGTGCTGGCCGGAGTGCTCGGTGCCTTGCTGGCGCAGCAGCTGGCGCCGTTCGATGCGGCTTGCCTGGGCGCCTGGCTGCACGCCGCCGCCGGTGAGCGCCTTGGCCCGCTGGGTCGCGGCCTGGCCGCCAGTGATCTGATTCCGGTGATTCGTCAGTTGTTCGAGGAGCAGTCGCCATGCCTGAAGTGAATCTGTATGCCGGGGACGAGGCGGCGATGCTCGCACTGGGCGCGCGCATTGCCCGGGTGACCGGTGGTCGGGGCGTTATCTATCTGCATGGCGACCTCGGCGCCGGCAAGACCACGCTGTCACGCGGCCTGATCCGTGGTTTCGGCCACGAGGGCAAGGTCAAGAGCCCGACCTTCACGCTGGTCGAGCCCTACGAACTGGGCGAGGTACAGGTGTTCCATTTCGATCTGTATCGCCTGGTCGATCCCGAAGAGCTGGAGTTTCTCGGCATCCGCGATTATTTCGAGGGCAACGCGCTGTGCCTGATCGAGTGGCCGGAGCGCGGGGCCGGCATTTTGCCAAAGGCCGACATGGACATTACCATTACGCCGCATGAGGCCGGCCGAACGCTGCGCCTGTCGCCCCATACCGCGCGGGGCGAAGCCTGGTGTGTCGCCCTGACCGACGGAGAGCTATGAATAACATGGGTTTGGGGATGCGCATTCGCACCCTGGTTGTTGGCCTGGTGCTGTCGCTGATGGCGACGGACCTGTTTGCTGCCAGCGATGTGCAGAGCGTGCGTCTGTGGCGTGCGCCGGACAACACCCGCCTGGTGTTCGACCTGTCAGGGCCGGTCGAACACAAGATCTTCACCCTCACCGCACCCGACCGGCTGGTCATCGACGTCACTGGCGCGACGTTGAAGGCCGAGCTCGACAAGCTCGCTCTGCAGAACACGCCGGTCGCCTCCCTGCGCGCCGGTCAGCACGATGCCAACACGCTGCGCGTGGTGGTCGACCTGCATGCACCCGTTTCGCCGAAGAGCTTCAGCCTGGCGCCCAACCAGCAGTATGGACACCGTCTGGTGGTCGATCTGTTCGACCAGGCCACTGCGGCCCGTGCCGCCACCCTGCCGCCGGCGACCGCCACGCCGTCCACCCCGGCTGCTCCGGTCTCGCCGACCCTGCCGGCGGTGAAGCTGCCGGCCACCTCGGGTGGCAAGCGTGACATCGTGATCGCCATCGACGCCGGCCACGGCGGCGAAGACCCGGGCGCCATTGGCCCCGGCAAGGTCTACGAGAAGCACGTGGTGTTGCAGATTTCCAAGGAGCTGCAACGCCAGATCAACGCCGAGAAAGGCTTCCGCGCCGAACTGGTGCGCACCGGCGACTACTTCATTCCGCTGCGCAAACGGACCGAGATCGCCCGCAAGAAGGGCGCCGACCTGTTCGTCTCGATCCACGCCGATGCCGCGCCGCGCTCGGCAGCGTACGGCGCCTCGGTGTTCGCCCTGTCGGACCGCGGCGCTACCTCGGAAACCGCCCGCTGGCTGGCCGACAGCGAAAACCGCTCCGACCTCATCGGTGGTGCCGGCAACGTCAGCCTCGGCGACAAGGATCAGATGCTCGCCGGCGTACTGCTGGATTTGTCGATGACCGCCTCGCTGTCGTCCAGTTTGAACGTCGGGCAGAAGGTGCTCAGCAACATGGGGCGCATCACGCCGCTGCACAAGCGGCGCGTCGAGCAGGCCGGCTTCATGGTGCTGAAATCGCCGGACATCCCCTCGATCTTGGTCGAGACCGGCTTCATCTCCAATCCGTCGGAAGCCAAGAAACTGCAGACGTCCAGCCATCAACAGGCGCTGGCGCGCTCCATTCACAGTGGCGTGCGGCAGTTCTTCCACGAGAATCCGCCGCCGGGGACCTACGTTGCCTGGCTGCGTGATTCCGGCAAGATCGCCGCCGGCCCGCGCGAGCATGTCGTGCGCTCGGGCGAAAGCCTGGCGCTGCTTGCCCAGCGTTATCAGGTCAGCCTGGCCTCGCTGCGCAGTGCCAACAACCTGAGCAACGATGTGATCAAGATCGGCCAGACGCTGAACATTCCCGCTACCACCCTGGCGTCCCAGCCATGACGCAAGCGCCACGCATCCAGCTGCTCAGCCCGCGGCTGGCGAACCAGATCGCCGCTGGCGAGGTGGTCGAACGCCCGGCCTCGGTGATCAAGGAGCTGCTGGAGAACAGCCTGGACTCCGGCGCCGGTCGTATCGAGGTGGACGTCGAGCAGGGCGGGGTCAAGCTGTTGCGGGTTCGCGACGACGGCTGCGGTATACCGCCGGACGACCTTCCGCTGGCCCTGGCCCGCCACGCCACCAGCAAGATTCGCGATCTGGAAGATCTCGAGCGAGTCATGAGCCTGGGCTTTCGCGGCGAAGCGCTGGCCTCGATTAGCTCCGTCTCGCGTCTGACGCTGACCTCGCGTACCGCCGATGCCAGCGAGGCCTGGCAGGTGGAAACCGAGGGGCGCGAAATGGAAGCGCGAGTGCAGCCGGCGGCTCACCCGGTGGGCACTTCGGTGGAAGTGCGTGATCTGTTTTTCAACACGCCGGCGCGGCGCAAGTTCCTGCGCACCGAGAAGACCGAATTCGACCACCTGCAGGAGGTCATCAAGCGCCTGGCGCTGGCGCGCTTCGATGTGGCCTTCCATCTGCGCCACAACGGCAAGGGCGTGCTGGCGTTGCATCAGGCCAACGACGACAGCGCCCGTGCGCGGCGCGTCGCTGCAGTATGCGGGCCGGCCTTCCTGGAGCAGGCGCTGCCCATCGAGATCGAACGCAACGGGCTGCGGCTCTGGGGTTGGGTCGGACTGCCGACCTTCTCGCGCAGTCAGGCGGACCTGCAGTACTTCTACGTCAACGGGCGCATGGTGCGCGACAAGCTGGTCGCCCATGCGGTGCGCCAGGCCTATCGCGACGTGCTGTTCAACGGCCGGCATCCGACTTTCGTGCTGTTCCTCGACGTCGATCCGGCGGTGGTGGACGTCAATGTGCATCCCACCAAGCACGAGGTGCGTTTCCGCGACAGCCGGATGGTCCATGACTTTCTCTACGGCACGCTGCACCGCGCGCTGGGCAATGTGCGTCCCGAGGACCAGCTGGCCGCGCCGGCGAGCGTAGCGCCGATGACCCAGGTTTCCGGACTGGCTGCCGGCGAGTTCGCCGGACAGAACGAGATGAGCCTGTCGGCCAGCGTGCTCGAGCGGCCGCAAGGCGAGACATCCGCCTGGCGGGGTGCGGGGGCGGGCTATCAGGCGCCACGCCCGGCGTCGGTCGGCTATACCGCCGAGGCCCAGGGCGCCTACCGCGAGTTTTTCACTCCGCTGCCCGAAAGCGCCGCGGCGCCGCTGCCGGCCAGCCAGGATGACGTGCCGCCACTGGGTTATGCGCTGGCGCAGCTCAAGGGGGTCTATATCCTCGCCGAGAATGCCCAGGGCATGGTCCTGGTGGACATGCATGCCGCCCACGAACGCATCACCTACGAGCGGCTGAAGACTGCCATGGCCAGCGAAGGGCTGCGCGGCCAGCCGCTGCTGGTGCCCGAGTCCATTGCACTCAGCCAGCGCGAGGCCGATTGCGCGGAAGAGCACGCGCAGTGGTTCCAGATGCTCGGCTTCGAGTTGCAGCGCCTCGGTCCGGAAACCCTGGCGATCCGTCAGATCCCTTCGTTGCTCAAGCAGGCCGAGGCCACCCAGCTGGTGCGTGACGTGCTTGCCGATCTGCTGGAGTACGGCACCAGCGACCGCATCCAGGCACACCTCAACGAGTTGCTGGCGACCATGGCCTGCCACGGCGCAGTACGTGCCAACCGCCGCCTGACGCTGCCGGAGATGAATGCCTTGCTGCGCGACATGGAGCACACTGAGCGCAGCGGGCAGTGCAACCACGGCCGCCCGACCTGGACGCAGCTGGGCATGGACGATCTGGACAAGCTGTTCCTGCGCGGCCGCTGACCCGGCTCCGGGCGGCAGGCCGTGCTTGCGACCTGCCGCCTGCCACTGGAAACTATGCGGCCACGCCTGCCGAGCCCGCCGATGTCTTCTCTGCCTCCCGCCATCTTTCTCATGGGTCCCACCGCCTCGGGCAAGACTGACCTGGCGCTGGAGCTGGCGCGCGTGCTTCCCTGCGAACTGATCAGCGTCGACTCGGCGCTGGTCTACCGTGGCATGGACATCGGCACGGCGAAACCCTCTGCCGAGGTACTGGCGCAGTTCCCGCACCGCCTGGTGGACATCCTCGATCCGGCTGAGAGCTACTCGGCTGCCGAGTTCAGCAGCGATGCGCTGGCGGCCATGGCGGAGATCACCGCCGCCGGCCGCATTCCGTTACTGGTCGGCGGAACCATGTTGTATTTCAAGGCGTTGCAGGAAGGGTTGGCGGACATGCCGGCGGCTGATGCTTCGGTGCGCGCGGAACTCGAAGCCCTGGCAGCAAGCGAGGGGCTGCAGGTGCTGCACGACCGGCTGGCGCAGGTGGACCCGGAGTCGGCTGCACGCATTCATCCCAACGATCCGCAGCGGCTGGTGCGCGCGCTGGAGGTCTATCGTGTCAGCGGCTTGACCATGAGCGAGCATCGCGCCCGACAAAGGTCGCAAAAAGCCGGCCCAGACGCGCCAGGCTCCGGCGTCTTGCCTTATACTGTCGCGCAACTGTGTATCGCTCCCGCGCAACGCCACATCCTGCACGAGCGCATCGAGAGACGTTTCCGGCACATGGTTGAACAGGGCTTCGTCGAAGAGGTCGAAGCCTTGCGGTCTCGTGGCGACCTGCACCTCGGCATGCCATCCATTCGCGCGGTTGGCTATCGTCAAGTGTGGGAATACCTGGACGGCTCATCGACTCGCGAGGAAATGATGGAGCGCGGCATCATCGCCACCCGGCAACTGGCCAAGCGTCAGTTCACCTGGTTGCGAAGCTGGGGGGAGGTTCACTGGCTGGACAGTTTGTCCTGCGACAATCTGCCGCGCGCATTGAAATACCTGCAATCGCTCTCCATATTGAGCTGACACTGCTAATTGACCGTCTATTCTCAACAAGTGGATCGTCGGTTGTACGTTTAGAACACTAATGAAAACAGATCCTCTAAGGAGTGCGGCACATGTCAAAAGGGCATTCGCTACAAGACCCTTACCTCAACACACTGCGTAAGGAACGCGTCCCGGTTTCCATCTATCTGGTCAACGGCATCAAACTGCAGGGCCAGATCGAATCCTTCGACCAATTCGTCATCCTTCTGAAAAACACCGTAAGCCAGATGGTGTACAAGCACGCCATTTCCACCGTGGTTCCGGGCCGCCCTGTGCGTCTGCCGACCGCCGGCGATGCCGAGCAATCCGAGTCGGGTAACGACTGAGGTAGGTTTCTTTGTTCTTCGAACGTCCCGGTGGCGGTGAGCGGGCTATCCTGGTGCACCTGGACGGCCAGGATCCCGCGGCGCGCGAGGACCCTCAGGAGTTCCAGGAGCTGGCGCGTTCGGCGGGGGCGGAAACGGTTGGCTTCGTCAATGTTTCCCGCCACCAGCCCTCCGCCAAGTTCCTGATCGGCAGCGGCAAGGTCGAGGAGCTGCATGACCTCGTCAAGGAAGGCGAGGCCGAGCTGGTGATCTTCAATCACACGCTGACCCCCAGCCAGGAGCGCAACCTCGAGCGTGCGCTCGAATGCCGTGTGCTTGATCGCACCGGCCTGATTCTGGACATCTTCGCCCAGCGGGCGCGTACCCACGAGGGCAAGCTGCAGGTCGAACTGGCGCAGCTCGAACACATGAGCACGCGGCTGGTCCGCGGCTGGACCCACCTCGAACGGCAGAAGGGCGGTATCGGCCTGCGGGGCCCGGGTGAAACCCAGCTGGAGACCGACCGTCGCCTGCTGCGCGTGCGCATCCGGCAGATCAAGCAGCGTCTGGAAAAGGTTCGTGGCCAGCGCGAGCAGGCCCGTCGTGGCCGGCGTCGTGCGGACATTCCTTCCGTGTCGCTGGTGGGCTACACCAACGCCGGCAAGTCCACGCTATTCAATGCCCTGACCGAATCCGAGGTCTACGCCGCCAATCAGCTGTTCGCCACGCTCGATCCCACGCTGCGCCGCCTCGAGCTCGAGGATGTCGGGCCGGTGATCCTGGCCGACACGGTGGGCTTCATCCGTCATCTTCCGCACAAGCTGGTGGAATCGTTCCGGGCGACGCTGGAGGAGTCCAGCAACGCCGACCTCCTGCTGCACGTGATCGACGCTCACGAGCCCGAGCGTGATCAGCAGATCGAGCAGGTGCTCGCGGTGCTTGGCGAGATCGGCGCCAACGAGCTGCCGATGCTCGAGGTGTACAACAAGCTCGACCTTCTCGAGGGTATCGAGCCGCAGATACAGCGCGATGCCGATGGCAAGCCGCAGCGCGTCTGGGTGTCCGCCCGTGACGGTCTGGGGCTGGATCTGCTGCGTCAGGCCGTCGCCGAGCTGCTCGGTGATGATCTCTTCGTCGGCACGTTGTGCCTGCCGCAGAGGCTGGGCCGCTTGCGTGCGCAGTTCTTCGAGCTGGGTGCTGTGCAGCGCGAGACGCACAACGAGGAGGGTGGCAGCCTGCTGGAAGTTCGCTTGCCGCGGGTCGAACTGAATCGCTTGATCAGCCGCGAAGGGTTGCGGGTGGACGAGTTCATCGAGCAACACACTTTGCAATAAAGCCTCGATCGGCAATTTTGCCGGTCGTTCGGGGCTTTCTGTAGCATTGGCGGGCGCGCCGTGGGCGCGTCTTTAGCTTTATTTGAATGGAGAGCGCTATGGCTTGGAATGAGCCGGGTGGCAACTCGAACAACCAGGATCCCTGGGGCAGTGGTGGCGGCGGCCGTCGTGGCGGCGGTGGCGACCAGAAGGGGCCACCGGATCTCGATGAGGCTTTCCGCAAGCTGCAGGACAGCCTGAACGGCATGTTCGGCGGCAAGAAACGTGGTGGTGGCAACTTTGGTGGCTCCGGCAAGCGCGGCGGTTTCGGCCTTGTCTGGGTGGCGCTGGTGGTGCTGCTGGCCGTGTGGCTGTTCAACGCCATCTATATCGTCGACGAGCAGGAGCAGGCCGTGGTGCTGCGCTTCGGCAAGTATCACGAGACGGTGGGGCCGGGCCTGAACATCTACTTCCCGCCGATCGACCGCAAGTTCCAGGAGAACGTGACGCGCGAGCGCTCGTACAGCAAGCAGGGGCAGATGCTCACCGAGGATGAGAACATCATCGAGGTGCCGCTGACCGTTCAGTACAAGATCAGCAATCTGCAGTCCTTCGTGCTGAGTGTCGATCAGCCTGAAATCAGCCTGCAGCACGCCACCGACAGTGCCGTGCGCCACGTCGTGGGCTCCACGGCCATGGATCAGGTGCTCACCGAGGGTCGTGAGGTCATGGCCGGCGAGGTCAAGGAGCGCCTGCAGCGCTTCCTCGACAACTACGGCACCGGCATCGTCGTCACCCAGGTCAACATCCAGAGTGCTGCGGCGCCGCGTGAAGTGCAGGAAGCGTTCGATGACGTGATCCGGGCGCGGGAAGACGAGCAGCGCGAGAAGAACCAGGCCGAGTCCTACGCCAACGGCGTGATCCCCGAGGCTCGTGGTCAGGCCCAGCGCATGCTGGAAGAGGCCAGCGGTTACCGCGATGCGGTGATTTCACGGGCGACGGGTGAGGCCGACCGCTTCAGCAAGCTGGTCGCCGAGTACCGCAAGGCACCGGAAGTCACGCGCGAGCGTCTGTATCTGGAAACCATGCAGGAAGTCATGAGCAATACCAGCAAGGTCATGGTGAGTGGCGATGGTGGGCAGAATCTGCTCTATCTGCCGCTGGACAAGATGATCAACAGCCGTGGCGCAAGCACGCCGGCACCTGCCGGTGTGGCGTCGGGTGCGGCGGCAACCCAGGGCACTCGTCTGCCGCCGGAGCTGGATCCGCGTGAAGTTCGTACGAGGGAGAGTCGCTGATGAGCAATAAATCCCTTACCGCCCTGATCGTCGGTGTGGTGCTGGCCATCGTTCTGTGGAACAGCTTCTACATCGTTTCCCAGACCGAGCGCGCCGTGCTGCTGCGCTTCGGCCGGATCGTCGAGCCTGACGTGAAGCCGGGGCTGCACATGAAGATTCCGTACGTTAACTCGGTGCGCAAGTTCGATGCGCGACTGCTGACGCTGGATACCACCACGTCACGCTTCCTGACGCTGGAGAAGAAGGCGCTGATGGTCGACTCCTATGCCAAGTGGCGTGTGGACGATGCCGAGCGTTTCTATACCGCGACGTCGGGGATGAAGCAGATTGCCGATGAGCGTCTGGCGCGTCGTCTCGAGGCGGCGCTGCGTGACCAGTTCGGTAAGCGCACCCTGCACGAGTCGGTCTCCGGTCAGCGTGACGAGCTGATGGCGCAGGTCACCACCAGTCTCAATCGCGCCGCTCAGCAGGAGCTCGGTATCGAGGTGGTGGATGTGCGCGTCAAGGGTATCGATCTGCCCCGCGAGGTCAACCGCAGCGTGTTCGAGCGGATGAGTTCCGAGCGTGAACGCGAGGCTCGCGAGCATCGCGCAAAGGGTAAGGAGCTGGCCGAAGGTATTCGTGCCGACGCCGATCGTCAGCGCCGGGTGCTGCTGGCCGAGGCCTTCCGCGAGGCGGAGGAGCTGCGCGGTGATGGTGATGCCAGGGCTGCTGCGATCTATGCCGCCGCGTACGGACAGGATCAAGAGTTCTACGCGTTCCATCGTAGCCTGCAGGCCTACCGTGAGAGCTTCTCCAGCAAGGAAGATGTGCTGGTGCTCGATCCAAAGAGCGACTTCTTCCGCTATCTGCAGAGCAACAAGTAGCGTTTCACGGCCATTTGCCCGGGGTTCTCCGGCGGCACGCGCGTGTCGCCGGGTGACCCATGGGGAAAAGGTTGCTATGATCCGCCAGCCGGGAAAATCCCGGCTTTTTTGCGTCTGTGCCCTTGAGGTCGCAGGCTATCCCAGGCATGCGGTGGTCATGCCGACCCCTCAGGGGCATGGCTCGGATGCCATGGTTCGAACACAACTGCACGCGACCGGAGGCCAGCTGAGGCTGCAGCCGCGGTTTTCGTCTGGGCTTACCGGAACGAGAGGTGATTTCGCGAATGGCAACGGTAGACCGCTGGCTCTTGCCAGATGGCATCGAAGAGGTGCTGCCGCCAGAGGCGGCGCGTATCGAAACGGCGCGTCGGCGCGTGCTGGATCTGTTCCAGCGCTGGGGCTACGAGCTGGTCATCACCCCGCACGTGGAATTCCTCGAGTCATTGCTCACCGGTTCCGGGCAGGACCTGGACCTGCGCACCTTCAAGGTCATCGATCCGCTCTCCGGCCGTCAGATGGGGCTGCGTGCCGATATCACCCCGCAGGTGGCTCGCGTCGATGCGCATACCCTGCGTCGTGAAGGGCCGAGCCGGCTCTGCTACGCCGGCAGCGTGCTGCATGCCAAGCCGCAGGCGCTTTCCACCTCGCGCAGCCCCATTCAGCTCGGTGCAGAACTGTACGGTGATGCGTCTGCGTCCAGCGATCTCGAGGTCATCAGCCTGATGCTGGAAATGCTCGAGCTGGCCGATGTGCCCGACGTGCACATGGACCTCGGTCATGTGGGCATCTATCGCGGCCTGGCAAAGGCGGCCGCACTGAGTGGCGAGGCCGAGCAGCGCCTGTTCGACGCGCTGCAGCGCAAGGCCATGGACGAGATCGAGCAGTTGACCGCGGCGCTTGATCCAGCCCTCGCCTCGATGCTTCGCGCGCTGGCGCGTCTGTGTGGTGGGCGTGAGACGCTCGACGACGCTCGGCATGCGCTGGCCGCTGCGCCCGCGGACGTACAGGCGGCGCTGGAAACCCTGGCGACGGTGGCCGACCAGCTCGCGCTGCGCTATCCGCAGGTGCCGTTGTACTTCGATTTGGGCGAATTGCGTGGCTATCACTACCATACTGGAATGGTGTTCGCCGCGTTCGTGCCGGGCGTGGGGCAGTCGATCGCCCAGGGCGGGCGGTACGACGACATCGGTGCCGATTTCGGCCGTGCGCGCCCGGCGACAGGCTTCTCCACCGATCTGAAAACGCTGGTCGGTCTGGGTAACGCCGATCTGACCACGCCGGTTGCCGGAATCTGGGCGCCACACGGCGACGAGTCCGGCCTCTGGGGTGCGATTCGCGATCTGCGCCGCCAGGGTGAGCGGGTGGTGCAGGCGCTGGACGGCCAGTCGCAAGCCGATGCCGCGCAGTTGGGCTGTGATCGGCAGCTGCAGTTGAGTAATGGTATCTGGACGGTGGCTTCGCTGGCGTCCTGATGGCTATGGCGCCGCATGCTCGCGGCGCCGGCCAGGTTTCGATTATCGCCGGTTGCGGCCGGCATGCTTCGCCGAAGAGGACAAAGGGTTATGGGTAAGAATGTCGTGGTCCTGGGCACCCAGTGGGGTGATGAGGGCAAGGGCAAGATCGTCGATCTGCTGACCGATCAGGCGGCTGCGGTCGTGCGTTACCAGGGCGGCCACAATGCCGGTCATACCCTGGTCATCGACGGTGAGAAGACCGTGCTGCACCTGATCCCGTCCGGCATCCTGCGTGACAACGTGCAGTGCCTGATCGGCAATGGCGTAGTGGTCGCGCCCGATGCGCTGCTGCGGGAAATCACCAAGCTGGAAGAGAAGGGTGTGCCGGTGCGCGAGCGCCTGCGCATCAGCCCGTCCTGCACCCTGATCCTGCCCTACCATGTGGCGCTGGACCAGGCCCGTGAGGCGTCGCGCTCGGAAGGCAAGATCGGCACTACCGGCCGCGGCATCGGTCCGGCCTACGAGGATAAGGTGGCGCGTCGCGGCTTGCGCATTGGCGACCTGTTCAATCCGGAGCGCTTCACGGTCAAGCTGCGCGAACTGCTGGACTACCACAACTTCGTGCTGCAGAACTTCTACAAGGTCGAGCCGGTTGATTTCCAGAAGACTCTCGACGAGGCCCTCGGCTACGCCGAAATCCTCAAGCCGCTGATCACCGATGTCACCGCCCGTCTGCACCAGCTGCGCAAGCAGGGTGCCTGCATTATGTTCGAAGGTGCGCAGGGCTCGCTGCTGGACATCGATCACGGCACCTATCCGTACGTGACCAGCTCCAGCACAACGGCTGGCGGCACGGCAACCGGTTCCGGCTTCGGTCCGCTGTACCTGGACTACATCCTCGGCATCACCAAGGCCTACACCACTCGTGTGGGCTCCGGTCCGTTCCCCACCGAGCTGTTCGATGACGTCGGCGCCCGCCTGGCCGAGCGTGGTCATGAGTTCGGCTCGACCACCGGGCGTGCGCGTCGTTGCGGCTGGTTCGATGCCGTCATCCTGCGCCGTGCCATCGAGATCAACAGCATCTCCGGGATCTGCCTGACCAAGCTCGACGTGCTCGACGGGCTGGAGACCATCCGCATCTGCGTCGGCTACAAGGATCGCAATGGCGAAGTGTTGGTCGATGCGCCGACCGATGCCGACAGCTACGACGGTCTGCAGCCGGTGTACGAGGACATGCCGGGTTGGAGCGAGTCGACCGTTGGCGCCAAAAGTCTTGACGAGCTGCCGGCCAATGCTCGCGCTTACATCAAGCGACTGGAAGAGCTGATCGAGGCGCCAGTGGATATCATCTCCACCGGTCCGGACCGCAATGAGACCATCGTGTTGCGTCATCCGTACGCCTGATAGCGCGCATGGTATAAAGACCGCCTTCGGGCGGTCTTTTCCTGTCTGGAGCTGGCGACAGCGCGAGTCTGGGTCGACAGGGATTTTTATCGGGCTGAAACGAAAAAACCGAGCCAGGGGCTCGGTTTTTTCTTGAAGAGTGGTGCCCAGGAGAAGACTCGAACTTCCACGGTGTTGCCACCGCTAGGACCTGAACCTAGTGCGTCTACCAATTCCGCCACCTGGGCACATTGCGATGATTGCTCACCGACTTTTTGCCATTTTGCCGATTCACATCGGCCGAAGTCGGCAATCTTCGTTACTGCCTGAGACACGCATCGATGATGCGGGTTTCATTTGAAGAGTGGTGCCCAGGAGAAGACTCGAACTTCCACGGTGTTGCCACCGCTAGGACCTGAACCTAGTGCGTCTACCAATTCCGCCACCTGGGCACGAGAAACGATGATACTTGGCCGTTTCCGTGTTACAACGTCTGCCAGACATTGTGGGCGCGAACTATACGGCCGAGGTTTGGCCTTGTAAACCCCTGATGGCGAAAAATAATTCGCATGAAAGCTGCCGTCCGGCAGCGATTCGCGCTTCAATAGAAAAAGGGCGTTCTGCCTCTATAAATGAATGAAAGGTGACATCTCTTAATGGCCGATTGGCAATCCCTCGATCCCGAGGCCGCTCGTGAAGCGGAAAAGTACGAAAACCCTATTCCCAGCCGTGAGCTGATTCTTCAGCATCTCGGCGAACGTGGCTCGCCAGCTGCCCGTGAAGAGCTGGTGGAAGAGTTCGGGCTGGAGTCCGACGAAGATATCGAAGCGCTGCGTCGCCGCCTGCGTGCGATGGAGCGAGACGGCCAGCTGATCTACACCCGGCGCGGCACCTATGCCCCGGTGGACAAGCTGGACCTGGTCTGCGGGCGCGTCAGCGGCCATCGTGACGGTTTTGGCTTCCTCATCCCCGATGATGGCAGCGACGACCTGTTCCTCAGCCCGGCGCAGATGCGCCTGGTGTTCGATGGTGACCGCTGTCTGGCGCGTGTCGCGGGCCTCGATCGCCGTGGGCGCCGCGAAGGCGCCATCGTCGAGGTGATCAGCCGCGCTCACGAGAGCATCGTGGGCCGTTATCACATCGAGAGCGATGTCGGTTTCGTCGTTCCGGACAACCCCAAGATTCAGCAGGAAGTGCTGGTCACGCCCGGGCGGGCGCTGGATGCCAAGCCGGGTCAGTTCGTCGAGGTAAAGATCACTCACTGGCCGACGCAGCGCTTCCAGCCGCAGGGCGATATCGTCGAGGTGATCGGCAACTACATGGCGCCGGGCATGGAGATCGACGTCGCGCTGCGCAGCTTCGATATTCCGCACGTATGGCCCGAGGCGGTGCTCAAGGAGGCTGCGCGGCTCAAGCCCGAGGTGGAGGAAAAGGACAAGCACAAGCGCGTCGACCTGCGCCATCTGCCGTTCGTCACCATCGATGGCGAGGATGCCCGGGACTTCGACGATGCGGTCTACTGCGAGAAACCGGGCGGCTGGAAGCTGCTGACCGGCGGGTTCCGTCTGTATGTGGCCATTGCCGATGTGTCGCACTATGTGAAGGTGGACTCGGCGCTCGACAAGGAAGCTGTGGTTCGCGGCAACTCGGTGTACTTCCCCGAGCGCGTGGTGCCGATGCTGCCCGAGGAGCTGTCCAACGGTCTCTGCTCGCTGAATCCCCATGTCGATCGTCTGGCCATGGTCTGCGAGATCACCCTGAGCAAGTCGGGGAAGATGACCGACTACCAGTTCTACGAAGCGGTGATCCACTCCCATGCACGGCTGACCTACAACAAGGTCAGCGCGATGCTGGAGCAGCCCAAGTCTGCCGAAGGCAAGCGGCTGAGCGCCGAGTACGCCGAAGTGCTACCGCACCTCAAGCAGCTCTATTCGCTTTATAAGGTGCTGCTCAAGGCGCGCCATACCCGCGGTGCGATCGATTTCGAGACTCAGGAAACCCGCATCGTCTTCGGTACCGATCGCAAGATCGCCGCGATCAAGCCCACCGAGCGCAACGATGCGCACAAGCTGATCGAGGAGTGCATGCTCTGCGCCAACGTCGCCACCGCGGCGTTCCTGCAGAAGCATGAGATCCCGGCACTGTATCGCGTGCACGACGCACCGCCGCTGGAGCGTCAGGAGAAGCTGCGCGCCTTCCTCGGTGAGCTGGGGCTTTCCCTGCACAAGGGCAAGGAGGGGCCGACGCCCAAGGATTACCAGGCGCTGCTGGAGAAGATCCAGGGGCGTCCGGATTTTCACGTGATCCAGACGGTGATGCTGCGCTCGCTGAGCCAGGCGGTCTACAGTGCCGAGAACCATGGTCACTTCGGTCTGAACTACGAAGCCTATGCGCACTTCACTTCGCCGATCCGGCGCTATCCGGATCTGCTGGTGCATCGCGCCATTCGCAGCGTCATCCGGTCCCGGCGAGACACGCCGCACGTGCGGCGTGAAGGCGCCCCGAGCATGCCCAAGGCGCGCATCTACCCGTATGACGAGGCGGCGCTGGAGCAACTGGGCGAACAGTGTTCGATGACCGAGCGGCGCGCCGACGAGGCCACTCGCGACGTGGTCAACTGGCTCAAGTGCGAGTTCATGAAGGATCGCGTCGGCGAGACCTTCCCCGGTGTGATCACCGCGGTCACCGGCTTCGGCCTGTTCGTCGAGCTGACCGACATCTATGTCGAGGGCCTGGTGCATGTCACGGCGATGCCGGGCGACTACTACCACTTCGACCCGCTGCATCACCGTCTCTCCGGTGAGCGTAGCGGTCGCAGTTTCCGCCTTGGCGACAGCGTCGAGGTGCGTGTCATGCGCGTCGACCTGGATGAACGCAAGATCGACTTCGAGCTGATCGCCGGTGGCAGCAAGACAGCTGGCCAGCGTGACAGCGGCGAGCGCGGCCGTGAGCCGGGTAACGCCGATATCCGCAAGAGCCGTGAGCTGAAGCAGGCATTGATGGCCGAAGCCAAGTCGGGCGGCCGCAAGGGCAAGGCCGACAAGGCAGGCGGCAGCAAGTCCAGGTCCGGCGCATCCAAGCCGAAGTCCGCTGGCAAGCCGGCCGAGAAGTCGCCAGCCTCCAGCGGTGGTCCCAGAAAGCGCAAGGCCAAGTCATGAGTCAGCTGGAAAAGATCTATGGCCTGCACGCCGTGGAAGCGTTGCTGCGCCATCATCCCAAGCGCGTCAAGCAGGTATGGCTGGCCGAAGGCCGGGGCGACCCGCGTGTGCAGGTACTGATCGAACTGGCCGCGCAGGCGCGGGTCAGTGTCGGCCAGTGCGAGCGCCGCGAGATGGATGCCTGGGTCGAGGGCGTGCATCAGGGCGTGGTGGCCGACGTCAGCCCGAGTCAGGTGTGGGGTGAGGCGATGCTCGACGAGCTGCTCGATCGCGCCGAAGGCCCGCCATTGCTGCTGGTGCTCGACGGGGTGACCGATCCGCACAACCTCGGCGCCTGTCTGCGTACGGCCGACGCGGCCGGCGCGCTGGCGGTGATTGTGCCAAAGGACAAGTCCGCCACCCTCAATGCCACGGTGCGCAAGGTGGCCTGTGGTGCCGCCGAGGTGATTCCGTTGGTGGCGGTCACCAACCTGGCGCGCACCCTGGAAAAGTTGCAGCAGAAAGGGTTGTGGGTCGTCGGAACCGCTGGCGAGGCTGAGCAGTCGCTCTATGCGCAGGACCTCACCGGCCCCATCGTGCTCGTCATGGGCGCCGAAGGGCGCGGGATGCGTCGACTGACCCGCGAGCACTGCGACTATCTGGTGCGCCTGCCCATGGCCGGAAGCGTCAGCAGCCTCAACGTATCGGTTGCCACCGGTGTCTGCCTGTTCGAAGCGCTACGTCAGCGTGGGCGGGGTGCGGCGACCGATTGATCCCGGACCGATCCTTCCGGTTCGTTCGGAAACCGACTGACCTTTTTGTGGTCAATCGCTGTCACAGGCTGGTTCGCCGGATAGCGTCTTTTCATCATATTGCTTGAGGGCTCCAGACTCGGAGCCTTGCTGGGTTCGTTACGCGGCGTCAGGCTCGTACCATGGAGGTTGTATGCAGCAGCGCCCGTCTTTTGAAAGCCTGTTCCGGCTGTCGCCGAACGCCTATGTTCTGCTCGACCGCGATCTGGTCATCCTGGATGCCAACGCGGCCTACCTGGCCCTGACCGGCCGCAGGCTGGAGGAGATCCAGGGGCAGCGCCTTCACGAAGCGTTCGCAGCAGACCCGCTCAGCCCCGAGACGACTCGTGTGCAGGAGCTGCTCGACTCCTTTGCCCGCGTGCTCAGCCGCAAGGCCATCGATACGCTGCCGGTAATCCGTTATTCCATCGCCCGCCACACGCCGCTCGGGTCTGTCTACGAGGATCGCTACTGGAGCGCCACGCACACGCCGATCCTGGATGAGCAGGGCGAAGTCGTGGCCATCCTGCAGCACACCTCCGACATCACCGAGCTGCAGGCCATGAAGGATTCGCTGAAGCAGGCTGCCGGGCATCAGCCTGTGCAGCAGCTCGAGCAAGGCGTCATGTCCCGCGCCAGGCTGCTGCAATCCGAGGGCGAGCAGTTGCGGCGCCTCTTCGCGCAGGCGCCTGGATTCGTCTGTTTCCTGCGCGGACCGAGTCACGTCTACGAACTGGTCAACGATGCATACCGAGAGGTGACCGGGCATCGCCAGCTGCTGGGCAAGACGGTTCGCGAGGGCCTGCCCGAAGTTGTCGACCAGGGGCTGATCGACCTGCTGGACGAGGTCTACCGCACCGGGCAATCCTACATCGGCAAGCGCGTGTCGCTGTTTCTCAAGCGCCAAGCGGACCGGGAGCCGGAAGAGACGATTCTGGACTTCGTGCTGCAGCCGATCATCGAGAACGAGGGCAACGTCACCGGCATCTTCGTGCAGGGGCAGGATGTAACCGAGCAGCAGCGCAACGAAACGGAATTGCAGCGCTATCGTGAACATCTCGAGGAGCTGGTGCGCGAGCGAACCCTGGCGCTAGAGCAGAGCGAGGCGGAGCGGCAGGTCGCCGAACAGGCTCTGCAGCAGGCGCAGCGGCTGGAGGCGGTGGGCAAGCTGACCGGCGGCATCGCGCACGATTTCAACAACATGTTGCAGATCATCGGTGGCAACCTGCAGCTGCTGCGTCGCAGCCTCGGTGGCGACGAGACCGCTGCCCGGCGTCTGGATTCGGCCGTCAGCGGCGTGGAGAAAGGCGCCCGGCTGGCTTCGCAGTTGCTAGCCTTCGCCAGTCGTCAGCCATTGCTGCCAAGGCAGGTGCATCTGCCCCAGCTGCTCGAGCAGATGCATGAATTGCTCAACGGCGCGTTGGGTTCGGCCGTACAGCTGGAGCTGGAAGTGCTCGGCCAGCCCTGGCCGGTGTTTGTCGATGTCGGCAATCTGCAGAGCGTGGTGCTGAATCTGGCCGCGAATGCGCGTGATGCGATGTCTGGCAGCGGCCGCGTGGTGCTGCGCCTGGAGAATCGTCTGATCGCTGCTGATGCCCCGTCGGGGCAGGGCGGCGACTATGTGCTGCTCAGCGTGATCGATGAAGGCAGCGGCATGAGCGAGGACGTCCGCGCCCGGGCGTTCGAGCCCTTCTTCACTACCAAGCAGGCGAGCAACGCGTCCGGCCTCGGGCTGAGCATGGTCTATGGCTTCGTCAAGCAGAGCGGCGGTTTCGTCAGCCTGGAAAGCGGCGAGCGCGGAGGCACCACCGTGCGTGTGCATCTGCCCCGTCATATTGACGAGCAGGCATGCGCGGCTGATGGGGAGCTTCCGGCTGAACCAACGCCAGCGTCTGCGGGCGCGCCGTCCTCTTCCGGGGCTGTCGCGCCAGAGGCCGATGGCGGTGCGCTCAAGATTCTCTTCGTCGAGGACGATCCCACGCTGCGCATGCTGACCGGCGAGGTGATGATGGAACTCGGTCATGATGTCGTGGCCAGCGAGACAGCCGAGGAAGCGCTCGAGGCGCTCGCGCGGGAGCCGTTCGACGTGCTGCTGACCGATGTCGGTCTGGCCGGCATGAGTGGCATCGACCTGGCGCGCGAGGCGGCGACGCGGCATCCGCGACTGTCCGTGGTGATCGCCTCGGGCTACGCCGTCAATGCTTCGGACGTCGGCGTCGAGCGGTTGCGCACCATGCTCAAACCCTACGATATCCACCAGGTGCGCGAGCTGCTCGACGGCATTCGCGCCGAGCGCGAGGCGCTACGTGGCTGATTACCACGTGCTGGTCAAATAATCACCAGTTTGCCTTGCGCCGCTGTTGCCCCTTCTCTAGAATGGCGCCCCTTGCCTGGATGGCAGGCGTTTGCGCGCCTTTCTGCAAGCAAGACAACAAGTCATTCACTCCTTGCCTGACCGCATCGTCGGCAGGCTGCAACCCGTAAGGAGCAGTTATGCGTCATTACGAAATCATCTTTCTGGTTCACCCGGACCAGAGCGAGCAGGTCGGCGGCATGGTGGAGCGTTACACCAAGCTGATCGAAGAAGACGGTGGCAAGATCCATCGTCTGGAAGACTGGGGCCGTCGTCAGCTGGCTTATGCCATCAACAACGTGCACAAGGCTCACTATGTGATGCTGAACGTCGAGTGCAGCGGCAAGGCCCTGGCCGAGCTGGAAGACAACTTCCGCTACAACGACGCCGTCATCCGCAACCTGATCATTCGTCGCGACGAAGCCGTGACCGAGCAGTCCGAAATGCTCAAGGCCGAGGAAAACCGTAGCGAGCGCCGCGAGCGTCGTGATCGCCCTGACAACACTGACGGCTCCAACGAGAACGACAGTGACAGCGATAACAACGCTGACGAGTAATCCACGGATCTATTGAGGAGCCTATTTCATGGCACGTTTTTTCCGTCGTCGTAAGTTCTGCCGCTTCACCGCCGAAGGCGTGAAAGAGATCGATTACAAGGATCTCAACACCCTGAAGGCCTACATCTCCGAGACCGGCAAGATCGTTCCTAGCCGCATCACCGGAACCAAGGCACGTTATCAGCGTCAGCTGGCCACCGCTATCAAGCGCGCCCGCTACCTGGCCCTGCTGCCCTACACCGACAGCCACGGCCGTTGATCCGGCTGGTCGACAGAAGTAAAGGATAGATCGCATGCGCGCCCTGGCTGAGTTCATCATGCGCGGCCGCATGCAGGCCATCTTCGTGGTGGCCGGTGCTGCGGCACTGCCCATGTTGTTCTGGCTGAGCGCTGCCGCAGGCAGTCTCGTGCTGCTGCGACGCGGGCTGAACGATGCGTTGAGTGTGCTGGTCTGGGCGGTGATACCGGCCCTGGCCTGGTGGTACTTCGGCGATCCGCGAACCCTGCTGGTACTGCTCGGTTCGCTGGGGCTGGCGCTCCTACTGCGCAGTCATGCGTCGTGGGTGCGAGTGATGGTATGTAGCGTGGGCCTCGGACTGCTGTATGTCTGGGCGCTCGGTGCGGTGTTCGGCGAGCCGATTGCGGCGCTGGCCAGCGAACTGCAGAAAGTGTTGCCCGACGCGCTGTCGGGGGCCTATCAGCAGCTTTCGGTGGAAGAGCGCGGGCGTCTGGAGTCGCTGTTGGTGCCCGTGCTGACCGGCCTGCTGGCCGCGTTGCTGCAGATCGTCACCCTGCTGAGCCTGATGCTGGGGCGCTACTGGCAGGCCGCGCTGTACAACCCGGGTGGTTTCGGCAGCGAGTTTCGTGCGCTGCGGTTTCCGCCGATGCTGGCGATGCTGCTGTTGGTGGGCATGCTGCTGGGGCCGAATCTCGGTGCACAGCTGGCCGTGCTGACGCCGCTGTGCAGTGTGCCGCTGGTGTTCGCCGGTCTCGCGCTGATGCACGGACTGGTGGCTCAGGGGCGCCTGCCGCGGTTCTGGCTGGTGGGGCTGTACGTCACGCTGGTGCTGTTCATGCAGTTGATTTATCCGCTACTGGCCGTTTTGGCCATTGTCGACAGTCTGTTTGATTTTCGTGGTCGCGCGGCCGGCAAGAACGGCGCGGGACCTGCGAACGGTGAAGGTTAAAAGTTAAGAGGTAAGACTCAAATGGAAGTCATCCTGCTGGAAAAGATCGCCAACCTGGGCAACCTGGGCGACAAGGTAAACGTCAAGGCCGGTTACGGCCGTAACTACCTGCTGCCGCAAGGCAAGGCTACCGCTGCGACCCCGGCCAACATCGCCGAGTTCGAAGCCCGCCGCGCCGAGCTGGAAAAAGCTGCTGCCGAGAAGAAGGCTTCTGCCGAAACTCGCGCTGCTCAGCTGGCCGAACTGGAAGTCACCATCACCGCTACCGCGGGCGATGAGGGCAAGCTGTTCGGTTCCATCGGCACTGCCGACATCGCCGATGCCCTGACCGCCTCCGGCGTCGAAGTGGCCAAGAGCGAAGTTCGTCTGCCGAACGGCACCATTCGCCAGACCGGCGAATACGACGTGGCTGTGCACCTGCACACCGACGTCGAAGCGACCGTCAAGCTGATCGTCGTAGCCGGCTAAGCCGTCGTCTGGCACCGCTGGTGCCTGACGAGTAACATCGGGCACGTTTCCGCGCGAGTGGAACGTGCCCTTTGTTTTTTCCGTAGTTTCGAATTTCGAGTGCCATGAACGACATCAGTGTCCCCCAGCAGTACGATCTGGAAACCGCCGCGCTCAAGGTGCCGCCACACTCCATCGAGGCTGAGCAGGCGGTGCTTGGCGGTCTGATGCTGGACAACAATGCCTGGGAGCGCGTGCTTGACCAGGTATCCGACGGCGACTTCTATCGCCACGATCATCGCCTCATCTTCCGCGCCATCTTCGCCCTGGCCGAACGCAACTCGCCGTTCGACGTGGTCACCCTGTCCGAACAGCTGGACAAGGAGGGGCACCTGTCCCAGGTCGGCGGCCTCGCCTATCTCGGCGAACTGGCCAAGAACACACCGTCGGTTGCGAACATCAAGGCGTACGCGCAGATCATTCGTGAGCGGGCGACGCTGCGCCAGCTGATCGGCATCAGCAACGAGATCGCCGACAGCGCCTATGCCCCGCAGGGCCGCACCGGCGAGGAGATCCTCGACGAAGCCGAGCGACTGATCTTCCAGATTGCCGAAGCGCGACCGAAGACCGGTGGGCCGATCGGCATCAACGACATTCTGGTCAAGGCCATCGACCGCATCGACACCCTGTTCAATGCTGGCGAGGCGATCACCGGCCTGTCCACCGGTTTCACCGATCTGGACGAAGCCACCAGCGGCCTGCAGCCGGCCGACCTGATCATCGTTGCCGGCCGTCCGTCCATGGGCAAGACCACCTTCGCCATGAACCTGGTGGAAAACGCCGTGCTGCGTACCGACAAGGCGGTGCTGGTGTTCTCTCTGGAAATGCCCGCCGACTCTATCGTCATTCGTATGCTCGCTTCGCTCGGACGCATCGACCAGACCAAGGTTCGCGCCGGTAAGCTCGATGACGATGACTGGCCGCGACTGACCTCGGCCGTCAACCTGCTCAACGATCGCAAGCTGTTCATCGACGATACCGCTGGCATCAGCCCCTCGGAGATGCGTGCGCGGACCCGCCGCCTGGCCCGCGAGCACGGCGAGATCGCGCTGATCATGGTCGACTACCTGCAGCTGATGCAGATTCCAGGGTCCAGCGGCGACAGCCGGGTCAACGAGATTTCCGAAATCTCGCGCTCGCTAAAGGGCCTGGCGAAGGAATTCAACTGTCCGGTGATCGCTCTGTCGCAGCTCAACCGCTCGCTGGAGCAGCGACCCAACAAGCGCCCGGTGAACTCAGACCTTCGTGAGTCGGGGGCGATCGAGCAGGACGCGGACATCATCATGTTCGTCTACCGCGACGAGGTGTATCACCCGGAAACCGAGTACAAGGGCGTCGCCGAGATCATCATCGGCAAGCAGCGGAACGGCCCGATCGGCACCACCCGGCTGGCCTTCCTCGGCAAGTACTCGCGCTTCGAGAACCTCGCGCCGGGCAGCTATCAGTTCGACGACGACTAGTTGTCCGCCTCGCTCGGCGTCGGGGCAGGGTGTCGTCCATGCCCCTCGCCGAGTTCCGGTCTGCACGGTCGTGCCGAGCGGAGTAAGATTCCAGCCTCACCCGCCGTTGTACAGGAACAGTCCCATGCGTCCGCTGGTTGCCACGGTCGACCTGACCGCGCTTCGTCACAACTACCTGCTCGCCAAACAATGCGCACCCCAGCGCAAGGCCTTCGCCGTGGTCAAGGCCAACGCCTATGGCCATGGTGCGCCAGAGGCGGTAACGGCATTGCGCGAGATTGCCGATGGTTTCGCCGTGGCCTGCCTGGAAGAGGCGGAGGTGATTCGCGGATGCGCACCCGAAGCGCGCATCCTGCTGCTGGAAGGCTGCTTCGAGCCATCCGAGTATCTGCGCGCGGCCGAGCTGGGGCTGGACATCGCCGTTCAGGACTCGCGCCAGGCCGACTGGCTGCTGGCCGCCGACCTGGCGCGGCCATTGAACGTCTGGCTCAAGCTGGATTCGGGCATGCACCGGCTGGGCTTCAGCGTGGACGGCCTGCGCGAGTGTCACGCGCGGCTCAAGGGAGCGGCCCAGGTCGGCGAACTCAATCTGATCAGTCACTTCGCCTGCGCCGACGAGCGTGGCCATGCGCTGACCGAAACCCAGCTGGAGCGCTACGCAGAGCTGCTGGAGCTCCCGTTCGAGCACTGTTCGCTGGCCAATTCCGCCGCCGTGCTGACCCTGCCGCAGGCGCATATGGCCTGGATCCGGCCTGGCATCATGCTCTACGGTGCGACGCCATTCGCCGAGCTGAGCGCCCGGGAGCTTGGACTGAAACCTGTGATGACGCTGACCGGCGCGCTGATCGCGGTGCGCGACGTGCCCGTGGGTGAAAGCGTTGGCTACGGTGCGAGCTGGGTGGCGCAGCGTCCTTCGCGTATCGGCACTGTCAGCTGCGGCTATGCCGATGGTTATCCGCGTACCGCGCCTTCCGGCACCTCGGTAGTGATCCATGGGCAGCGCGTGCCGCTGGCCGGGCGGGTGTCGATGGACATGCTCGCCGTGGATCTGACCGACCTGCCGCAGGCGCAGCTCGGCGACGCGGTGGAGCTGTGGGGAGCACAGATGCCTATCGATGAGCTCGCCCAGGCCTGCGGCACTATCGGCTACGAGCTGCTGACCAAGGTGACCGGGCGGGTGCCGCGCCGTTACATCGGCTGATCGGCCGGCGCGCGGCCGTCCTGCTGGACCCAGCTCGCCCGGCCCTGCTGTTTGGCGCGGTAGAGCGCCTCGTCAGCGGCCTTGTAGAGCCGGCTGAACTCCTCGGCATGGTGCGGAAAGAACGCGGCGCCGACGCTCACGGTCACCGCCAGGCTGGTGCCCCGGTAAGGCACCGGCAACGACAGCTCGTGCAACAGGCGTTCGGCGACCTGCCCGGCATCCTGTTCAACGGTTGCCCCGGTCAGCAGTATCGCGAATTCATCCCCGCCCAGCCGGGCTGCCATGTCGCTGCTACGCACCAGGCCGCGCAGTCGCTGGCCCAGTGTGCGCAACAGGAGATCACCGGCATCGTGGCCGTGGCCGTCGTTGATCGGCTTGAAGTGGTCCAGATCGATCAGTAGCAGCGCAATCGACTCACCGCGCAGCGCGGCCTCGGCGATGGCGGCTTCGACGCGCTCGATGAGGTAGCGGCGATTGGGCAGTTCGGTCAGCGGGTCGTGGAAGGCGGCCTGTTTGAGCTCGATTTCCCGTTCGCTGAGGTCCCGGTTGGCCTGTGCCAGCTCGGCGGTACGCGCCTCCACCGCCAGGCTGAGTTGTTCGGCGCTGGCCTGGACCTGCTTCAGTCGCGCGGACTTCTCCCGGTCGGCATGCTCCAGCGCCGCCGCCCGCTCCTGCTTGAGTATCTGGATGCGCGAGGCCAGGGCGAAGGAGAACAGAATGGATTCGGCCGCCACCGCCAGCGGAAAGACGTAGCCGCTCCAGGCCGCCGGCTGAATCACGCCGGTGGCGCGTAGCAACAGCAGGTTGACGCTGCCCAGGATCACGCCGAAGCCGCAGAGATAGAGCAGGGCGGGAAAGTAACCCTGGCGCCAGCGGCGGAACGAGGCCCAGAGCGAGGCCGGGATCGCGGTCAGGGCCAGCGCGACGAAGACCCAGGCGCCGAACGCGCGCAGCCCGAAGATGTTGAGCAGCACGGCCGTGACATAGAGGCACAGGGCGAAGGTCAGCAGGCGATGGGCCCAGGGCACGAAACGGCGGGTCTGCAGCAGGGTCTGGGTGAAGCGGCAGGCGCTGAAGCCCCAGAGCGCCGGGATGCTGATGCGATCCAGCCAGAAGGGCACCGGTCCGTTCGGCCAGAGGTACTGAAAGCCGTGTCCGGTCATGCCGAGGATCATCAGCAGCGCGCCGCTGGTGGTCATCACGTACCAGAAATAGGCGGTATCGCGCAGGCTGAGGAAGATGAACAGGTTGTACAGCAGCATGGCCAGGATCAGGCCATAGATCAGGCCGAGAAACAGGTTCTCGCCCACTGCCTGCTCCTGCAGGGCGTCGAGCTGCCAGACCTTGAGCGGAAAGGAGTTGCCGGCCGGATCGTAGCTGCGCAGATAAAAGGTCAGCGGGCGCTGGTCGCTAAGCTCCGGCAGGCGGAACAGCATGCGCCGGTAGGCGTGGTCGCGCCCTTCGTGAAAGCCGACCAGCTCGCCGGATTGACGCTCGGTCCAGCCACCGTTGCCGTCCGGCAAATAGATGCGCAGGTCTTTCAGGGTCACCGAGCCAACTTCCAGCCACCATCGAGACGGCGCGTCGCTGGCCCGCTGCAGCGTGACCCGAACCCACCAGGGGTGCGGGCTCTGGCCGACGCTGGCCTTGCCCTGCGACGGCTGAAAGCGCGCCTGCACCTCAGGGCGTTGCAGGTCCGTCACCTTCAACTCGGCGCCGGGATCCATCAGCAGTTCCACATGGGCATTCAGACTTCGGCCGCTGTCATGCACGCCGATCAGGGCGGTATCGGCATGGGCTGGCAAGAGCGTGCCTAGGCACAGCAGCAGGGCAAGGAGGACGGCGTGCACCAGGATCTCCCGGGCTCGATGCGTGGGTCGGGTGGCGCGAGTATAGCGGGAGGCGAAAGCGCAGCGCGCGCCTGTCGCCAAGGTCGATAAAGACCCTGCACGCTGGTCGGACTTGGTTATTTTTTGTGCTATATTCCGCGCCCGTTTTCGTTGCCCCGGTTTTCCGCCATGCACGCCGTCAAGCCACTGTTCGACTATCCCAAGTACTGGGCCGAGTGTTTCGGTCCGGCGCCATTCCTGCCGATGAGCAGGGAGGAGATGGATCAGCTCGGCTGGGACTCGTGCGACATCATCATCGTCACGGGTGATGCCTATGTCGATCATCCGTCCTTCGGCATGGCGATCATCGGTCGTCTGCTCGAGGCGCAGGGCTTTCGCGTGGGCATCATCAGCCAGCCGGACTGGCAGAGCAAAGACGACTTCATGAAGCTCGGCGAGCCGAATCTGTTCTTCGGCGTCGCGGCCGGCAACATGGACTCGATGATCAATCGCTACACCGCCGATCGCAAGGTCCGCTCCGATGACGCCTATACCCCGGGTGGTCTGGCCGGCAAGCGGCCGGATCGCGCCAGCCTGGTCTATAGCCAGCGCTGCAAGGAGGCCTACAAACATGTGCCGGTGGTGCTCGGCGGCATCGAGGCCTCGCTGCGCCGCATCGCTCATTACGACTACTGGTCGGACAAGGTGCGCCGCTCGATCCTGATGGACGCCACCGCGGACATCCTGCTCTACGGCAATGCCGAGCGCGCCATCGTCGAGGTAGCGCAGCGCCTGGCGCGTGGCGAGCCGGTTGAAGCGATCACCGACGTGCGCGGCACCGCGTTCATTCGCAAGGACACACCCGAAGGCTGGTTCGAAATCGACTCCACTCGCATCGACCGCCCGGGCAAGATCGACAAGATCATCAACCCCTACGTCAACACGCAGGACCTGTCCGCCTGCGCCATCGAGAAGGACAAGGGGCCGCAAGACGACCCGAACGAAGCCCGGCCGGTTGAGCTGCTGCCGCACCCGAAGCTGGAGCGTGACCGCACGGTGATCCGTCTGCCGTCCTTCGAAAAGGTGCGCAACGATCCGGCGCTGTACGCCCACGCCAACCGGGTGCTGCACCTGGAAACCAACCCAGGCAACGCCCGCGCGCTGGTGCAGCGTCACGACGACCGTGAGCTGTGGCTCAATCCGCCGCCGATTCCGCTGACCACCGAGGAAATGGACTACGTGTTCGCCGCGCCCTATGCGCGCGTGCCGCACCCGGCATACAACGGCGCGAAGATTCCCGCCTACGAAATGATCCGCTTCTCGGTGAACATCATGCGCGGCTGCTTCGGCGGCTGTACCTTCTGCTCGATCACCGAGCACGAGGGGCGCATCATCCAGAGCCGTTCCCACGAGTCGATCCTGCACGAGATCGAGGAGATGAAGAACGTGCCGGGCTTTACCGGCGTGGTCTCCGATCTCGGCGGGCCGACTGCCAACATGTATCGCCTGGCCTGCAAGAGCCACGAAATCGAGAAGCACTGCCGCAAGCCGTCCTGCGTGTTCCCCGGCATCTGCGAGAACCTCAATACCGATCACAGCTCGCTGATCGAGCTGTACCGCAAGGCGCGTGCACTGCCGGGCGTGAAGAAGATCCTGATCGCCTCCGGCCTGCGCTACGACCTCGCCGTCGAGTCGCCGGAGTACGTCAAGGAGCTGGTCACCCACCATGTCGGCGGTTACCTGAAGATCGCGCCGGAGCACACCGAGCGTGGTCCGCTGGACAAGATGATGAAGCCGGGCATCGGCACCTATGACCGCTTCAAGCGCATGTTCGAGAAGTACTCGAAAGAGGCGGGCAAGGAGCAGTACCTGATCCCGTACTTCATTGCCGCGCATCCGGGCACGACCGACGAGGATATGCTCAACCTGGCACTGTGGCTCAAGGCCAACGGCTTCCGCGCAGACCAGGTGCAGGCCTTCTATCCCTCGCCAATGGCCACCGCCACCGCGATGTACCACAGCGGCAAGAACCCGCTGCGCAAGGTGACCTACAAGAGCGAGGGTGTGACCATCGTCAAGAGCGAGGAGCAGCGTCGCCTGCACAAGGCCTTCCTGCGCTATCACGACCCCAAGGGCTGGCCGCTCTTGCGCGAGGCTCTGATTCGCATGGGTCGCGCCGACCTGATCGGCAGCGGCAAGCACCAGCTGATTCCGGCGCACCAGCCGGCGGTGGACGGCTACCAGAGCGCGCGACGCAAGAACTCCACGCCGGTCGGCAGCAAGAAGGCCGGGCAGGGTGGCAAGATCCTCACCCAGCACAACGGCTTGCCGCCACGCAGCCACGACGGCAACGCCTGGGACAAGCGCGAGCAGGCCAAGGCCGCCGCCGAGGCGCGGCGCAAGGCGGCCAACGGTGGCAAGCCCGCCGGCAAGGGCCGCAAGCCGCAGCGTCCGGTCGCGCCGCGCTAGCGGGGCATCGTCTGGAGCGCCCATCGGCAAGCGCGCCGGCTAGAAGCGAAAGGCCTGGGTCGCTCGATCCAGCTCGCTGCCCAGTTGCAGCATCTCGGCGCTCTGCTCCCGGCCGCGGCTGATGTGCCCCAGGTTGGCATCGCCCAGCTGATGGATACGTTCGCTGTGGCCACGGATTTCGCCCACCGCTTCGCCCTGCTGGGCCGTGGCCTGGGCGATCTGCTCGGCCATATGGTTGATGCTGGCTATGGTCGAGACGATCTGTTCCAGGGCCTGATCGGCGCTTTGCGCCAGGCTGGCCTTGCTTTCGGCATGCTCGACCTGACTGCGCATCGCCTCCACGGACTGCCGCGCGGCCTGCTGCAGACGGCCGATCAGCTGCTGGATTTCCTCGGTGGCCCCGCTGGTACGCTGTGCCAGTGAGCGCACTTCGTCCGCGACCACCGCGAAGCCGCGGCCGTGACCACCGGCGCGGGCCGCTTCGATCGCCGCATTGAGCGCCAGCAGATTGGTCTGCTCGGCAATCGCGCGAATGACCGTCAGGACCTTGCCAATGGTGACGGTTTCGTCGGCCAGTCGTTCGATTGCCACAGCGTTGCCCTGCACCTCGCTGACCAGCCCATGCAGGCCGGTCAGGCTCTCGCCGATGACCTGCTGGCCGTGCTGCACCGCACGCGCCGCTGCGCGGCTGGCTTGGGCGGCTTCGCCGGCGCCGTCGGCCACCTGCTGGATGGTCGCCTCCAGCTCGCCGAGCGAGTCGCGAATCTGCGCGGTGTCGCCGGTCTGGCGCTGGGCGCCGTCATGTAGGCTGCTGCTCATCTCGTCCAGGCTGCGGCTGCTTTCGGCGACGCGCGTCGCCTGCTTGCGCAGCGTGCCGACCAGTTCCAGCAGGTAGGTACGCAGCTGGTTCAGCGAGGTCTCGATGTCGTCGATCTCGCGAATCCGGCTCGCGATGCGTACCTCTGCGCTGAAGTCACCTCGCGCCCAGTTGGACAAAGCCGGCACCAGCTGGCCGAGGGCTCGAGTCAGCTGACGCTGCAGGCGGTCGATGGCCAGAGCGATGAGCAGGATCAGCGCAATGATGCCGATCTGGATCAGGCGCACTTCGCTCTGGATGCGGCTGTGTTCGGCCCGTACCGCGGGCTCCAGCGCGGCCAGCGCCTGCTCGACGCTGGCGATCTTCTGCGCGCTGCTGTCGAGCAGCGCGCTACGCTGGCGGATCAGCTCGCGGGTGCGCTGCAGCTCGGCCGGGTAGCGCTTGATCAGGCTGGCGAACTCGCGCTTGAGGGCAATACCACGGTCTTCGCTGTGCTGATCCGCTGCCGCCCCCAGGTCGAGCAGCGCGGCAAAGGTGCTGGTGGCGGACTGGTTCTGGGTGAGCACGCCGAGCAGCGGCAGCGTGTCGAGTCGTGCCGCCTCCTGCTCCAGGCTGCGCAGCACCTGCTCCACCTCGGAGTTCAGCTCGTCACGGCCGCTGCTCACCAGCTTGCCGCGGGCGTGGCTCAGACGAAACAGCTGCTGCCCGGCGGCGAACAGGGGGCGCTGGTAGTCTGCGGCGCGTGGATGATCGGCGTGCGCGCGGTAGTCGTCGAGCTGCGAGAGCACGCCGGCCATTTCGCGCTCGGCCTGCAGCAGCAGCCCTTGCGGGTCGCCGGCCAGCTTGCCCGCGGCCAGCAGCTCGTCGGCGGTGAAGCGCGACAGTTCGGCGAGACTGGGACGCAGCCGCGCTGCCAGGTCCTCCGGTAGCGCGCTGCTGTCATCGGCGAATTCGGTGAGCGCCTGCTGCGCCTGGCTGTGGCGCAGCGCGTCACCGCTGGCGAGGTAGCCGTGAATGTTGTCCACCGCCTGCTGCTGAAACTGCTGGGACAGCGCCAGATAGCGCACCATCAGCAGGTAGGGACGCTCCATGGCGCGCTCGGACCACCAGAGCGTCGCGCCCAGTGCCAGACACACCGCGATCAGCAGCAGGGTATTGAGAGTGGTGAGCGACTTCAGGCGCATGCTCGCCTCGCAAAGCAATTCGGAGGCCTTGCAAGGTATGGCAGTTTGATGTCATTCGCGTGACAGCCGGCCGCTCCGACGATCGCTACACGACCCGCGACGTTGGCGGCCGCGCCTGTATTGGCGGCTAGTAACGCTCGACGCGGTTACGACCGGCGTGCTTGGCACGATAGAGCGCCTCGTCGGCCTGCTGGGTAAGCGTCTTGACCTCGGCATCGGCGGTCAGCTCGGTGATGCCGCAGCTGAAGGTGCAGCTCAGATCGCGCGGCTGCGCCGGGAAACGGATCTCGGCGAAACGCTGGCGGATCTCGTTCAGCACCTTGCAGGCGGCCTCTGCCGGGGTGTCTGGCAGCACCACGGCGAACTCCTCGCCACCGTAGCGGCCGATGTGATCGGTCTTGCGCAGGCGCTGTTTGAGAAACAGCGCCAGGCTCTTGATGACCCGGTCACCCATGGGGTGGCCGAAGGTGTCGTTGACCTGCTTGAAGTGATCGATGTCGAGCATGGCGAAGCTCAGCGGTCGATTGTCGCGACGGGCGCGGAAGCGAGCATCCTCGAGCAGCTGCAGGCTGTGGGTGTGGTTGTACAGACCGGTGAGGCTGTCGCGCACGATGCGCGCCTTCAGGCTGCGCGCGCGGGTGGCGCGGGTGCGTACCGTGGCGATCAGGTGGCTCGGCTTGATCGGCTTGGTGAGAAAGTCGTCGCCGCCTTCGCCCATGGCGTCCAACTGCTTGTCCAGGTCGTCCTCGGCGGACAGGTAGATGATCGGCACGCTGACGTAGCGCTCATGCTGACGGATTACCTTGGCCAGCTCGGTGCCCTGGCAGTCGGGCATGTACATGTCGAGGATGATCAGGTCCGGCTGGAACTCGGCGAGTGCGCCGATGGCCTGGATCGGCTCGGTCAGGGTCTGGGTGACGATGCCGGCGTTGTTCAGCACCCGCTCGGTATGCGTCGCCTGGGCACGCGAGTCATCGATGATCAGTACGCGAATCGGCTCGTAATGCGCGGTGCGGGTGAAGATCTCGATCTTCTCCAGCAGGCTGCTGGCGTCCAGGGTACCGGTGAAGAACTCCAGACCGCCGGCGCGGACGGCGGCCAGGCGAGTCGGCGTGTCGGTTTCGGCGTGGCTGAAGAACAGCATAGGCAGCTTCGGCTCCAGACCGAGTTGCACCTGTTCGGCGAGGCGCAGCCCTTCGCCCGGTCCGTTGAAGTCCACCTCCATCACGATGGCGGCCGGGTGCCGGCGATGCATCGCCGTGCGGAACGCGGCGACATTGCTGAAAGCCTGTGCGGACATGCTGAAGAAGTCCAGCTGGCGTACCAGATGCTCGGCGCGCTCCTGGTCTTGCAGGGCGATGTACACCGGCTTGCTCAGCGGCGGCAGGAACGACTGGTTGTGCGGATCGCTGTGGCGCAGTCCGGTGCGGGCAAGGCGATAGATCAGCTGACTCAGTGTGGAGATGGTGCTGCTGGACAGACGCCCGCGGTTGTCGCGGATGTCGCTCAGGCAATCCTCGATGTTCAACGCCAGCTCGCTGTGCTCGGTCTGCTCGAAGCGATCGGCAAAGCGCCGAAGACGAGTCGTCGCTTCGGTCAACGCGGCATGGTAGTCCTCGTTCCATTCGCTGCGTTGCAGTTGCTGCCAGACCTCCAGCACTTCCCGTGCCTGGTGGATGACCCGCTGGGCGAAATGCTGTTTAAGCTCTTCCTGATCCGACATCGCGATTATTCCTGGCGCGCCAGGTGCGCTGCCCTGGTGCATTGTAATGGCGGCATGCTATCACCGTCGGTGCGCTTTGGAAGGGCGTTGCGCGGTAGTGGTTCTCAATTTGGCGCTGAGCACGCCTGGGCCCTGCGTTATAGTAAAGACATGCCTGCGCAACGTCTCCGGTGCCGGGCGGTCGAACCCCTGAACTCGCCAGAAGGACACACAGCCCATGTCGGATTGGAAGAATCGCTTCGCTCGCCTCGGCCGCTCCAACGGCTCGGCCGGAGCGGCTGGCCAACGCGCAGGCAACCCGCTTCTGCTGATTCTTGCCGCTCTGCTGGGCATCTACCTGCTGGTGACGCTGCTGCTGGGATGGTACTGGAGTCGCGAGCCGGACCTGTTTCCGGTACAGCAGCATACGCGCCAGGCGGCGGAGGCTTCGCAGCGCCAGCTGGTCAGCGGCTATACCACGGTGGAAACCCTCAAGCGCGTGGCCAGTACCCTGCTGGACAAGCCCGGCGGCTATCTGAGCAATGACATCGCCCCGCCGGGGCTGTGGCTGGACAACATGCCGAGCTGGGAATACGGCGTGCTGGTGCAGGTTCGTGATCTGGCGCGGGCGCTGCGCAAGGATTTCGCCCGTTCGCAGTCACAGTCCACCGAGGACCCGGATCTGGCCAAGGCCGAGCCGCTGTTCAACTTCGACAACCGCAGCTGGACCCTGCCCGCCTCGGAAAGTGAATACCGCAACGGCATCCGCAGTCTGGATCGCTATCTGGCGCGCCTCAGCGAGCCGGAGCCCAAGGCGTTGTTCTATACCCGCGCCGACAACCTGAACAACTGGTTGGGTGACGCGGCGACCCGCCTCGGATCGTTGTCCCAGCGCCTGTCGGCAAGTGTCGGTCGGGTGCGCCTGGATGCCGATATCGCACCGGAGCAGGAGCGGGCCGGCATCGTGCCGCAGGTCAAGGAGCAGGTGGTCGAGACGCCCTGGATGCAGATCGACAATGTGTTCTTCGAGGCACGTGGTCAGGCATGGGCGCTGTCACATCTGCTGCGGGCGATCGAGGTGGACTTCGCCGACGTGCTGGCCAAGAAGAACGCCACGATCAGCGTCAGGCAGATCATTCGTGAGCTGGAGGCGGCGCAGGAGCCGCTGTGGAGTCCGATGGTGCTCAACGGCAGCGGCTACGGCGTGCTGGCCAATCACTCGCTGGTGATGGCCAACTACATCTCCCGCGCCAACGCGGCGATCATCGATCTGCGCAACCTGCTGTCGCAGGGGTAGGGCGCAGCGTTCGTATCCGGTGGCAGGCGTCTACGCCTGCCACTTAGTCCAGGCCGAGTTTCTTCAGACGGTAACGCATCGAGCGGAAGGTCAGCCCCAGTCGCTGGGCGGCCGCGGTGCGGTTCCAGCGTGTTTCTTCGAGGGCCTGCATGATCAGCTTGCGCTCGATCTCCTCCAGGTGGTCCTCCAGGTTGTCGATCTGCGCCAGGCTGGCTTCGCCGTTTTCCGGCAGGCCGGGGCTATCCGCCAGGCGCAGGTCGCCAGCCTTGATCTCGTCGCCTTCGCACAGGGTGTAGGCGCGTTCGAGCATGTTCTCCAGCTCGCGGACGTTGCCCGGAAAGCGATAGTTCTCCAGCTTGGCCAGGGCATCGGGATGCAGGCGGGCCGTGGCCTCGCCGCATTCCTGCGCCAGACGGCGCAGCATGACATCGGCGAGCAGGCCGATGTCTTCCCGGCGTTCGCGCAGTGGCGGTACACGCAGTTCGATGACATTCAGGCGGTAGTAGAGATCCTGGCGAAAACGGCCTGCGGCGACCTCGCTGGCGAGATCCTTGTGGGTGGCACAGAGGATGCGTACATCGACCATCACTTCCTGCGCACCGCCAACGGCACGCACGGCCTTTTCCTGGATGGCGCGCAGCAGCTTGACCTGCATCGGCAGCGGCAGGTCCGCCACCTCGTCGAGAAACAGCGTGCCACCGTTCGCGGCCTGGAACAGGCCGGGCTTGTCCTCGATGGCGCCGCTGAAGCTGCCCTTCTTGTGGCCGAAGAACTCGCTTTCCATCAGCTCCGACGGAATGGCACCGCAGTTGACCGGCACGAATGGCTTTTCGCTGCGCGGGCCCTGCTCGTGAATCAGGCGTGCCACCAGTTCCTTGCCGCTGCCCGACTCGCCGCTGATGTAGACGGGGGCCTGGCTGCGGGCGAGCTTGCCGATCTGCTTGCGCAAGGTTTTCATTGGCGGCGAGCTGCCCAGCAGGCGACTGTCCACCGGCGCCTCGGCTGCGGGCGCGCGCAGGCGCAGGGCGGTGCTGACCAGCTCGCGCAGGCGGTTCAGGTCCACCGGTTTGGTGAGGAAGTCGAACGCACCGGCCTTGAGTGCGCCGATGGCGGTATCCAGGCTGCCATAGGCGGTGATCATCGCCACGGGCAGTTGCGGGTACTGTTGCTGGATGTGCTGGACCAGCTCAAGGCCGCTGCCGTCGGGCAGGCGCATATCGGTCAGGCACAGGTCGTAGTGCTCGCGTGCCAGCAGCTCGCGCGCCTCCTTTAGGTTGCGTGCGCTGCGGGTATCGAGCTTCATGCGGCCGAGGGTGATCTCCAGCAGCTCGCGGATGTCCGGCTCGTCGTCGATGATCAGGGCTTTCTGGCGCGCGGTCATGGTCTTGCTCTGGTTCCTGAAGCGGGTGTCGCCTTCGGGGCGGCTGGCGAGCATGTTAACTCTCCCGGCGCCGCCGTGGCTGCCGCTTTGGTCGATGTGTGATGCGTTGCCGGCAACTGTTCTGCTGCGCCTAGCTCAGCTTGCGCGGGTGCGCGAAGACGATGCGGAAGCAGCTGCCGCCTTCGGCGCGCTCGCGGTAGTCCAGGCGTGCCTGGTTGCTCTCGCACAGCTCGCGGGAGATGTACAGCCCGAGCCCGGTGCCTTTGCTCTCGGTGGTGAAGAAGGGTTCGAAAACGTTGTGCAACTGCTCGGCGGCGATGCCGGGCCCATCGTCGAGGACCTCAACGACCGGCAGATCGCTGGCTTCGTCGCGAAACAGGCGGAGCCAGACCTGAGCGCGATCGTGCTCCTTGCCGCTGTAGCGCAGGCCGTTCTGCACCAGGTTGGTGAGCACCTGGGTCAGCTGGTTGGGGTCCATGCGCGTCTGCAGCGAGCTGCCGATGGTTTCCAGGTGAACCGTCTGCTGCGGGCTGAGCCCCTGGCGGAACTCGCTGACGAAGCGATGCAGCCAGTATTTGAGATCCAGCAGCTGGGGCTCCGCCTGGCGGCGCCGGGAAAGCTGCAGCACGTTCTCGATGACCAGATTCATCCGCCGCGAGTGGTCCTGGATGATCTGCGCCAGCCGCCGATCCGGGCCGTCCAGCTCTTCGGATTCCTGTAGCAGTTGAGCAGCATGGCTGATGGCGCCCAGCGGATTGCGGATTTCATGGGCAATGCTGGCTGTGAGTCGTCCGAGGGAGGCGAGCTTGAGTTGCTGGGCCTTCTGGGCGATCTGCGAGATGTCCTCGAGGAACACCAGAGTGTCGAGCTTGTTGCCGTGCTGCAGGGCGGCGAAACTCGGCTGCAGCGTCGGTCCGCCGGGGGTGGCCTTGAGGTTCGGCGGGCGCAGTGTGGGATTGCCACGCCAGTGCTGCAGTGCCTTGACCAGCTCCGGGCAGCGCGGCGCGAGGCGCTCGCCGGCCAGCGATTCCTGGCCGAGCAACTGCAGCGCCCCCTGGTTGGCCAGGAGCACGCGCTCCTGCGGGTCCAACACCATGATGCCGGTGCGCATGCGCTGCAGGATCAGCGCGTTGAGGGCCTCGAGGTTGGCGACCTCCTCGGCGCGCTGGCGGGCCAGAGTCTCGCTGACCTGAAGGCGCCGAGTCAGTCCCTGGACGAGAAAGGCTGCGGCGAAGCACAGCGTGCCGAGCGCACCGGCCTGGACGTACTGGCTGCTGGCTTCGGAACGACTGATGCTCAGGTAGAAGGTCAGATAGATCAGGCCGGTGGCAGCGACCGCGGCGATGAAGAAACCGACCCGCCCCCGCAGGAGAATATTGGCGATGGCGACGGCGACGATCAGCAGGTTGCCGATGCCGCTCGGCGTTCCTCCGCCAAAATAGAACAATCCCGACAGCAGGATCACGTCCATCAGCGCCAGGCTGAGCACTGGCAGGTCGCGCTTGGGGCTCTGCACCAGCACCGCGACGATGATGTTGAGGATCAGATAGAGCCAGGCGCCGTACTGGAACAGCTGCGGATTGCTCATCTGCAGCAGATCGTTGTGCAGGTCGCTGCTGATCAGCAGCACCAGCGCGAGGCCAATGGTCAGGCGGTAGAGGTGATACAGGCGAAGGATGCGCCGCCCCTGGTCGCCGAAGAAGGTGAGGTTCTCAGTGCCCACCAGAGGTGCTGTCCTGCTCGAGGTGAGCCTGGCTGCAGTACCAGCGGTCATGGGCCTGCAGGGCCTGGTTCTGCGGCACGTGCACGCCACATTGAGCGCAGCGGACCATCGGCAGGCTGCCCTGCTGTTGCGCGGTAGGCGTCTTCTTCCGGGTCAGGCGGCGCCACAGCCAGAAGGCGGCGGCGATCAGTGCGATCCAGAACAGCAGTCGAAACAGCCCCATATCGATTCCTTCCTGTTTATGCGTGGCGACCGGCCACCGGTCTAGCCAGGGCCGGTCCTGGCCCGGTGCGCCGACGGCGACGAGCACAGGGCTCGACGCAGCGGCGCATGGTCAGCCCATTTCAGTCGAACAGGCCGAAGGTCAGGCGGCTCCACCAGGAGCGCTTCGGCTCCTGCTGTTCCACTTCCTTGAGTACGGGGCGCAGTTCTTCCGGCAGATCACGCGCAGCGTTCTCGTACTGGCGCAACACGTCACGGTTGGCACGGGAGGTGTCGGGACGCGGCGCTTCGCCTTCGATCAGGCCGAGCGTGGCCTTGCTCAGCCAGCTGCGGGTGTCTTCTTCGCGCTCGATGGGGGTGAACTTGCCGTCCTCGAGGGTGGCATGATCCGGGTAGTTGAGCTGAAGGGTCTTGAGGCTGGCATCGGCGAGGTCATCGAGGCCAAGGCGCTGGTAGGCCTCGGTCATCACAGCCAGACCGTCCGCCACGGCCGGTGTGCCCTGGAAGTTTTCGACCACATAGCGCCCGCGGTTGGCGGCGGCCACGTAGGCCTGGCGCTTGAGGTAGTAGTGGGCGACGTGAATCTCGTTGGCTGCCAGGAGGTTGCGCAGGTAGATCATGCGAGCCTTGGCATCCGGCGAATAACGGCTGTTCGGATAGCGGCTGGTGAGCTGGGCGAATTCGTTGAACGAGTCGCGGGCAGCGCCCGGGTCGCGCTTGGTCATGTCCAGCGGCAAGAAGCGAGCGAGCAGGCCGCGGTCCTGATCGAACGAGGCCAGGCCCTTGAGGTAGTAGGCGTAGTCGACGTTCGGGTGCTGCGGATGCAGGCGGATGAAGCGCTCGGCAGCCGAGCGTGCAGCTTCCGGCTCGGCGTTGCGGTAATAGGCGTAGATCAGCTCGAGCTGCGCCTGCTCGGCGAAACGACCGAACGGGTAACGCGACTCCAGCGCCTTGAGCTTGCTGATGGCGCTGGTATAGCTCTTGTTGTCCAGGTCGGCCTGTGCTTGCTGGTACAGCTCGACCTCGCCCAGGTTTTCGTCGACGGTTTCGTTGGATGAACAGGCGGCGGTAAGGGCGAAAATGGCGATCAGCAGCAGGTGTTTCACTTGCATGGCGGCTTGCGTCCCTGTGACGGCTGGCTGTCTCGCGCGGAGCCGTCCTGTTATGATGGGCGCCCCGGTGCGCCGGGACAAAGACGCCGTATTTAAACACAAGCGTGTAGCCGAAACCAAAGGCCGCTCCGCCATCTGCGGTCCTCCGGGCATCCATCAGCAACGGATGCCGCTCGCCTCTCTCTGACGAACCTATCTCGCCGTATGTCCACGATCTCCAAACAGGCCATTCAACTCCGTGCCGAGGTGCCGTTTGACCTAGGCGGGCAACGTCTCGATCAGGTCGCGGCGCAGCTCTTCTCCGAACACTCGCGTTCGCGCCTCGCGGCCTGGATCAAGGATGGTCTGCTGACGGTGGATGGCGCCGTGCTGCGCCCCCGCGACACCGTGCATGCCGGTGCGGTGCTCGAGCTGAGCGCCGAACAGCAGGCGCAGGGCGAATGGGTGGCGCAGGACATTCCGCTCGACATCGTCTATGAAGACGACCAGATTCTGGTGATCGACAAGCCGGCCGGGCTGGTGGTGCATCCGGCGGCCGGGCATGCCGACGGCACGCTGCTCAACGCGTTGCTGCATCACGTACCTGACCTGATCAACGTGCCGCGCGCCGGCATCGTTCATCGTCTGGACAAGGACACTACCGGGCTGATGGTGGTGGCCAAGACGCTGCAGGCACAGACCCGCCTGGTGGAGCAGCTGCAGGCGCGCAGTGTCAGCCGTATCTACGAAGCCATCGTCATCGGCGTAATCATCACCGGCGGCACCGTGGATGCGCCGATCGGCCGTCACGGCCAGCAGCGCCAGCGCATGGCGGTGGTGGAGGGGGGCAAGCCCGCGGTCAGTCACTATCGTGTGCTCGAGCGCTTCCGCTCGCACACCCATGTGCGGGTCAAGCTGGAAACCGGGCGTACCCACCAGATTCGTGTGCACATGACCCACCTCGGCTACCCGCTGGTGGGCGATCCGCTGTATGCCGGGCGTTTCCGTATTCCGCCCGCTGCCAATCCGACACTGGTGCAGACGCTGCGCGAGTTCCCACGGCAGGCGCTGCATGCCCGCTTCCTCGAGCTGGATCATCCGGTGACCGGGCAGCGCATGAAGTGGGAATCGCCATTGCCGGACGACTTCGTCTGGCTGCTGACGCTCCTGCAACAGGATCGCGAGGCCTTCGTCGGGTGACTGTCGGCAACGAGAATTGGCTGTTGCCCGACTGGCCGGCGCCGGCACGCGTTCGTGCCTGCGTGACGACCCGCCAGGGGGGTGTCAGCGCGGCTCCGTTCGACAGTTTCAATCTCGGCGATCATGTCGGCGATGATCCGGCTGCGGTGGCCTGCAATCGCCAGCATCTGCGCGATGCGCTGGGTTGCCAGCCGATCTGGCTGGAACAGGTGCATTCCTGTGTGGCCGTGAAGGCACTTCCCGGTGTCTGCGCCACTGCCGATGCCAGCTGGAGCGAGACGCCGGGCGAAGCCTGTGCGGTGCTCACCGCCGACTGCCTGCCGGTGCTGTTCTGTGACCGCGCCGCCAGTCGTGTCGCGGCGGCGCACGCCGGCTGGCGCGGGCTGGCTGGCGGCGTGCTGGAAACAACGCTCGAGGCGCTGGCGATTCGTGCCGAAGACGTGCTGGTCTGGCTGGGGCCGGCGATCGGGCCCGCTGCCTTCGAAGTGGGGGGCGAGGTGCGCGAGGCATTCGTCGCGCAGCACCCGGCGGCTGCGGCGGCATTCGTGCCGAGCCGCAACGAGGGGCGCTTCATGGCCGATCTGTATCAGCTTGCGCGCATTCGCCTGGCCGCGGTCGGAGTCGAAGCCGTCTACGGCGGCGGGCTGTGCACCTTCAGCGATCCGCGTTTCTATTCCTATCGCCGTGCCTCACGCACGGGGCGCTTCGCCAGTCTGATCTGGCTGGAGCCTTAGCCTTACCTAGCGGTTCGACAGCGCCGTGACTCCGCGGTCCCGGCATGACCTGCATCAATGTCATCCGCCTTGAATCTCCAACAATCATCCTCATCTATGCTCCATCTCGCGGGTTATTTGTAAGGCGCGATTCATGGTGCCGGCCCGCTTTACCTGAGGATGAACATCCATGCGTATCGATCGATTGACCAGCAAGCTTCAGCTTGCGCTCTCCGATGCCCAATCCATTGCCGTTGGCCTGGATCACCCTTCCATCGAGCCGTTGCACCTGATGCAGGCCCTGCTGGAGCAGCAGGGCGGTTCGATCAAGCCCTTATTGATGCAGGTCGGCTTCGACATCAACGCGCTGCGCCAGGCCCTGACCAAGGAGCTGGACCAGCTGCCCAAGCTGCAGAACCCCACCGGTGACATGAACCTGTCGCAGGATCTGGCGCGTCTGCTCAACCAGGCCGATCGCCTCGCCCAGCAGAAGGGCGACCAGTACATCTCCAGCGAACTGGTACTGCTTGCCGCGCTGGACAACAACACCCGTTTGGGCAAGCTCCTGCTGGCCCAGGGCGTGAGCAAGAAGGCCCTGGAGAACGCCATCAGCAACCTGCGCGGTGGCGCGGCGGTCAATGACCCCAATGCCGAGGAGTCGCGTCAGGCGCTGGACAAGTACACCGTCGACATGACCAAGCGCGCCGAGGAGGGCAAGCTCGATCCGGTGATCGGCCGTGACGACGAAATCCGCCGCACCATTCAGGTCCTGCAACGGCGCACCAAGAACAACCCGGTGCTGATCGGCGAGCCCGGTGTCGGCAAGACCGCCATCGTCGAAGGGCTGGCCCAGCGCATCGTCAATGGCGAGGTGCCGGATGGCCTGAAGGACAAGCGTCTGCTGGCGCTGGACATGGGCTCGCTGATCGCCGGTGCGAAGTTCCGCGGCGAGTTCGAGGAGCGTCTCAAGGCCGTGCTCAACGAGCTGTCCAAGCAGGAAGGCCGAGTCATCCTGTTCATCGACGAGCTGCACACGATGGTCGGTGCCGGCAAGGCCGAGGGCGCCATGGATGCCGGCAACATGCTCAAGCCCGCTCTTGCCCGGGGTGAGTTGCACTGTGTCGGCGCCACCACCCTTGACGAGTACCGTCAGTACATCGAGAAGGATGCCGCGCTGGAGCGCCGCTTCCAGAAGGTTCTGGTGGACGAGCCGAGCGAGGAGGACACCATTGCCATCCTGCGCGGCCTCAAGGAGCGCTACGAGGTGCACCACGGCGTGACCATCACCGATGGCGCCATCATCGCCGCGGCCAAGCTCAGCCATCGCTACATCACGGATCGTCAGCTGCCGGACAAGGCCATCGACCTGATCGACGAGGCCGCCAGCCGCATCCGCATGGAGATCGATTCCAAGCCGGAAGAGCTGGATCGTCTCGACCGCCGGCTGATCCAGCTGAAGATCGAGCGCGAGGCGCTGAAGAAGGAGGACGACGAGGCCACCAAGAAGCGCCTGGCCAAGCTTGAGGACGATATCGCCAAGCTGGAGAAGGAATATTCGGATCTGGAGGAGATCTGGAAGTCGGAAAAGGCCGAGGTGCAGGGCTCCGCGCAGATCCAGCAGAAGATCGAGCAGGCCAAGGCCGACCTCGAGGCGGCGCGGCGCAAGGGCGACCTGGCGCGCATGGCCGAGCTGCAGTACGGCATCATCCCAGACCTCGAACGCAGCCTGGAAATGGTCGACCAGCACGGCAAGAAGGAAAACCAGCTGCTGCGTAACAAGGTGACCGACGAGGAGATCGCCGAGGTGGTCTCCAAGTGGACCGGCATTCCTGTGTCGAAGATGCTCGAAGGCGAGCGGGACAAACTGCTGCGCATGGAGGACATGCTGCACACGCGTGTCATCGGCCAGCATGAGGCGGTAGTGGCAGTGGCCAATGCCGTGCGCCGGTCGCGCGCCGGGCTGGCCGACCCGAACCGGCCGAGCGGTTCCTTCCTCTTCCTCGGCCCGACCGGTGTGGGTAAGACCGAGCTGTGCAAGGCACTGGCCGAATTCCTGTTCGATACCGAAGAGGCGATGATCCGCATCGACATGTCCGAGTTCATGGAGAAACATTCGGTCGCGCGTCTGATCGGCGCACCGCCGGGCTACGTCGGCTACGAGGAGGGCGGCTACCTGACCGAGGCAGTGCGTCGCAAACCCTACTCGGTCGTGTTGATGGACGAGGTGGAGAAGGCTCATCCGGACGTGTTCAACGTGCTGCTGCAGGTGCTCGAGGATGGTCGTCTGACCGACAGCCATGGGCGGACCGTAGACTTCAAGAACACCGTGATCGTCATGACCTCGAACCTGGGCTCGGCGCAGATCCAGGAGCTGGTCGGCGACCCCGACGCGCAGCGCGCTGCGGTGATGGATGCGGTGGCGCACCACTTCCGTCCGGAGTTCATCAACCGTATCGACGAGGTGGTGGTGTTCGATCCGCTCGGTCGCGAGCAGATCGCCGGCATCGCGGAGATCCAGCTGGGCCGGCTGCGCAAGCGCCTGGCCGAGCGCGAACTGAGCCTGGAGCTGAGCCAGGAGGCGATGGACAAGCTGATCGCCGTCGGCTACGACCCGGTTTACGGTGCGCGGCCGCTCAAGCGCGCGATCCAGCGCTGGATCGAGAACCCGCTGGCGCAGCAGATCCTCGCGGGTCAGTTCGCCCCGGGCAGCAGCGTCAAGGCTCGGGTGGAGGGCGAGCAGATCGTCTTCGATTGAGGCCCAGGGCAATCCGCATGGCATGACGAATGCCATGCGGTCGTCCGATCAACGGGTCGCGGCCGCGCGCCGGACGCAAACTGTTGTCGCTAATCGCATTTTTAGGGTTGACAGCAGGGTTTGGAACCGTAAAATGGCGCGCCTCTGAGGCGGGAACGTAACGCCAAGGAGCTGGAATGCTAGTTGTTCCGCGATAGCTCAGTCGGTAGAGCAAATGACTGTTAATCATTGGGTCCCTGGTTCGAGTCCAGGTCGCGGAGCCAAATTCCATTCGGGGTATAGCGCAGTCCGGTAGCGCGCCTGCTTTGGGAGCAGGATGTCGGGAGTTCGAATCCCCCTACCCCGACCATTTTTGGGTCGTTAGCTCAGTTGGTAGAGCAGTTGGCTTTTAACCAATTGGTCGTAGGTTCGAATCCTACACGACCCACCATACAGGCTTGCTCGGCAAGCATGAAAAGCTGGATGTCCATACGGGCATCCAGCTTTTTTATTGCCTGCCGTTTAGTGCTTGCCAGATGGCGCACCGCTCGGGTGCGCCATCAATGCGTCAATGGAGTTTCAGGCGTGGTTCGGTACTACGGCTGAGCTTGTCGCCCAGCATCATCAGCAGCGTGCGCGGCATGCCGTACAGTGCGATCTGGTGCATGCGGTACAGCGAGATATAGAACATCCTCGCCAGCCAGCCCTCGAGCATGACGTTGCCTGTCAGATTTCCCATCAGGTTGCCCACGGCCGAGAAGGTCGAGAGTGATATCAGCGAACCGTAATCCTTGTAGCGGTAGGTCGGTAGGGGTTTGCCTTCCAGTCGGTTGCGGATCGACCGGGCCAGCATTGACGCCTGCTGGTGGGCTGCCTGGGCGCGAGGCGGCACGTTGCGGTCGCTGTCCGGCTGCGGGCAGGCGGCGCAGTCGCCGAAGGCGAATATGTTCTCGTCGCGGGTGCTCTGCAGGGTAGGGTGGACGACCAGTTGATTGATCCGGTTGGTCTCCAGCCCATCGATTTCATGCAGGAAGGCAGGTGCCTTGATACCGGCCGCCCAGACCTTGAGACTGGCCGGCACGAATTCACCCTGCTTGGTGTGCAGGCCGTCGGCGGTGACTTCGCTGACCGCTGCGCCGGTCAGCACCTTCACACCCAGGTCGAGCAGTGTCTGGTGTACCGGTTGGCTGATGCGCTCGGGCAGTGCCGGCAAAACCTTCGGGCCGGCCTCGATGAGCGTGATCTTCACATCTTCCGGCTTGATTCCATCGAGGCCATAGGCGGCCAGTTCCTTGGCTGCATGTAGCAGTTCGGCGGCCAGTTCGACACCGGTGGCGCCAGCGCCGACGATGGCCATGCTGATGCCGCTTGGCCCGGTTTCACCGGCATGTGCCTTCATGTAACGGCTCAGCAGCTGGCGATGGAAGCGTTCGGCCTGCTCGCGGGTATCCAGGAAAATGCAGTGCTCGGCGGCCCCAGGGGTTCCGAAATCGTTGGTCGTGCTGCCGACCGCTATCACCAGGGTGTCGTAATTCAACGCGCGCGAGGGCACGAGCTCCACGCCGAACTCGTCGCGTGTGGCTTCCAGGCGGATGCACTTGTTCGCACGGTCCAGGCCGGCCATGCGGCCCATCTGGAACTCGAAGTGATTCCACTTGGCTTGCGCCACATAGTTGAGCTCGTCGGCTGACGAGTTCAGCGAGCCGGCTGCCACTTCATGCAGCAGCGGCTTCCAGATGTGGGTGAGATTCGCGTCGACCAGGGTGACCCTGGCTTTGCCGCGCTTGCCCAGGGTTCTACCCAGGCGGGTAGCAAGCTCCAGGCCGCCAGCGCCGCCGCCGACGATTACGATTCGATGTGACATGGGAATGACTCATAGCTGCAAGAGAAACGGCGGCGCGGCGGGGCGAGCGAGGCTCAAAGCACCAGGCGACTCAGGAGGCGGCTCAGAAGCCCGAGGCCGACTACCACCGCCAGCACGACGAGCAGCAGGATCCAGGGGCGAAACGGCTGGCGTTCGACCTGATGCTGCGGGGCGCGGAGGTATTCATCGACGCGCTGCTGGTCTTCGGGATTCAGGCGGCTGGGCATAGGCACCTCGAGTAGAATGCAGGCATTCTAGCTGCGCGGGGTCAAAAGCCAAGCGCGAAGTGCGGCGCTTTGCCGCGCAGGGGAAGGAGCATGCCGGCAGGCATGCTCGGCGCGGATCAGGTGTTCTTCAGCTTTCGCAGGTTGCCGATCACTGATTCCAGGGCGCGGTCGAACAGCAGGGTATCGTTGAGCAGGCGAATGGCGCCGCGCTGGAACTCGCTGGCCAGGCCCATGCGGGTCTTCTCCAGGACCTTCATGCCGGTGCGGTTGACGAAGATGTACTTGCCGGTGGGCTTGATCACCGCGGCCAACTTGCAGCGCAGCTTGTGCTCTTCATCCTCCTGGAATTCCACCCAGCTGCCGACTCGCAGATTGTCCACCTGGATCAGCGCTTCGTCGTTGTCCGGCAGGCTGATTTCCGGCTCGGGCTCGCGGCTCTCGCCGGGTGCCAGCAGCACGATCTCGTCCACCACCTCGACCATGGCCGGCGCAGCCTCGACCGCTGCGGCGGCGATCGACTCGCCTGACGCGTCAGCGGCCGGTCCGGATGCGCCTGGAGTGGCTTGCGGTTGCTGAATGCGCTGCAGGGTCTGTACATGCAGTGCTTCGAGCTGGGTGAAGAAGTCGCCGGTGGAGAAAGGGTCGAATGCGGCGCTGACCAGGCCCTCACGCAATGCCTTGAGCAGGCTCGGGACCAGCTCCAGCAGGCGCGCGCGGGATTCGTCGTCCTCGTGGGGAGTCACGCTCCACACAAGATCATCCATGGTGTCCAGGGCTGCCTGCCATTCCTCGGACTGGGTGCCGTGCTTCAGACAGGTAAGCAGCAAAACCTTGCTCCAGGCCTCCTGCAGCAGGCGCACCACCACTTCCGGCAGCGTCTTGCCCAGCAGGCGCTGGTTCAGCGCGTGTTCGACTTCCTGGCGAGCGATTTCAGCCTTGGCGCGACCCTCTTCGGCGTCACGGGTGCGCTGCTCGAGCAGTTCGCTGCGGCGTCGCTCGTCACCGATGAAAGCGAGGAAATCGGCCAGCAGCTCGGAGAAGATCGCCGGATCATCGACGAAGTCGTTGAGCAGGCGGGCCACAATCTGCTCGATCTTTTGATAGAGGCTGTCGCGTTGCGCCTCGTCCTGATCGCCCCAACCCATCGCCGCCGACGCGATTTCGTTCAGCAGGCGGCGCGCGGGGTGACTGCCGCGGCTGAAGAAGGTCTTGTCGATCACCGCGACCTTGAGCAACGGGATCTGCAGGCGCCCGATCAGAGCCTTGAGAGAATCCGGCAGGGTACGGTCGTCGAGAATGAACTCGAACAGCATGGAGACGAGGTTGATGACGTCGTCATCGATCTCGCCAACCACCCGCGATTTTCCGGTCTTGGCACTTACCCGGCTCAGCAGGCTGCCGAGCTGCTCTTGCAGATCGAAATCGTCGACCGTCTGTGGCGCGCGGGTCTGCATGTGCGACAGCAGGCGGAGCAGGTCGCCGCTGGAGATCGGGATGGCGTCGCTGGGCACGTTGCGGGCAGGCAGAACACTGCTGCCGCGCAGGTCGGACAGCAAGTTGTGCAAGGCGCTGAAAGCGGCTTCCTGTAGCCCCTCGTCGACATGGACCGGCTGGCTATGCGTCGCTGGCGAGGTGTGGCTGGCAGCCGGACCGCCCGGGCGCTGCTGCCGGCGCGGCGGCGCAGACTGGAGTTCGGGCAGGATGCCGGCAGCCACCAGGGTCTGATTGGCTTCGGCATATAGCTGGTCGATATCGCCAAGAACATGCTTCTCGAACAGCTTGAAGATGATCAGCTTGACCTTGATCTGCACGCCCAGGCTGCTGCTGGCTTCGATGAAATAGTCACAGAGCGCATGAGGGCCGAGGGGGTTGCTCTTGTCGTCGAGCTTCTTGCTGATCAGCGCGTTCATGCGCGTGGTCAGGTGGCCCAGCGGCTGGGCGGCACGACTCATGACCTTGGCGACCATGGTGTCGACGGCTACTGATTCTTCCAGCTCGTCGTTCTGCACCAGGGAAAGGCTGTCGAAGGAGACGGCATCCAGCGCGGGCGGCTTGCCGATTTCATACTGGTTGAGCTTGGCGAATGCTTCGAACAGCTGCTGCAGGAAGCCGCGCTCGATGTTGCGGCGCTTCATGCGCAGGTCGCGCATGGCCTCGAAAAAAGCGTTCTGTTCGGCATTGCTGGTCGCGCGATCGGCGATCTCGAAGAGCGAGTCATCGGCGTTGTCGAACAGCGATTGCAGCGCCTGACGCAGTTGCTGGGCGGCCTTGTCGCGCACGCTGATGAGCGCCACCGGAAGGCGGCCTGCCGGTGAAGACGGCTTGTGCTCAGGGGCAACCTTGTTCAGGTGCACCACTTTCGCATCGGTTCGCATCGAGACTCTCCTGCGGTCGCCTGCTTTGCGGCGGTCACAACGCTTGAATTCGGCAGCGTCTTATATAGGTAACCAAGTCGGCAGGGCAAGGCGGAAGGTACCGGGCGAGCCCGCAATCTTGTGCGGGTTTCTTCTGTCGAACCGGATCCAGACGCAGCATAGCCGAGCGCTTTGATTTTACAACGACGCCTCGTCAGCAAGTATCGTCAGTTAGGTGGCGTCAATATTCTTGGAGGGGATTATAAGCATTGTGCTCCCCTGCCAAGGTCAGTTTTTCATTGGACATGACCTGGCTCACAGATGCTCGCAGGTTTTCCGCCAGGAGGTAAAAAAAGCCGGTCGAGCGATCCGTAGGCTGTCGGCAGCTTGACGCTGCCGCGGTCGGTGCGAGCCTTTATACTCCGCGCAAACTCGAGGAGCCCGACATGCCGAATCTCAGCCTTGCCGATCTATCCGCAGAAATCGATGCCAATGCACGCCGCGCCTTAGCCGAAGATGTCGGCAGCGGAGATATCACCGCGCAGCTGATCCCTGCCGAGCGGTTGGCACATGCCTCGGTCATCACGCGCGAGGCGGCGGTGATCAGTGGAACCGCATGGGTCGACGCGGTGTTCCGGCAGGTGGACTCTCGGGTCGCAGTCCACTGGCAGGTCGCCGACGGGGACCGGGTGGAGGCGGACAGGGTGCTGTTCCACCTGGAAGGGCCGGCTCGGGCGTTGCTGACCGGCGAGCGCAGCGCGCTGAATTTCATGCAGATGCTGTCGGGTGTGGCCACTCGTTGCCGACACTACGCCGACATGGTCGAGGGCACAGGCGTGCGCCTGCTGGACACTCGCAAGACTATTCCAGGCCTGCGCCTGGCACAGAAGTACGCCGTGACCTGCGGGGGCTGCCATAACCACCGGATCGGCCTCTATGACGCTTTTCTGATCAAGGAGAACCACATCGCCGCATGTGGCGGGATCGCCGAGGCGGTGGCGGCTGCGCATTGCATCGCGCCGGGCAAGCCGGTGGAGATCGAGGTGGAGAGCCTCGACGAGCTCGAGCAGGCGCTGGGGGCAGGGGCGGATATCGTCATGCTCGACGAACTGACGCTCGACGACATGCGCACGGCCGTGGCGATCACGGCGGGCCGGGCCAAGCTCGAAGCATCAGGTGGAATCAGCGACGACACGCTACGCAGCGTTGCACAAACCGGCGTGGATTACATTTCGATCGGGGCGCTGACCAAGCATGTACAGGCGGTGGACCTGTCGATGCGCTTGCGTCAGTAGGAGAGGGGCGCCTGGCGCAGTGTCTGCGCCAGGCGATGGATCAGTGACGGCTCTTGAGGCCGAAGTTTTCGTGCAGGGTGCCGGGGGTATCGTCGCCTTTGGGAGCGTAGTCCTTGGGCGGTTCGGTGAAGGCCGGCGAGGAGAGCCGCTCGCGCGAGCCATGGTTTTCCTCGTGCAGGGCGGCCATCAGGCGCTGGCGGGTCTGCTCGTCGAGCGCCAGGCGGCTGGCACCATCGGACAGGTGTTCCTGGATGTCCTGGTAGTTCTGGGTGAGCTTGCGCAGCAGGCTGGCAGTGGTGTTGAAGTGGGTGACCACTTCGCTCTGATAGGTGTCGAAGCGCTCTTGCAGGTCGTCGACCTGACGCTGTGTGCGGTTGGGTGCGCTGCTGCGCGCCACCAGATAACCGATGGCGATGCCGGCGATCAGGCCGACGATCGGGAGCAACCAGGTCGCGAGGGTCTGTTCCACGAGTCCTTCCTCTATATAAACGGCTGTGCTTACGTTAACGTCTCGTACCTGCTCTGTATACCGCAACGCGAGGCGGCGGTTATCGGCAGCTAGTTAGCAAGACGAGTCGACTCGTCCCAAGGTCACGGAGTTCCTGTTTTGTTGAAACGCGAAGAGCCCCTCTCTATCGATGGCCCCTGCGGGGTGCTGGAAGCGCTGTATTTCGATCAGCCGCAGGCCCGCGGCCTGGCGCTGATCTGCCATCCGAACCCGGTCAAGGGCGGCACCATGCTGAACAAGGTGGTCTCGACTCTGCAGCGCACCGCGCGGGATGCCGGCTATAGCACGCTGCGCTTCAATTACCGGGGCGTCGGCGGCAGTGCCGGCGCGCATGACATGGTCGAGGGTGAGGTGGATGATGCCGAGGCCGCGCTGCGCTGGCTGCGCCAGCAGAACCCCGAGCTGCCGCTGATGCTGCTGGGGTTCTCCTTCGGTGGGTTCGTTGCCGGCAATCTCGCCGGCCGATTGAACGCCGAGGGCGTGACGGTGCAGCGGTTGATGATGGTGGCTCCGGCGGTGTCGCGTCTTGCGGCGCTGTCGTTGGCTGAAGATTGCCAGCTGACGATCATCCAGCCGGAGCAGGACGAGGTGATCGATGCCGAGTCCGTGTATGCCTTTTCTGCGCAGCTGCAGCACCCCCACGAGCTGCTGAAAGTGGCAGAATGCGGCCACTTTTTTCACGGCAAGCTGGTGGAGCTGAAGGAACTGGTCGTCCCGCGGCTTTGATGCTGCGTGCCAATCCCCTCCGTCGCGCTGCAACGATTCGAGAGTGACTGCATGACTACCCGCATCCTGACCGGTATCACCACTACCGGTACGCCGCATCTGGGCAACTACGCCGGAGCGATCCGCCCGGCCATCCTCGCCAGCCGCGACGCGGCCGTCGATTCGTTCTACTTCCTCGCGGACTACCATGCGCTGATCAAGTGCGACGATCCGCTACGCATCCAGCGCTCGCGCCTGGAAATCGCCGCGACCTGGCTGGCCTGCGGCCTCGATGCCGAGCGTGTGACCTTCTACCGCCAGTCGGATGTGCCTGAGATTCCCGAACTGACCTGGCTGCTGACCTGCGTTACCGCCAAGGGCCTGCTCAACCGCGCCCATGCCTACAAGGCGTCGGTTGACAAGAACGTGGAGAACGGCGAAGACCCGGATGCCGGAGTCACCATGGGCCTGTACAGCTATCCGGTGCTGATGGCGGCGGACATCCTGATGTTCAACGCGCACAAGGTGCCGGTGGGGCGTGACCAGATCCAGCATGTGGAAATGGCCCGTGACATTGCCCAGCGCTTCAATCATCTGTTCGGCAACGGCCGCGAGTTCTTCACCCTGCCCGAAGCGGTGATCGAGGAGAGCGTCGCCACGCTGCCCGGTCTCGATGGGCGCAAGATGTCCAAGAGTTACGACAACACCATCCCGCTGTTTGGCAGTGCCAAGGAGCTGAAGGCGGCGATCGCACGCATCGTCACCGACTCGCGCCTGCCGGGCGAACCGAAGGATCCGGACAACTCCCACCTGTTCACGCTTTACCAGGCCTTTGCCACCGCGCAGCAGCAGGCTGACTTCCGCCAGGAGCTGCTCGATGGCCTGGCCTGGGGCGATGCCAAGCAACGTCTGTTCGAGCTGCTCGACAACGAACTGGGCCAGGCGCGCGAGCTGTATCACCAGCTCATCGCCAAGCCGGCCGAGCTGGAAGACATCCTGCAGGCGGGAGCGGCCAAGGCACGCCGGATTGCCACACCATTCCTCGGCGAGTTGCGCGAGGCGGTGGGGCTGCGCAACTTCAGCAGCGAAGTGAAAAGCGCGGCGCCGACCAAGAAGAAGTCCAGCAAGACCGCTCGTTTTGCCAGCTTCCGCGAGGCCGATGGCGCCTTCCGTTTCCGCTTCTTCGCCGCCGACGGCGAGGAACTGCTGCTGTCCCGTCCGCTGAGCAATCCGAAGGCCATCGGCAGCCTGACCCAGCGCCTGATCGCCGGCGGCCCGGATGCCCTGGAACTTCGCGAGGACGAAGGTGATCAATTCACCCTGTGGCTGGACGACGAATGCATCGCCGACAGCCCGCACTACGAGAGCGCCGAAGCGCTCGACGCCGCCATGTTGCGGGTGCGCGAGGCGCTGGCCACGCTTGTCGAGTAACGCTGCTGGCAGGCCGGGCGCGGCCGATGGGTGCGCTCGGCGACGCGGTGATTTCCAAGTACGGGTGTCCCAGGAGGGCTGACGCTTGAACGACCTGAGTAAATTGCCAACCACCGAGGGCGCCGCTAAAGTGGCGGCCCCGTTTCACTACCCAGACTCCGCCATGACTCCTCTTGAGCGCTATCAGGCCGACCTGAAACGTCCTGACTTCTTCCACGATGCCGCCCAGGAAAACGCGGTGCGTCACCTGCAGCGTCTGTACGACGACCTGGTCGCCGACGATCGCAGCAAGAGCGGCCTGCTCGGCAAGCTGTTCGGCAAGAAGCAGCAGGGTCCGATCAAGGGCATCTACTTCTGGGGCGGCGTCGGCCGCGGCAAGACCTACCTGGTGGATACCTTCTTCGACGCGCTGCCCTTCGAGCAGAAGATGCGCACGCACTTCCACCGCTTCATGAAGCGCGTGCACGAGGAAATGAAAACCCTCAAGGGCGAGAAGAACCCGCTGACCATCATCGGCAAGCGTTTCGCCGACGAAGCCCGGGTCATCTGCTTCGACGAATTCTTCGTCTCCGACATCACCGATGCGATGATTCTCGCCACGCTGCTCGACGAGCTGTTCAAGAACGGCGTGAGCCTAGTGGCGACGTCCAACATCGTGCCGGACGGCCTGTACAAGGACGGCCTGCAGCGTGCGCGCTTCCTGCCGGCGATCGACCTGTTGAAGAAGCACACCGAGATCGTCAACGTCGACAGCGGCATCGACTATCGCCTGCGTGCACTGGAGCAGGCCGAACTGTTCCACTTCCCCCTCGATGCCGAGGCCGAACAGAGCCTGGAGCGCAGCTTCAAGAGCCTGCTGCCGGAGAACTGCCGGGTCGTTAACAACGACGCGCTGATGATCGAGAACCGTGAAATCCGCGCGGTGAAGACCGGCAACGACGTGGCCTGGTTCGAGTTCCGCGAGCTCTGCGACGGGCCGCGCAGCCAGAATGACTACATCGAGCTGGGCAAGATATTCGCTGCCATCCTGCTGGCCAACGTCGAGCAGATGAACGTCACCAAGGACGACATGGCGCGCCGTTTCATCAACCTGGTGGACGAGTTCTACGACCGCAACGTCAAGCTCATCATTTCCGCCGAAGTGGAACTGAAGGACCTTTACACCGGTGGCCGCCTGGAGTTCGAATTCCAGCGGACCCTGAGCCGGCTGCTGGAGATGCAGTCCCACGAGTACTTGGCGCGTCCGCACAAGCCCTGACCGTGAGCCGGTCGCGAAGACCTGTTCTTCGCGACCGGGGTCGCCCGCACGATTACTGCGCTGGTGTCGGAGCGGTCTCCCTGCCAGGCCGCGCGCTGCAATCGGCAGCCCGCTTCAGCACGCATGGCTTTACCGTGTTTGCCCTAGGATGCCGGCCGATACTTCTGCCGATAGTGGTTCGGCGATAGCTCCGTGTGCTGGCGGAACAGGCGGGCAAAGAAGCTGGCATCGTCGTAGCCCACTTCGTAGCTGATCGTCTTGATGCTTTTGCCGGTAGTGGCGAGCAGGCTCTTGGCCGTCTCGATGCGCAGGCGTTGCAGATAGTGCAGCGGCTTGTCGCCGGTGGCGGCCTGAAAGCGCCGCATGAAGTTGCGGATGCTCATGCCGTGCTGGCGAGCGACGTCCTCGAAGCGGAATTTCTCTGCGTAGTTGGCCTCAAGCCATTCCTGGATCTGCAGGATGCGGGTATCCAGGTGCAGCTTTTGCCCGCCGAAGCCCAGTCGGCCCGGGCTGTAACTGCGCTGCAGCTCGAACAGCACATCGCGAGCCATGCCCTGAGCGACATGGGCGCCGCAGAAACGCTCGATCAGGTACATGTACAGGTCGCAGGCCGAGGTCGTGCCGCCGGCGCAGTAGAGGTTGTCGCTGTCGGTGAGGTGCTTGTCGGCGCTGAACTGCACCCCGGGAAAGCGCTCGGCGAACTCCCCGGCGAAGCGCCAGTGGGTGGTCGCCTCGCGGCCTTCCAGCAACCCGGCCTGGGCCATCCAGAAAGCTCCGGTGGCTTCGCCGCAGATGACGCTGCCGGCGGCATGGCGTTCTCGCAGCCAGCGGGCGACTTGCGGGTAGCGCGCGCAGAGCGCGTCGAAATCGCCCCAGAACGCCGGCAGGATCAGCATGTCGGCATTGTCCAGCGCGCCATCCACGGCAATGCTGGTTCCGCTGAAGGTGCTCACCGCACCGCCGTCCGGGCTGACCAGGCGGGTTTCGAATGCCGGTTTGAGGTCAAGGCCGAGCTGGCGGCCGTAGCGCAGGCTAGCCATATGGAAAAAGTCCTTGGCCTGCATGAGCGTCGAGGCGAAAACCCCTTCGGTGGCCAATATGCTGACGCGCTGGATCGAGGCGAGATGGGTCATACGATTCTAATTATTGTGGGATTTCAGGGTAAATCAGCCGTGCGGCGGCTGGAGCGTCCTATTTTTCCAGGGCAAAGTCCAGTACGAACTCAGCGCGTCGCGTTGAACGGCGTGGGCGGTGCGGCGTCGAATCGCTGATGCAGAGGAGCGAAACATGAGCCAGATCAGTCACTATCCCGCTGCCCCGTTCGGCGACTGGGATGGCAGTCCTGCCGCGGCACGAGAGATGCAGCTGACGCTGGCCGCGCAGGTGCGGCTGCAGGACGATTTCCCAGCGCTGCGCCTGATCGCCGGGGTGGATGTCGGCTTCGAGGACGGCGGCACCATCACCCGGGCGGCAGCGGTGCTGCTGGATGCCGATACCCTGGAACTGGTGGGCAGCAGCCTGGCGCGAATCCCCACCAACATGCCGTACGTGCCCGGCCTGTTGTCGTTTCGCGAGCTGCCGGCCGTGCTGCAGGCGCTGGCGGAACTGCCGGCAATTCCCGACCTGATCTTCTCCGACGGCCACGGCATCGCCCACCCGCGGCGCCTGGGCATCGCTGCGCATCTGGGCGTGGTGACCGGCCTGCCCACCATTGGCGTGGCGAAGAAGCTGCTCACCGGCGAGCATGACGAACTTGACCTGCAGCGCGGTGCCCGGGTGGCGCTGCGCGACAAGAAGACCGGCGAGGTGATCGGCTGTGTGCTGCGTAGCAAGGACAAGGTGCGGCCGTTGATCATCTCGCCGGGCAACCGGGTCAGCATCGCCACGGCGCCGGAGCTGGTCATGCGCTACGTGACCCGCTACCGCCTGCCGGAACCGACGCGCCTGGCCGACCGGCTCGCCTCGCGGCGCGAGGAGAAGGCAGCCAGTCGGCGGCTGGCCGCGCTCAGGTAAGAGCGGAACACATCAGGCCATACTGGCGCCGGACGCTGCGCTTGCAGCGGGTGTCATGCAGGCGCTAGCCTGCTCGCCTGCCTTCAGCATGGGCCTTCCCACGATGCACCTGGATTCCGCCACCGGCTGGTGCCATGGCGTGCGCCACTGCCCCTCGCCGAACTTCAATCAGCGCCCGGCCGGCGAGATTTCCTTGCTGGTGATCCACAACATCAGCCTGCCGCCAGGCCAGTTCGGTACCGGCAGGGTCCAGCAGTTCTTTCAGAACTGCCTGCAGTGCGACGAGCATCCTTTCTTCGAAGAGATCGCCGGGCTGCAGGTCTCCGCACATTTTCTCATCGAGCGTGATGGCGCCATCACTCAGTTCGTCTCCTGTCTGGATCGGGCCTGGCATGCCGGTGTGTCTTGCTTCGACGGCCGCGAGGGCTGCAACGACTTTTCCATCGGTATCGAGCTGGAAGGCACCGACCACGAGCCGTTCAGCGAGGCGCAGTACCAGGCGCTGATCGAGCTTTGCCGGCTGCTGCAGTGTGCATATCCGGCGATCACGCCCGAGCGTGTATGCGGCCACAGCGACATCGCGCCGGGACGCAAGACCGATCCGGGGCCGGCCTTCGACTGGCTGCGCCTGCGGGCGGCCTCCATTACCTGCTGACGAAAGGAAGGGACGATGAGTTTTCTGGTGATCCTGCTCGTGCTGCTGGTGGACAAGTTCTCCGACTGGCGACCACGCCTGCAGCACGACGGCCCCTGGCTGACCAGGCTGCGTCAGGCCGAAGCCAATCCGCGCCTGCGGGATGCGCCCTGGCGGACGCTGCTGCTGTTGGTCGTGTTGCCGGTGGTGGTGCTCGGTCTGCTGCTGGAGGTCCTGGAGCCGCTGGCCTATGGCTGGCTGGCCCTGCCGGTGCACTTGCTGGTACTGCTCTACAGCCTCGGGCGCGGCCACGCCAAGGCCGAGCTCGGCGCCTTCCGTGATGCCTGGCGGCGCGGCGACGAAGAAGCCGCGGCACTGGCTGCCGAGCGCGATGCCGGCCTGCGCGAGAATGACCCGGCCAGCCTGATGCACGCGGTGCAGACGCGACTGTTGTGGAAGAGCTACGAAGGCTTCTTTGCCGTGATCTTCTGGTATCTGCTGCTCGGACCGATGGCGGCTCTGGCTTATCGGCTGCTGGCGTTGTGCGTCGAGCACGCCCAGCACGACGGGCTGCGCGAGCGCGCCGAGCAGTTGCGACATGCGTTCGACTGGCTGCCGGTGCGTCTGCTGCTGGGGAGCTTCGCCCTGGTCGGCAATTTCGTCGCAGTCAACCGCGCGCTGCTGCACGAACTGCTGAGCTGGGACGTGTCGGCTCGGCGCCTGCTGGCCGATGCCGGGCCCATTGCCGCCGACCTGCCTGCTGCGATCGACGGCGAGGCCGGCATCGCTCGCCTCGACGGCCTGGCGGCGTTGCTGGTACGCACCCGCGTGCTGTGGTACGCGGTGATCGCGGTGCTGACGCTGCTGGCCTAGCTTGTGTAAACCTGGCCCGCACAGCGGGCACAGGCCCCTCGCTTGGCGTTCACTGACGCAGTTCTGAATACGCCGCCATACGGCCGCTGTATGGCGCAAACCGGCTCGCAACGCTGCAGAGCTCAGGCTAGACGCTTCGCAGCTCGGGCGACCGCTGGTCGTTGGCGAGCCATCAGTTAGCCATTACCTTAAGTTACAAATTCCGCTACCGATATCCCGTATAACCCGGGCAGATGCCACTCTCTGACGAGCCCTGCTGCGCGCTGCAATTGCGTGCAAGCCCATACCAATAAGATTTGGGAGACGTCGTGTGAATAGCCTGTTGTATCCCGCGATCGCGTTCATGAACCGCCTGAGCTTCGGCATGAAGTTCAGTCTGGTCAGCGTCCTGTTCTTCGTTCCCATGCTGCTGAGCAACTACTACCTGGTGCGCGAGTCGTACCGGGCCTTCGTCGGCACGCGAACGGAGCTGCAGAGTCTGGAACTGCTCGGTTCGACCCTGCAGGTACGGCGCAGCATGGAGGACTGGAAGGACCTGGTGCGCATCGAGTCGATCATCGGCCAGACCGGCAACGTCGAGGCGCTGGGCACCCGCCTGAGCCGTATCGAGGCCGAGCTGTCGGCGCAATTGCAGGCCCTCGCCCCGGTCAGCGATGCGCCCGAGCAGGTGGCGGAATTCAATGCCCGGCGCGACGAGCTGGTGGCCGGCCTGCGGGCGGCTCAGGCCGAGCAGTCGCTGCAGTCCAAGGCGGCGATGGCCGAGACGCTGCTGGGTCAGTCGCAGGTGATGATCAAACTCGTGGCCGGGCAATCCGGGCTCAGCCAAGACCTCGAGCGCGAGGTTCGGCTGCTGGCCGAACTGCTGACGTCCGTCACGCCGGCCATCAGCGCCTCGCTCGGCCAGGGACGCGCGGTAGGCTCCTACACCTTTGGCCAGGGTTACCTGAACTCCGATGCCAGCAACACGCTGGACAACCTCGTGCTGGAGCTGGAGAAGCTGCAGGTGCAGTACGCCGCGCAGTTGCAGGACGCGCTGGCGGCCAGCGAGGCCGCGCGGCGGCGTCTGGATGCGCTGGCGAGCGCCAGCCGCGAGTCGCTGCAGGTGAGCAGCGACATCCTGCAGGACGAGGTGATCATGGCCGATGCGCTGGATCGTCCCTGGGAACAGTTCTACGAGCGCATCAGCGCGCAGATGGCCAAGACCTACGAGCTGAACGATGGCGTCCTCGACTTTCTTGCCGTGGAACTCGGCGAGCGGCTGGAGCAGAAGCGCCTGCTGATGACCCTGCTGCTTTCCGCGCTGGCCGTGGTGCTCTGCCTGGTGGCCTATCTCTATGCGGGGTTCTACGCCTCGACGCGGGCATCGCTGCGTAGCCTGGGGGAAATCATGGGCAAGGTTGCCGATGGCGATCTGACCGTGCGTTTCCAGGTCCGCAGCCGCGACGAGCTGGGCGAGCTGGGCCAGGTGTTCAACACCACCGTGGCGCAGGTTCGCGAATTGATCGAGCGGGTCGGCCAGACCGTCGCCGAGGTGGAGCGCCAGGCCGGACGGGTGGAGAGCGTTTCCGGCGAAAGCAACCACACGGTGTCCGAGCAACGCGGCCAGATCGAGCAGGTGGCCACTGCCATGAACGAGATGTCGGCCACCGCCCAGGCGGTCGCTACCAGCGCCGAAGCCGCGGTGGGCAGCGCCCAGAGCGTCAACGAAGAAACCGTCAACGGCCGTGCCCTGGTGGTCGCGCAGGTGGGCGGGATTCAGCGTCTAGCCAGCGAGATCGAGCAGTCGGTCACCGTGATCAACCAGCTCGCCGGTGACAGCCAGGCGATCAGCCAGGTGCTGGACGTGATCAAGACCATCGCCGAACAGACCAACCTGCTGGCCCTCAACGCGGCCATCGAGGCGGCCCGCGCCGGCGAGCAGGGACGCGGTTTCGCGGTCGTGGCCGACGAGGTGCGCGGACTGGCACAGCGCACGCATAAATCCACGGCGGAAATCGAGCAGATGATCGCGCGCCTGCAGAACGGCGTCGGCGCGGCGGTCAAGACCATGCATGCCAGCCATGCGCTGGCCGAAGACACCGTCGGCCAGTCGGCGCAGGTGGAGCAGGCGCTGGAGCACATTCTCGATGCGGTCGGCCTGATCGTCGATCAGAACCAGCAGATCGCCGCAGCCGCGGAGCAGCAGACGGCGGTGGCTCACGATATCGATCGCAACATCGTCGCCATCAACGAGGCCGGCCAGCGCACCGCCGAGGGCGCCGGCCACACCGAGCAGGCGAGTCGGGAGCTGACCCAGCTGGTCGGCCACCTGCAGCAGCTGATCGCCGCCTTCCGCGTCTGACGGGGCGGCTCAGCGCCAGCCGAACAGTTCGCAGCTGTTGCGATAGCTGGCCGCCGCCAGCGCGTGCGCGTCGATGCCCTTGAGGTCGGCCAGGCGTCGGCAGATTTCCGGCAGCAGCTCGGGGCTGTTGCGTTCGCCGGCATGGCCGGCGGGTGGAATGTCCGGCGCGTCGGTTTCCAGCACGATGGCCTCCAACGGCAGTTGCCGCAGTACTCGATGCATCCGCTGCGCCTGTGGCCAGGTGCCGGCGCCGCCGAGACCTAGCCTGAATCCGAGGCGCAGATACTCGCGCGCTTCCTCCCAGCTGCCGCTGAAGGCGTGGATGACGCCGCTACGCTCGAGCTTGTAACGCTTGAGCGTGGCGATCATCGGCGCATGGGCGCGGCGCACGTGCAGCAGTACCGGCAGGGAGAAATCGGCCGCCAGCGCCAGCTGCGCCTCGAGCAACCGTTGCTGGCGCTCGATGTCCGGGTTGTCGATGTAGTAATCCAGGCCGATCTCGCCGACGGCGCAGAGCTTAGGCTCGCCGCGCAGACGCTCCAGCCAGTCGCGCAGCTGCTGCACGTGGGCGTCCTGGTGCTCCTCGAGAAACACCGGATGCAGGCCCAGCGCCGCATGCACCGACGGTTCGTCACAGGCCAACTGCCAGACCCGCTGCCAGTTGGCGGCATGCACCCCGAGCACCACGATGCGTTCGACACCGGCGTTCCGGGCGCGGGCGATTACCTGCGCCCGGTCATCGTCGAACATCTCGAAGTCGAGGTGGGTATGAGTGTCGATCAGCTGCACGAGGGCTCCATGCGGTCTGCGAGGGCGGGTGGGCAATGCTACCGGGACTTCAGCGGCTTTCCTCTTCGATCTGGATATCGCTGACGCCCAGTTCGCTCAAGCGGCTGGCTTCGCTGGGGTGCACCGGGTTCTCCCAGGGTGCGTCGACCGCGGCACGCGGCTCGCGGACATGATGCAGCAGGATCTCCAGCTCGGCCTGTTCGAGACCGGGCATCTCGAACGAGCTGATCAGCAGCGAGGCGGGCTCGCCATTGATGCGGTAGTGGATGCGGTAACGCTTCAGTTCGGTCATGACGGCTTCCTGCGGTGGGCGGCACTGCAATATCCGACCGCTGAAATCCGCTCAGGCTCCCGACTCGCCTTGCCCTTCCCGATCGAGCAGCCTGGCCTTGCGCGCCAGGCCCCAGCGGTAGCCGGTCAGCGCGTTCTGGCTGCCGACCACGCGGTGGCAGGGTACCAGCAGGCCGATCGGGTTGCTGGCGCAGGCACGCGCCACCGCCCGCGCGTGGCTGCCGAGGGTTGCCGCCAGCTCGCCGTAGCGGCGTGTCTCGCCGGGGGGAATCTGCTGCAGCGCCTGCCAGACGCGCTGCTGAAAGGCTGTGCCGCGCAGGTCGAGCGGCAGCTGGGTGGCGCGCTGCGGTTCTTCCAGCTGGCTGACGATCGCCTGCAGCCAGTCGCCCAGCCCGGCCTGATCGCGGTGCAGGTCGGCGGCGGCGAAGCGCGAGCGCAGCTCCTGTTCCAGCGCGGCTTCGTCATCGCCGAACAGCAGGGCACAGATGCCCTTGTCGCTGGCCGCAAGCAGCAGCAGGCCGAGCGGGCAGGGCGCCAGGGCATAGCGCAGGGTTTCGCCGACGCCCTTGCGACGCCGTTGTGCCGGGGTCAGCGCCCGTGCCTCGGCATAGGGCGCACGGGTGCCGGAGTAACCGACGGCAAGGGCGGCATCCAGTACCGAACCGGCCTCGGGCAGTTGGGCATCGAGGCGTTCACGCCGGCGCGCGGTTGCCCAGGCATGGGGCGTCAGACCGGTGCGCGCCTTGAAGGCGCGGGCCAGATGCGTCGGCGACAGGCCGATACGTGCCGCCAGCTGGGGCAGTGTCATGGGCGCGGTGGCTTCGTCGAGCAGGCGACAGGCGGCGACGACCAGCGCGTCCAATTGCTCGCTCGGGCTCGGCCCCATCGGTGAGCAGCGTCGGCAGGGACGAAAGCCGGCGGCGTGGGCCGCTTCGCCATCGGCAAAAAAGGCCACCCGCTCGCGGGCGGGGCGGCGGGCCGGGCAGCTGGGCCGGCAGAAGATGCCGGTCGAGCGCACGGCGAAGACGAAACGCCCATCGAAGGCGGCATCGCGCTCGCACAGCGCCTGCCAGCAACGGTCTTCATCGAGCATGACGGTGCTCCAGGGAATGATGGCTCGATTGTCGGCGCTGAACGTGCTGTGCGCCAATCCAAAGCGCGCTTTCAAACTCGATGGCAGGCATGGAAGCCGGTTTGTGATTGCCGTAACCTGCAACACCGCCCCTGACCGAAGGACCTGCAAGCCGCTGATGAAAACGCCTAAACGACTCGAACCGCTGATCGAGGATGGCCTGATCGACGAGGTGCTGCGGCCGCTGATGAGCGGCAAGGAAGCAGCGGTGTATGTGGTGCGCTGCGGCGATGAGCTGCGTTGCGCCAAGGTCTACAAGGAAGCCAACAAGCGCAGTTTCCGCCAGGCCGTGAAATACCAGGAGGGGCGCAAGGTGCGCAGCAGTCGCGACGCGCGCGCCATGGCCAAGGGCTCCAAGCACGGGCGCAAGGAGAAGGAAGAGAACTGGCAGAACGCCGAGGTGGCGGCCCTGTTCCGCCTGGCGGACGCCGGCGTGCGGGTGCCCAAGCCCTACGACTTTCTCGATGGTGTGCTGCTGATGGAAATGATCGCCGGCGAGGATGGCGATGCCGCGCCGCGTCTCAATGATGTCGACCTGCATCCGGACGATGCCCGCGATTTCCACGCCTTCATGATCCATGAAGTGGTGAAGATGCTCTGCGCCGGGCTGGTGCACGGCGACCTGTCGGAGTTCAACGTGCTGCTCGACGAGCACGGCCCGGTCATCATCGACCTGCCGCAGGCGGTGGATGCGGCGGGCAACAACCATGCATTCGAGATGCTTGAGCGGGATGTCGGCAACATGTCGGCCTATTTCGGCCGCTTCGCCCCGGAGCTCAGGTTCACCCGCTATGCCAAGGAGATGTGGGCGCTCTATCAGCAGGGCAAGCTGACCCCTGAGACCGAGCTGACCGGCGAGTTCGCCGAGCCGGAGGATGCGGCGGATATCGATGCGGTGATGCGGGAGATCAAGGCGACGCTGGCCGAACAGGCGCGGCGGGAGGCCATGCGGGGCGCAGAAGACGGCGAGCCGGACGAGGCGCCCGAGCCGCCCTGGATGAAGGGGTGATGGTTTTGGCTACTCGGCCCGGCCGCTGCCGAGTAGCCCATGCGCCAGCCGGCTTGCATTGTCACCAACCGAGCCCTCAGGGCGCTGACTGATCCTCAGAGACCGCCGCACCATCCGCGGCGTTCCAGCCACCACCCAGTGCCACGTACAACGCCACCTGCGCGGTCGCCAGTGCGGTGCGGCCTTCCAGTGCCCGCTGGCGCGCCTGCAGTGCACCGCGCTGAGCATCCAGCACCTCGCTCAGGTTCGCCTCGCCCAGCTCGTAGCTGCGCTGCGCCAGCCGGTGCGCGCGCTCGCGGTGCTCGCGGGTGCGGCTGAGGGCGGCGTGCCGACGTTGCTGGCCGGCAATGCGCGTCAGGCCGCGTTCGACCTCCTCCAGCGCGCGGGCCAGGGCCTGCTCGAAGGCGATGTAGGCGGTCTCGCCCTCGGCATCGGCCAGTTCGATGGCGGCGCCACGGTTTGCATAGTCCAGCAGCGGCAGGCCGAAGGTGGCGCCGACCCGGGCGAAGTTCGAAGCGCTGGAAACGGCGTCGCCCAAGGCGAAGCCCGAGCGCCCCACGGCAGCCTGCACCGCCAGTTTCGGGAACAGGTCGCGGCGGGCGGCCAGTGCCTGCAGCTCGGCGGCGTCCAGCCGCGCCGCTTCGGCGATCAGGTCCGGGCGACGGCGCAACAGGTCGATGGGCTGACCGGCGGCGATGCGCGATTCGGCCAACGGCACCGCCGTACTGGCGGCGAGCTGGACGGCGCTACTGCCCGGCGGCTCGGCAAGCAGGGTATCCAGCGCCAGCTGCGCTTCGGCCAAGTGGATGTCCAGCTCGTCCAGGTCGGCCTCCAGCGATGCGCGTTCGGCGGATGTGGCCTCCACGTCCAGCCGGGTCACCTCGCCGGCATGAAACAGCAGCCCGGCGATGCGCTCCAGTTCGCGGGCCACCTCGATGCCTTCCACCAGCAGGGAGCGCTGTCCCTGCAGCGCGCGCAGTTGCAGATAGCCCTGCGCGGTGTTGGCGGCCACGGCCAGGCGCGCGGCCACCGTCTGCGCCTCGGCCGAGCGCAGTTGCTGGGCGGCGCTGTCGCGTCGGGCGCGGGTGGCGCCGAACAGGTCCAGTTCCCAGGTCGCCTGCAGCGCCAGTTCCCAGCTGTCGAAGGCGATCGGGTCGTCATCCGGGATGAACTCGGCCAGCGGGCTGCCGGGTTCGGCGTCCTGGTCGTTCTCGATCCACTGGCGGCTGGCCGAGCCCGGCAGGTCGAAGCTCGGCAGCAGGCCGGCGCGCGACTGGCGCAGCTGCGCACGGGCGCTGTCGACCCGCGCCATGGCCAGGCGTACATCGTGATTCTGCTGCATGGCGCGGTGGACCAGCGCGGTGAGCTGCGGGTCGTCGAACTGACGCCACCAGCTGGCCAGCGACTCGGCATCGGCCGGGTGGGCGCCGGCGGCGCTGAACCAGGTATCCGGCAATTGTGGCGCCGGATGCTGTGGTGCGCTGGAACAGGCGCTCAGGGCCAGGGCGAGCAGCAGCGGAGCGGCCAGGGCCTTGGCAGTCATGCGGTTTCCTCCGGGCGCACTTTCATCAGCAGCAGGTACAGACAGGGCACCGCGAGCAGGGTCAGCAGCGTGGCGAAGCCCAGGCCGCCCATGATGGTCACCGCCATGTTGGCGAAGAACGGGTCGAACAGCAGCGGCACCATGCCCAGCACTGTGGTACCAGCAGCCATCATCACCGGCCGCAGGCGTGACGCCGAGGCCTCTATGATGGCGGTCAGGCGTGGCACTTCGTCCTCGATCTGCCGGTCGATTTCGTCCACCAGCACCACGGCGTTCTTGATCAGCATGCCGGTCAGGCTGAGCAGGCCGAGTAGCGCCATGAAGCCGAAGGCCTGGCCGGTGAGCAGCAGGCCGAAACTCACGCCGCAGATGGCCATGGGCACCACCGCCCAGATCATCAGCGGCTGACGCACCCGGGCGAACAGCAGCACGGTGACCAGCACCATCGCCAGGTAGGGCACCGCCAGCGTGCTGGCCAGCGCCTGCTGGGCATCGGAGGACTGCTCGTAGTCGCCGCCCCACTTCAGGCTGTAGTTGACCGGCAGTTCGATGCCCTCGATCAGCGGACGGATGCGCTCGTGCGCCTCGTTGGTGTTCTCGCCGTCGCGCGGTTCGGCGCGGATGGAGATGGTGCGCTCGCGGTCGTAGCGCACGATGATGCCGTCCTCGCTGCTCGGTTCGATGCGGTCGGCGACCTGCGCCAGCGGCACGTAACCGTTGCCGGCCGGGCTCCAGATCAGCCGTTGCAGCAGGTTGTCGGCGTCGATGCGGTCATCCGGCGCAGCACGCAGCAGCACCGGGATCAGCTCGTCGCGCTCGCGCAGCAGACTGACGCGCTGGCCCTCGCTGCCGGCAGCCAGTGCGCGCGCCACCGCCTGGCGGGTCAGCCCGGCATCGGCGAGGCGATCCAGCGCCAGCTGCGGACGCAGCACCAGTACCGGCTGACGCCAGTCGTCGCGCACGTTGAGCACCTGCCCCTGCTCCTGCAAGCGCTTGCGCCCCTCGGCGGATATCTCGCGCAGCACCTCGATGTCCGGGCCGCTGATGCGCGCCTCCAGCTTGGCCTCGGCATTGGGGCCGAACATGAACTGGGCGGCGCTGACGTCCGCCGATGGATAGCGCTGCGGCAACTCCTGGTTGATCTGCCGGACCAGGCCGTCGATCCGCTCGGCATCCTCGGTGCGCACGAGAAAGTGCATCAGCGAGGCATTCGGCTGCTCCGGCATGTAGGTGAGCATGAAGCGCGAGGCCCCGGCGCCGATGAAGCTCGACACATCGCTCACGCCGTCCTGTTCGGCCAGGTACTGCTCGACCTCGCTGGCAGCGCGCGCGGTATCGCGGATATGCGTGCCCTGCGGCAGAAACAGGTTGACGTAGAACAGCGGCGTGCTCGACGGCGGGAAGAAGCTCTGCGGCAGGCGGGTGAAGATCACCGCGCTGATCACCGTCAGCACCAGCAGCGCGCCGATGGTCAGCTTCGGCCGGCGCAGCACGCCTGTTGCCAGCCGGCGATAGCGCGCGTACCAGGGGCCGTCGTATGCGGCATCGGCATCCTCGTCGGCGCCGGCGTTGCGCAGCAGGTAATGGCCGAACAGCGGTACCAGCAGCAGGGCCAGTAACCAGCTGAGCAGCAGCGATACGGCGATGACGAAGAACAGCGAGAAGAGGAACTCGCCGGTGGTGTCCTGGGACAGGCCGATGCCGGCGAAGGCCAGGATGCCGATGATGGTCGCTCCCAGCAGCGGCCACTGCGTCTGTTGCAGCGTCTGCTGCGACGCCTCGAGAATGCTCTTGCCCTGGCGCTGACGCACCAGCATGCCGTCGCAGACCACCACCGCGTTGTCCACCAGCATGCCCATGGCGATGATCAGCGCGCCGAGGGAAATCCGCTCCAGCTCGATGCCGACCAGCCACATCACCAGCAACGTGCCGAGCACGGTGAGAAACAGCACCGCGCCGATGATCACCCCGGCGTGCAGGCCCATGGCGATGCACAGCACGCCGACCACGATGGCCACCGAGAGAAACACGTTGAGGGCGAAGCTGTTCACCGACTCGTCGACGATGCGGTGCTGCTCGTACAGCGGGTGCAGCTCGGCGCCCAGCGGCATGCGGTGCTCGTTGGCCTGCAGCACTGCCTCGACGCTGTGCCCGACCTCGACGATGTTCGCCCCGGACACCCCGCTGATACCCAGCGTCAGCGCCGGCTGGCCGTTGTGGCGGATGATCTGCTGCGGCCGCTCGGCATAGTCGCGCGAAAGCTTGGCGATGGCGCCCAGCTCGACCCGCTGCGGGCCCTGGCCGACCGACAGCGCGCGCAGCTCCTCCAGGGAGTCGAACGCCCCGCTGGGGCGCAGGCGCACGAAGAAATCGCCGGCATTGACGCCGCCGGCCTCCACCGCGGCGTCGGTATCGCCCAGCGCTGCGGCGATCTCGTCGGGGGCGATGTTCATTGCCGCCAGCTGCGCCTGATCGACCTCCACCAGGATGCGTTCCTCCTGCACGCCGGCGATCTCCACCTTGCCGACGCCGTCGGCGGTGAGCAGCGCGCGGCGCAGGTCCTTGGCCGTTTCGTGCAGTTCCTTGAGCGTCAGACCGTCGCCGGTCAGGGCGTAGAAGATGCCGTAGACGTCGCCGAAATCGTCGTTGACCTGCGGCGGTTCGATCCCCGGCGGCAGGTCGCCCTGGGCATCGTTGATCTTGTTGCGCAGCTCGTCCCAGATCTGCGGCAGCGCATCGCCGTCGTAGCGGTCCTGTATCTCCACGCGAATCTCGGCGATGCCCGGCATCGAGCGCGAGCGGATCTCCTTGATCTGCGACATCTGCTGGATGGCGCTTTCCAGCGGCTCGGTCACCTGTTGCTCGACCTCCAGCGCCGTGGCGCCGGGGTACTGCACATTGACGATGGCCTGCTTGATGGTGAATTCCGGGTCTTCCAGGCGGCCGATCTCGAAGAAGGCGAGGGTGCCGCCGAGCAGGCAGATCAGTACCAGAATCCAGATGTTGACCGGCCGGGTGATGGCGTAGCGGGCGAAATCCATCGGCTCAGTTCCGCTCCTGCGCTTCGATCGGCTGGTCCTCGTGCAGCTTGCTGCCGCCAGCGACGATGATCGGCATCCGCGCCTGCAGGCCGTCACCGCGAATCAGTGCCTGATCGCCATCGATCTGCTCAAGTTGCACCGGCTGCCGCCGCGCGCGGCCATCGTCCGCCTGCCAGATGAAGTGCTGGCCGTCGCTGCCGGTCTGCAGCGCCGCCAGCGGCAGGCGGAAGGCGTCATGGGTTCTCTGCGGCTGCGGCGGACGTTCGATGCTGACGCGCATGGCCATGCCCGGCAGCAGGTTGTACTCCTCCGGCGGCTCGCCCTGCAGCACCAGGCGGTAGGTGCGCGCGCCTTCACGCGGCTGGGTGCTGTGCTCCTTGTAGCGCAGCGGCAGGCGCACATCGGCGATCACCAGCTCGCCTTCGGCCTGCAGACCGGGGCCGAGCGGAATGCTCAAGGCGGCAGTTTCCGGCAGGTCGACGCTGACTTCGATCTGGCGGTTGTCCTGCATCTCGAAGACCGGCGTGCCGACCGCGACCACCATGTCCGGCTCGGCCAGACGGCGCGCCACCACGCCGTCGAACGGTGCATTCAGCGTGCTTTGATCGAGATCGCGCTGGGCGCTGTCGCGCGCCACCCGCGCGGCCACGGTGTTGGCCTCCAGCGCCTCGATGGCGGCGGGGGCGAGAATGCCCTCGGCAAGCAGGGTGCGCTTGCGCGCCAGATCCGCCTCCAGCTGGCGCAGGCGCGCCTCGGCTTCGCGCAGCTGCAGGCGGTAGTCGGTGCGATCCAGCTCCGCCAGTGGCTGACCGCGCCTGACGCGGGTGCCCTCATCGATCAGGATGCGCTCGATACGCCCGGCCACCTCGAACGACAGCTGCGTGGTGGTCACGCTCTGCACCACGCCGGAGAAGCGCAGCGCCTCGGCTTTCGGCTCGGCCGCCTGCAATGGTTCGACCAGTGCCACCCTTGGCGGCTCGGGTGCCGGCTCGGCCTCCGAGGAGCAACCACCGAGCGGCGGCAGCGCACAGACGATGATCGTCAACCAGGCACGGGACACTGGGAATGCTCGCGTTGACGTCATCATGGCTCCTGTCTGATCGGCGTTGCGGGCGTGCTGGCACACGTTGGGCTCCAACAGTAGAGCCTCGTGTCGGCGCAGGAGTTCGGCTGCAAATTGTTGCCAAATGATGTGACCGGGCGGTCGATTTCTGCCGAGGCTCTGCCGTACTCAAGGTGCGCGACTGCTGCTCTGCAGCGCTTGACCGTGACGAACCTGGCGGGGATGCTTGCCCGCTGTCAACGGCGCATCAGTCATGGGGAATACGCAATGCAAGGCCAGGCACCGGTAATCGACTATCTCAAGGAGCTGCTGCGCGGCGAACTGGCGGCCCGCGACCAGTATTTCCTGCATTCGCGGATGTACGCCGACTGGGGCTTATCCCGCCTCTACGAGCGCATCAACCATGAAATGGAAGAGGAAACGCAGCATGCCGACGCGCTGCTCAAGCGCATCCTGTTCCTCGAAGGCACGCCGGACATGACGCCGGAGCCGATCAATCCGGGCAAGACCGTGCCGGACATGCTGCGCAACGATCTGGCGCTGGAGTACCGGGTGCGTGCGGCACTGGCGCAGGGCATCGCCCTGGCCGAGCAGCATGGCGACTACCAGACCCGCGACATTCTGGCCCTGCAGCTGCACGACACCGAGGAAGACCACGCCTACTGGCTGGAGCAGCAGCTCGGCCTGATCGACCGCATCGGTCTGCAGAACTACCTGCAATCCCAGGCCAGCTGATCGCTGCACCGCGAGGCAGGGCCTGCCTCGCGGTGCCTCTTCTCAGAGCCGGAAGCGGCTCACCATCATCTGCAACTGACCACCCAGACGCGCCAGTTCGGTGCTCGAGGCGGCCGTCTCTTCGCTGGCGGCGGCGGTCTGCTCCGATACATCGCGCACGTTCACCACGCTACGGCTGATCTCCTCGGCCACCGCGCTCTGTTCCTCGGCGGCCGCGGCGATCTGCTGGTTCATCGCCTGGATGTTCGACACGGTGCGGGTGATGCTGCCGAGCGAAGCGCCGGCGCGGCGTGCCAGCTCGACGCCGCTGTCGGTCAGGTCGCGGCTGGTGTGCATGATCGAGGCGACCTGCTGGGTGCCGTTCTGCAGCGCGGCGACCAGCCCTTCGATTTCCTCGGTGGACTTCTGCGTGCGCTGCGCCAGCCCGCGCACCTCATCGGCGACCACGGCGAATCCGCGGCCGGCCTCGCCGGCGCGGGCGGCTTCGATGGCGGCGTTGAGCGCCAGCAGGTTGGTCTGCTCGGCCACGGCGCGGATCACTGTCATCACGCTGCCGATCTTGTCGCTCTCACTCTGCAGCGCGCTCATCGCCTCGGTGGAGCGCACCACGGCATCGGCCATGCGTTCGATCTGGTTGACCACCTCCAGCACCACGCGGTCGCCTTCACGGGCTTCACTATCCGCTTCGGTGGCGGCCAGGGCGGCCTGCTCGGCGTTGCGCGCGACTTCCTGGACGGTGGCCGACATCTCGTGCATGGCGGTGGCAACCTGGTCGGTCTCTTCCTTCTGACTATTCACGCCGGCGCTGGTTTGTTTGGTGACGGCGGACAGCTCTTCGGCAGCTGCGCTGATCTGGCTGACGCCATCGCGAATGCCACCAATCAACTCACGCAAGGTCGAGCCCATTTGCTGAATGCCGCGCTGCAGCACGCCCAGTTCGTCGCGACGATGAACCTGCGCGGTGGCGCTGAGATCACCGGAAGCAATGCGCTCAACATCGGCCATGGTGGCACGAAGCGGTAGCACGATCTGGCGGGTGATCAGCCAGGCGGCCAGCGCTCCGAGTACCAGTGCCAGCAGGGTGCTGACGATCAGGCGCGTGCGGGCGGCGGCGCTCTCCACATCGAGCTGATCGAGCTGGAACTGATAGAGCGAGTCGCTGATACGGACGATCTCCTTCTGCTGGTCCGTCATCTCCTGGCGTGCCTTGGCGATGGCGACGGTGGCCGCCTCCAGCGATTCGATGGCGCTGCGATACTCGCCGAGCACGGCACGGATCTGCTGCAGCGTCGCCGCGTGGTCGGCGTCGAGCGCGGCAGCGTGACGATCCAGCGTGGCCTGGGCGGCATCCAGTTGCGCGTAGACGGCCTTGGCTGCCTCGGCACCCGGAGCCGCCATATAGACCCGCAGCAGGTATTGGGCGCGCTGCACGTCATCCTCGATCCGGGTGATGGCCTGGAATTGCGCGAAGCGCCCTTCATCGTATTCCGACAACCGCAGCACCTGGCCGGTGACGCCAGCGTTCAGCTCTGCCAGACGCGCGGCGGCACCGTCGATGGTGGTGCGCGCGGCGTTGGCCTGGGCGTAGCCCTTGCGCATGTCGTTCAGCGAGTTCTGGTACTGGGCGTTGTAGCCGGCCTGTTCCTTGAGCTGGGCGACGTTGATCGGGTTCTTGAAGGTGTCCAGCAGCTTGGTCTGCTGGGCGAGGTAGATGCCGAGGTTCTTGTCCAGCCGCTCGGTGGACTCGGCGTCGCCGTTGGCCAGCATGAACTGCAGGCGGGCAATGCGCAGGTCGGTGAGGGTCTTGTTCAGCTGCGAGATCTCGGTCATCCAGGCGCTGCGCTGGATCACGCTGCCCAGGCTGCCCCAGCCGTTCCAGGCGAGGATGAAGGTGAGGGCCAGGACGACGCCGAAGCCCAGTGCGAGCTTCCTGCTGACCCCGATATTTGCAAACCAGTTATTCATGGCAGTCCAAATCAAGATGAATTGTCGATGCGAGCGGGTACGCAGGGCGGCCGCTTCTGTCTTCGGCCTCACTGTCGGCCTGGCGCATGCGAACTTGAATGTCAGCCGAGGGACGGTTGCCCGCTTGCCTGCGCGGCAGCGAGCGATCGGCGGGCGTGTGAACGCCCGCGCGAGGATCAGGCCCCGCCCGCTCGTGCTGATATGCCTGTCCGGGAGGGTGCGGGACGCGTGCTGCAGCAGCCGCTTTCGATGCCCTGCAGGATCGGGCAGTCCGGCCGATCATCACCCTGGCAGTGGTCGACCAGCTCCTGCAGCGTGTCGCGCAGGCCGACCAGCTCGGCAATCTTGCGGTTCAGCTCGTCGATATGCGCGCCGGCCAGGGCTTTCACGTCGGCGCTGGCGCGCTGGCGGTCCTGCCACAGCGCCAGCAGCTTGCCGACCTCCTCGAGGGAGAAGCCCAGATCACGAGCGCGGCGGATGAAGGCCAGCTGGTGCAGGTCGCGCTCGTTGTAGTGGCGGTAGCCATTGGCGCCACGCCCGGCGGGCGTGAGCAGACCGATGGATTCGTAGTAGCGGATCATCTTCGCCGTAAGGCCGCTGTGCTTGGCTGCCTGACCGATGTTCATGGCGTGCTCCCGATCATTCTTCCGGTTTCCAGGAGCGCAGCAGCAGGGCGTTGCTCACCACGCTGACGCTCGACAGGGCCATTGCCGCACCGGCCACCACCGGGCTGAGGAAGCCGAAGGCGGCGAGCGGAATGCCCACCAGGTTGTAGATGAAGGCCCAGAACAGGTTCTGCTGGATCTTGCGGTAGGTGCGCCGGGCGATCTCCAGCGCTGCCGGCACCAGGCGCGGATCACCGCGCATCAGCGTGATGCCGGCGGCGTGCATGGCCACGTCGGTGCCGCCGCCCATGGCGATGCCGACATCCGCTGCGGCCAGGGCTGGCGCATCGTTGATGCCATCGCCAACCATCGCCACCACGGCGCCGCCTTTCTTCAGCTCCGCCACGGTGGCGGCCTTGTCTGCCGGCAGCACCTCGGCGTGCACGTCGTCGATATGCAGCGCTTCGGCCACCACCCGCGCGCTGCCACGGTTGTCGCCGGTGATCAGGTGGCTGCGGATATGCCGGGCATCGAGTGCGGCGATCGCCGCCGCAGCTCCCTCCTTGAGGCTGTCGCCGAAGGCGAACAGGCCGAGCACGCGCGGTTGCGGTGCGCTCTCCACCAGCCAGGAGAGCGTGCGGCCTTCGGCTTCCCAACGCTGGGCGGTATCCAGCAGCTCGCCCGGTTGCAGGCCGAATTCGTCCAGCATGCGCCGATTGCCCAGCGCCAGCTGCCGACCGTCCAGCGTCCCGGCGATGCCGCGGCCGCTCAGGGCCTGGCTCTTCTGCACATCCGGCACTGCGACGCCATCGGCTTCGCAGCGCTCCAGCACGGCACGTGCCAGCGGGTGTTCACTGCCACGTTGCAGAGCGCCGGCCAGGCGCAACAGGCTCGCCTCGTCACCTTCCAGCGCGTGCAGGTGGATGATCTGCGGCTTGCCGGAGGTCAGCGTGCCGGTCTTGTCGAAGGCCACCGCATTCACCGCATGGGCGACTTCCAGGGCCTCGGCGTCCTTGATCAGGATGCCGTGGCGCGCCGCCACGCCGGTGCCGGCCATGATCGCCGCCGGCGTCGCCAGGCCGAGTGCGCAGGGGCAGGCGATCACCAGCACCGCCACCGCGTTGATCAGCGCGACCTCGGCCGGCGCGCCAGTGAGCAGCCAGCCGATCAGGGTGAACACGGCGATCACCAGCACCGCCGGGACGAACACCTGACTGACCCTGTCCACCAGCTTCTGGATCGGCGCCTTGGCCGCCTGCGCGTCTTCCACCAGGCGGATGATCCGCGCCAGCACAGTCTCGCCACCGAGCGCGGTGGTGCGCACCAGCAGCCGACCCTCGCCGTTGATCGCGCCGCCGGTGATGCGGTCGCCCGGCGCCTTGTTCACCGGCAGGCTCTCGCCGCTGATCAGCGCTTCGTCGGCCTGGCTCTCGCCCTCGACCACTTCGCCGTCCACCGGGAAACGCTCGCCAGGCTTGACCAGCACCAGGTCGTCCAGGCGCAGCGCGGCGATGGCGACGTCTTCCTCGCGGCCGTCGATCACCCGTGTCGCGCGGTCCGGACGCAAGGCTTCCAGTGCCCGGATCGCCGCGCTGGTCTGGCGCTTGGCGCGGCTTTCGAGGTATTTGCCCAGCAGCACCAGGGCGATGACCACCGCCGAGGCCTCGAAATACAGGTGCGGCATCTGCCCGGCCGGCGTCGCCCACCATTGATAGAGGCTCAGGCCGTAACCGGCGCTGGTGCCGATGGCGACCAGCAGGTCCATGTTGCCGGCACCGGCGCGCACCGCCTTCCAGCCGGCGACGTAGAAGCGCGCACCGAGGACGAACTGCACCGGCGTGGCGAGCAGGAACTGGATCCACGCCGGCAGCATCCAGTGCTGCCCGAACAGCTCGCCGAACATCGGCAGCACCAGCGGTGCGGCCAGCAGCAGGCCGGCGATCACTGCCCAGCGTTCGCGCTGCAGGCGTCGTTCGGCATCGGCCGCCGGGCGGCGCTCGCTGCTCGCCGTGGCGTGATAACCGGCTGCCTCGACGGCCTGGATCAGCGCGGCCGGGTCCGGCGGGCCGAGTACTTCGACGTGGGCGCGCTCGCTGGCCAGATTCACCGCCGCGCTGCGCACCCCGGGCACCTTGAGCAGGGCACGCTCGACGCGGCCAACGCAGCTGGCGCAGGTCATGCCGTCGATGGCCAGCTCCAGGCTCTGCACCGGCACGCCATAGCCGGCCTTCTGCACGGCTTCGATCAGGGTCGCGACGTCCGCCTCGCTGCTTTCGACGCGCACCTGCTCGTTGGCCAGGTTGACGCTGGCGCTGGCCACGCCCGGCACCTTGAGCAGGGCGCGTTCGACGCGGCCGGCGCAGCTGGCGCAGGTCATACCGCTGACCGGCAGCGTATGGGTGGCGCTGGACATGGCTGTGTCTCCTTGGATGGCGATGCGCTCAGGATCGACCTTAACCCTATGGCAAGGTCAACACCATGATCTGCGACAGCCAGGGCCTTGACCTTGCCAGGGTGGCAAGCTCGAGAATCGATCCATCCAACGATCGAGGAGAACGACGATGCCTGTATTCAACGTGAGCGGAATGACCTGCAGCCACTGCGAGCGCGCGGTCACCCAGGCCATCAAGGCGCTGGACGCGCAGGCCCAGGTGAAGGTGGATCTGGCGAGCGGGACGGTCGAGGTGCAGAGTAGCGCCAGCGAGCAGGCGATTCGCCAGGCGATCAGCGAGGAGGGCTATCAGGTGGCGTGATCATGCCGGCACTCAGGCACCGAGCTGGTCGGGGTCGTCCGGCCAGTCGCGGACCAGGCCGCGGAACAGCGGGTCGATCAGCGCCTTGGTGTCGACCAGCGGCGCGAACAGCCCGGTGTCGCGGGTCCAGTCGGTGAACAGCCCGACCACCAGGGCATGCAGCGACAATGCCGCCAGGCGCGGCGAGACGCCGGGCCGCAGGCAGGCCGAGGCGTTGCGCAGCAGGTTCTCGCACAGATCGATGAACTGGTTGATGAAGGCGTGATGTCGCTCTTCGGCCTCGCGCAGCTCGTCGGTGAATTCGCACTTGTGCAGCAGGATGGTGAAGATCCGGCGCTTCTGCTCGTTGCTGGCCAGGGTGCTGATGGCCTCGACCGTCAGGTTGCGCAGGGCGATCAGGGCCTGCAGCGGCTGCTGCTGATTGCAGCTGCACAGACGCTCGGTCATCTGCTCAGGCGGCAGGCGGATCTGATTGAGCATCTCGTGGAACAGGTGCGCCTTGTTCTGGAAGTGCCAGTACACGGCGCCGCGCGTCACGCCAGCGTCGCGCGCGATCTGATCGAGACTGGTGTGGGCTACTCCCTTGTCCAGAAACAGCCGCTCGGCGGAGGCGAGGATGGCGATGCGGGTCTTCTCGGCTTCTTCTTTGGTTCGGCGCATGGGCAGGTTCGGCGGTAGCGGCTGCTTCAGGCATCCAGCAGCGGTGGAGGCGACCAGTGTAACGAGGCATCTCGTCGCGATGCATGTTTACAATCGGCGGTGTATGTAACAGCATCTTGCACGCCGGTGCAATTGCCCCACCGAGGCCGCGGTCCAAGCATTGGCCTCGGCACGTCCCTTTTCCTGCTTTGCGAGCCTCTGATGTCTTTGCGGATTCTGCTCATCCTGGGCGCGCTCAGCGCGTTCGGTCCCCTGGCCATCGACATGTACCTGCCTGCATTTCCGCTGATCGCGCAGGCCTTTGGTACCAGTGTCGATCACGTCCAGCTGTCGTTGGCGGCATATTTCATCGGTCTGGCCATCGGTCAGCTGGTCTACGGTCCGCTGGCCGATCGCTACGGGCGGCGGGGGCCGCTGCTGGTGGGCGTGACCCTGTTTACCCTGGCATCACTGGCCAGCGCCTTCGCACCGTCGATGGACTGGCTGATCGGCGTGCGCTTCGTGCAGGCGCTGGGTGGCTGCGCCGGCATGGTGGTGGCGCGGGCCGTGGTGCGCGACCTCTGCGATCCGATGACCAGCGCCAAGGTGTTCTCACAGCTGATGCTGGTCATGGGCCTGGCGCCGATCCTCGCGCCGGTGGCCGGCGGTGCGTTGCTGGCGACGTTCGGTTGGCCGTCGATCTTCATCCTGCTGACGTTGTTCAGCGCGCTGTGCCTGGTGGCGGTGGCGCTCTGGCTGCCGGAAACCTACCCGCCGGGCTTGCCGCGCCAGCCGATGGCCGGGGCCCTGAGTCAGTACTTGCGGTTGTTCCGCGATCGTTTCTTCATGGGCCACGTGCTCACCGGCGCGCTGTGCATGGCGGGGATGTTCGCCTACATCACCGGCTCGCCGTTCGTCTTCATCGAGCTGTACGGCGTCAAGCCCGAGCATTTCGGCTGGCTGTTCGGTATCAATGCGGCGGGCTTCATCCTGATGGCGCAGGTGAACGTGCGGCTGGTGCGCTGGCGCGGGCCGGAATTCTGGGTGCGGCGCTGGGTGTGGTTCTTCTTCGCCAGTGCGCTGGCATTGCTGGCAGTGGCGGCGGCGCAGCCCGAATCGCTCTGGCCCTTGCTGATCCCGCTGTTCTGTTGTGTGTCCTGCCTGGGCTGCCTGCTGCCCAATGCCACCGCCTGCGCCATGGCCGATCAGCGCGCCAATGCCGGCAGCGCCTCGGCTCTGCTCGGCAGCCTGCAGTTCACCATCGCGGCCATTGCCGCTTCCGCGGTGGGGGCGCTGCACAACGGCACCGCGGTGCCGCTGGCGGCGATCATGAGTCTGTGCGGGCTGCTGGCGACATTGGTCGCCTATGGCACCGCCCGCGCCAGCACGGAGTGAGGTCAGGCGCTCAGCGGCAGCCGATGGGGCGCCTGCAGGCGCCGCTGCAGGGTCTCGGCGAAGGCCCTGGCCTCGGCTTCGCTGCGAAAGGTGATGCGCTGGCGATCCAGGCAGACCTGCCAGGCGCTGTCGGGGTGGGGCGTCATGGGGCGGACGAGAATGTGCATGGCGATCTCCTCACGTGTCGAACGCCGCACAGTCTAGGCGCAGCCATGGCCCGTGCGGCGAGCCATGGTGTCGCAGGTCGGCCTTGCGCCGACGAATGGCTCAGTATGCCAGGCGGGCGTCCAGGCTGTTCTGCGCCAGGCGGCGGGCCTGGGCTTCGGTCATGCCCAGGCTTTCGTGCAGCGCGACGAAATTCTCCGTGACATAGCCGCCAAAATAGGCCGGATCGTCCGAATTCACCGTGACCTTCACGCCCTGCTCCAGCAGGTCGAGGATGTTGTGCTGACGCATGTCGGCAAACACCTTGAGCTTGGTGTTGGACAGCGGGCAGACCGTCAGTGGAATCTGCTCCTCGATCAGCCGGGCGATCAGCTTCGGATCTTCCGCGGCACGTACACCATGGTCGATCCGGCTGACCTTGAGCAGGTCGAGTGCCTGCCAGATGTACTCGGGCGGACCTTCCTCGCCGGCATGGGCAACGGTCAGCAAGCCTTCGCCACGCGCCTTGTCGAACACGCGCTGGAACTTGCTCGGCGGATGGCCGACTTCGGAGCTGTCCAGGCCGACGGCGAAGAAGGCGTTGCGATAGGGCAATGCCTGTTCCAGGGTCTTGAAGGCTTCCTCTTCCGGCAGGTGGCGCAGGAAACTGAGGATCAGCCCGCTGCTGATGCCCAGCAGCTCGCGGCCATCGGCCAGCGCGGCGCTGATGCCGTTGAGCGCGGCCTCGAACGGTACGCCGCGGTCGGTGTGGGTCTGCGGATCGAAGAAGGGCTCGGTGTGCACCACGTTCTGCTCTTCGCACTTCTGCAGGTAGGCCCAGGTCAGGTCATAGAAGTCCTGCTCGGTACGCAGCACGTCGGCGCCAGCGTAGTAGAGATCGAGGAACTCCTGCAGGTTGCCGAAGTTGTAGGCGCTGCGCAGTGCTTCGACGTCATTCCAGGGCAGGGCGATCTTGTTGCGCTCGGCCAGACGGAACATCAGTTCCGGCTCCAGCGAGCCCTCCAGGTGCAGGTGGAGTTCGGCCTTGGGCAGGTTGTTGAGCCAGTCGTGCATCGCGAATTCTCGTCTTTCGGGTGTGCGGGCATTCTATCGGTGGGTTGGAGCAACTGATATGCCAGCCGACCAGTTTGTCCCGTCTAGCACTCCCGAATGACACCCGAATGACCGGTTCATTGCCATTTGCGCGTTTTGGCGATTAATTGACCAGCGGTCTGCAGCCCAGTTCTGACGGGCGTTGGCGAGGTTGTTCCCAATGTTATCCACAAAGTTCTCCACTCAATTCGGGCATAACCTCAAGCTGGCAGAACGCAATTGATGGCAATACGTCATTCGCGGACCGGTCAGTCAAAAAACGCAGTAATTCAAGCGCTTAACGCACCTCATTGGGGCGTTTAAAGCACGCTGATCAAAAAATGTGCAGTTTTCTCAAGCGCCCGCGGCAAGCGCTTCGCAGACGGCCATACAATTGTTATCCACAATTACGTCCACAGTATTTGTGGGCGACGACGCGTCTAGTTCATGGCTTCTAGCTGGCTGCGCCCGCGGGTGATATCAGTAAGCAATCTATCCAGCGGCTGCAGCTGAGCGGCGGGAAGGGCAATCTCCAGCGTCGCACCTTCGGCATCGAAATGTTCGGCCTCCAGCAGCGCCTCGAATTCCGCCAGGCGTGCCTTGAACAGCGCCAGCTCGGCGAAGCGACAATGGCAGTGGCAGCGCGAGCGCGATACCAGCTCGCTGCGTTCGCCGGCCTGCAGGCACTTCGCCGTGGTGCCGCCATAGGCACGGGCCAGGCCGCCAGTGCCGAGCTTGATGCCGCCGAACCAGCGAATGACTACCACCGCGACCCGGTCGAAATCCTGCCCTTCGATGGCGGTGAGCATCGGCCGACCCGCCGTACCGCCGGGCTCGCCGTCGTCGCTGAAACGGTACTGGTTGCCGATCTTCCACGCCCAGCAGCTGTGGGTCGCCGTGGGATCGCTGACCGCCTGGACGAACGCCTGCGCTTCTTCCGGGCTTTGCACCGGTACGGCCTTGGCCAGGAAGCGGCTTTTGCTGATGACTTCCAGCAATTCGCAGGGAGCGGACAGGGTGAAAGGCATGGCAATTACGGCGTCGGTGATGGTTTGCGGGGCGTCATTGTAGCGGCGCCACCGCGGCTGCGCTCTGTGCCATCACGCAAGAGCATCCGGCGAACGGATTGAACTTCGCCGGACCGTCCAACCCCTACCTAGTAAGTGGCGGTTCGTGCGAATGGCCTAAAGGCCCGCCGTACCGCATTTCGCTGGCATATCAGATGGAGGACATTCCATGCTCAATTCCAGTTACCAGGCATGCATCCAGGCCTGTTCCAATTGCGCCCTAGTCTGCGAGACCTGTGCGGCATCCTGCTTGCGCGAGGACGACGTGAAGATGATGGCGCGCTGCATCGAGCTCGATCGTGACTGTGCCGACATGTGTGCGATCGCTGCAGTGCTGATGACCCGCGACAGCCCCTATGCCAGGGCCTTCTGCAAACTCTGCGCGCAGGTCTGCCGTGATTGCGCCGCGGAGTGCGGCCAGCATAAGCACGATCATTGTCAGGCCTGCGCCGAAGCCTGCCGCAAGTGTGCTGACGAGTGCGAAAAGATGGCCGCGTGATCGGATCTTGTCGATCCGAAGGGCCGCAGTTGCGGCCCTTTTGCTTTAGCCCAGCCAGTCCAGCGTCAGGATCAGGCGGCGCTCGGAGCTGGTCGCCTGCGGCGAGCGGTGAATGATTCCGGCGCCTTCGTTACCTAGCCATTTCTCTCCCTTGAACAACGCCACGTCGCCAGCGCCGAGCTGCTGGATGGCCGCCGGGTCGGTCGGCTCGGCGGCCGGATCACCCAGACGCCGACGCGGCATACCGCCCTCATGAAGCCATTCGCTACCTGCGCCGGCGTAGGTGGTGATCAGTCGCAGGGGGACATGATCGACGTGAAAGCGCGGGCACATTGGCTTGTCCAGCATGCGCAGACGCAAGCCAATGCGCCGCGCATCGACCAGGCAGCTGAACGCCCGCACCAGCCAGGCCACGTCGGCGACGAAACCGGCATGGCCGGCAAGGTCCCGATAGGCCGCCGCCAGGGTTGGCAGCTGCAGCTCACCGTCGCCGGCCGGTTCGAGCGCCAACGATTCCGCCAGTGGTTCGCCCAGGGCCAGGAGAGTTTCGGCGAACTCGGCTATGTGCAGCGGCAGCTGGCGCTGCCATACGGCGAGGTTGACGCCATCGTTCAGCGTTTCGCCGAGTATCGCGGGAGAATCGCCCAGCAGCTGGCGTGGCTGTGGGCGAATGATCTGCTGCGCCAGCATCAGGCGACCTGCTCGTGCCAGGGGCCGAACGGGTCCGGCAGGCGCAGCCAGCCGGTGACGCCCACGGCCCACTCGCTGTCGTTCAGCAGGCAGGCGTCGAGTTCGCGGCGCAGCTGGTCGAAGTTGATGTTCTGCCCGATGAAGACCAGCTCCTGGCGGCAGTCGCCGAACTCACCGCGGGACTTGCCGAGGATTGCCGTGCGGCTTTCGCTGTCGCTCGGCCAGGCCGATTCAGGGGTGAAGTGCCACCAGCGGCCGGCATAGTCGTAGCGCATCAGCCCACCGGCCTGGGACCAGCTGCCTGCTTCCTCTGGCCGGGTGGCCAGCCAGAAGAAGCCTTTGGAGCGCAGCAGGCGGCCGTTGCTCCACTCGCGGTTGAGGAAGTTGTAGAAGCGTTGTGGGTGGAACGGCCGGCGCGCCAGATAGGCGGTGGAGGCGATGCCGTATTCCTCGGTTTCCGGCACATGCTCACCGCGCATTTCCTTGAGCCAGCCCGGCGCTTGGGCGGCGCGTTCGAAGTCGAAACGGCCGGTGTCGAGGATTCGGTCGAGCGGCACCTGACCCATGCTCATCGGCAGAATCTCGGCATGGGTATTGAGCCGACCGAGAATGGCGGTCAGCTCTTCACGTTCGGCGGCGGAAATCAGGTCGATCTTGCTGATCAGGATGACGTCGGCGAACTCCACCTGCTCGATCAGCAACTCGGTGACCGAGCGCTCGTCGTCCTCGCCAAGGGTTTCGCCGCGGTTGGCTAGGCTTTCTGCCTCTTGGAAGTCACGCAGGAAATTAACCCCGTCGACTACCGTGACCATGGTGTCCAGGCGAGCCAGATCGGCCAGGCTCTGACCCTGTTCATCGCGGAAAGTGAAGGTCTCGGCCACCGGCAGCGGTTCGGAAATCCCGGTGGACTCGATCAACAGGTAGTCGAAACGGCCTTCGTGGGCGAGCTTGCCGACTTCCTCAAGCAGGTCTTCGCGCAGGGTGCAGCAGATGCAGCCGTTGCTCATCTCCACCAGCTTTTCTTCGGCACGATTGAGGCTGACGCCGCGCTGCACCTCGTTGCCGTCGATGTTGATCTCGCTCATGTCGTTGACGATCACCGCGACGCGGCGGCCTTCGCGATTCTTCAGGATGTGGTTGAGCAGGGTGCTCTTGCCGGCACCGAGGAAGCCGGAAAGGACGGTAACGGGGAGGCGGTTCATGGCGGTCTCTCAGGCGGATCGTTGGTGTTTTTCGCGCTGTTCCTGGCGTTGTTTCGCCTCGATGGACAGCGTCGTGGTGGGGCGTAGCAACAGGCGCTGCAGACCGATGGGTTCGCCAGTCTCGGCGCACCAGCCGTATTCGCCGCGGGCGATGCTGTCGAGTGCATCGTCGATCTTGTCCAGCAGCTTCTTCTCACGTTCAAGCACACGCAGCTGCCACTGGCGCTGTTCTTCGGCGCTGCCGATGTCGGCTGGATCGCTGCTGGGTTCAACTTCGCGCAAGGCGTCGAATTCCTCGGCGATGCGGCTCTGCAATTCTTGGCGCTGTTGCAGTAGCAAGTCGCGGAAGAAGGCCTGTTGTTCGGCGTTCATGTACGCCTCGGCGGGTTGGGCGAGTAGTTCGGCTTCGGTCATGAGCGGGTGCCCGGCAAGGTTGATTGATTAGTTATAACATAACGTTTATGGCTGATACGAGTGCATATCGGGTAGTGCCAGGCATTGCGCAACAGATGGGTAGGCTTGGATTGGGTTACGAGGATGTTTGCGATAGCGGTCTTGTCGCCGGCTTGGGGCGAGTTGGCGCGCTCTGGTGGGCTGAAGCCCACCCTACGAGGGATGCGACGTGGAGCGCAGGCACAGAAGGCTTCGAGGTTTTGTAGGGTGGGCTTCAGCCCACCGCATTCTGCACCGTGGATGCGCCCAAGCCCGCCCGATGGGAGAGCATTCGTTTGCTCAGCTGCTTGAAAGCCCGTGGTAGTTGCGGCCGAAGTACACCAGCGCATCGCTGCTGTCGCGGCGGTACACGGCGAGCACCTCGCAGTAGAGGATGTCGTGGGTGCCGACGCTGGCGCTGTGGCTGATGCGGCAGTCGAACGACACTGTGGCGCCGTCGAGCAGCGGCGAACCGGTCACGCCGGTGCTCCATTGCGCTGCGGCGAAGCGCTCGGCCATGGGCGTCTTGCCGCCGAACAGGTTGGACAGGTCCCGCTGCGCACCGGCCAGGGTGTTCACGCACAGCTGCCCGTTGGCGGTGACGATGGGATGTGCCGATGCGCTGCGGTTCAGGCACACCAGCAGCGTCGGCGGTTCGTCGGTGACGCTGCACACCGCGGTGGCGGTGAAGCCGGCACGGCCGCTGGGGCCGTCGGTGGTAATGATGTTGACCGCCGCGGCCAGGCGCGCCATGGCATCACGATAATCCTCACGAATCACTGGAGCGCTGAATTGACTGGTGGTTTCGCATTGAGCCAGTTGCATGGTCGGTTCTCCATCAGGCGAGGACGCAGGCGCGGTCGAAGGGCAGGCGTGGCAGGCGGTCGCGCAGCTTGCTGGCATCGCCGTAGCCGAGGTTGATCAGCAGATTGGATTTCCAGCTCGTGCCGGCGAAGAAGGCCGCATCCAGTGCCTTGCCGTCGAAGCCGGACATCGGTCCGCAATCGAGCCCCAAAGCTCGGGCAGCGAGGATCAGATAACCGGCCTGCAGCGAGCTGTTGCGCAGTGCGTTCTCGGTGATCAGTGCCGGCTGCCCGGCGTACCAGCTGCGCGCGTCGGCGTGCGGGAACAGCTCGGGCAGGGTTTCCGGGAAGTCCTCGTCATAGGCGACGACCACCGTCACCGGCGCGGCCAGGGTCTTGTCCAGGTTGCCCTTGGACAGGCAGGGCGCGAGCTTCTGCTTGCCCTCGGCGCTGCGCACGAAGACGAAGCGCGCCGGGCAGCTGTTGACCGCGGTCGGACCGAGGCGGACGTGTTCGTAGAGCTGTTCGAGCAGGGCATCCGGTACCGCTTTGTCCAACCAGGCGCTGTGGGTGCGGGCCTCGCTGAACAGCGTCGCGAGGGCATTCGAGTCGATGGGGGCGTGCATGTTCGGGTCCTCAGGCTGCTGCGACCTGGCCGCATTGCTCGGCAAGATGGTCCAGCAGGATCTGGTTGAAGGGTTCGCTGTCGCTGACGCTGGACGCGTGGCCACCGTAGTTCAGCAGCGCCAGCTGTGCGTTGGGCATGTTGTCGGCCAGGTGCTGCGAGCGTTGCCAGGGCACCAGCATGTCGTCGCGGTTGGCGATCAGCAGGGTCGGGGTGGTGATGCGCGGCAGCTCGGCCTCGATATCGAAGGCCAGCAGTGCCTCGATGCGCCGCACCAGATTCATCGTCGGTGGGAAATGCGCCAGTGCATGGGCATCGTCGCGTGCCAGGCGCTCGCTGTTGGCCGCGATCCAGTCGGCCGGGTAGAGGAACAGCGACTGCGCCTGCACATAGGCTGCCGGGCCGCTGTCGTGCAACAGCTTCAGGCGTACTGCGAAACAGCGCGCACTGTGCGGGTTGGGGCTGCTCCAGGCATTGATCGGCACCAGGCTCTGCAACAGCTGCGGCCGCAGCAGGGCGATCTGCAAGCCGACCAGCCCGCCGAGTGCATGGCCGATGAAATGGCAGCGGCGGATGCCCAGGGTGTCCAGCAGCTCCAGTAATTCCACTGCCATGGATTCGATGGAGTAGCCCGCCGGCAGGTTCGCCGGGCTCTTGTTGGTCCCCAGCTGATCGTAGACCAGCACCCGGTAGTCCTGCGTCAGTGCCGGCAGCTGCGGCAACCAGAAGGCAGCGGCGCCGCCGAGGCCGGAACTGAGCACCAGGGTCGGTGCATCCGGCTCCATGCGACCATGAAGTTCGTAGTGCATGTCACTCCCTCCGCGAGGTCGACCAGCGGGCCGCCGGCGTGCCGGCTGACCCGCTCTGGTAGGCGCTATTGGCCGACGTGGGCGATGCTGGCGATCTCGATCAGCGCATCGGGCTTTACCAGCCCGCATTGAATGCAGTAGCGCGCGGGCTTCTCGCCGGGGAAGTACTCGGCGTACACCTCGTTGACCTTGGCGTAGTTGGCCCAGTCGGTGAGCATGATCATGTTGAAGGTGACGTCGTGCATGCTGCCGCCGGCAGCCTCGACGACGCCCTTGATGGTTTCCAGCACATGGCGGGTCTGGGCGGCGGCGTCGCCGACGTGGACCACGTTGTTGTCCTTGTCGAACGGCAGGGTGCCGGAGACGTAGACCACGCCATCGGCCATGGAGCCGGGCACGTAGGGGGCGAGCGGTTTGCCGGTGCCGGCGGGGATGATGGATTGCTTGGGCATGTCGTTGATTCCTTGCAAGGCATTCAGGCGAACCCGGCGGGCGCCTCTGCGGGCGCCGCGGTCGGGCACTTGGGGTAATCAGCTGGCGACCGCCACCTCTGGCGCGGCCGCGAAGCTCTGGCAGAAGGCGTCGACGCTGGAGACCCAGCCGAAGAACGTTTCGATGTTGTACAGCGCCGCCTGCTGGGCGAATTCCGGCCCGGCCTGGTGGGTGGCATCGGCCAGCACCACACCGAAATATTCCAGGTGGAAGCCGTCGCGCAGCGTCGATTCCACGCACACGTTGGTGGCGATCCCGGTGAACACCAGGTTGCGGATGCCACGGGCGCGCAGGGTGCTGTCCAGCTGTGAATTGAAGAAACCGCTGTAGCGCGGCTTGGGCACCAGGATGTCGCCGGGCTGCGGTGCCAGTTCGTCCACCAGCGCGTAATCCCAACCGCCCTTGGCCAACAGTGTGCCGGCCAGTTCCGGGCGCTTGCGCATGGTCTTCAGCGCGTTGGACTTGTGCCAGTTCGGCGAGCCCGGCCCGCCCGCCTCGACGTACCCGTTGTCCCAGCCGTTCTGCAAAAAGATCACCTGCATGCCCGCGGCGCGGGCCGCGTTCAGCGCCTGGCGGATCTTCGCGATCACCGGCTGGGTCGCCGAAACATCGAAACCTGCCAGGTCGAGATAGCCGCCGCGGCTGGCATAGGCGTTCTGCATATCCACCACGATTAGCGCGGTTTCGCTCGCCTTCATCGCCAGCGGCTCTGGTCGTGCCGGCAGTTGCACAGGTTCGTCCGTTGCGCTCAGGCCGTAGCCGGAGATCTGTTCGACGGCGTTCATCAGGCCGATTCCTTCAGCGCGGTGACGTGCCGGCGGCTCTGCATCAGCGGCTGGATCTTCTGGCCGAAGGCTTCGACGCCCTCGAGAAAGTCATCGAAGGTCAGCATCACGCCCTGCATGCCCGGCACCGTGGCGATTTCGTCGAGCATCCGCGCTACGTTGGCGTAGGAGCCCACCAGCGTGCCCATGTTGATGTTCACCGCCGAGGTCGGGTCGGCCATCTGCCGGATGTTGCTGTCCGCACCCTTGTCGGCGGCACCCTGCTCGCCGAGCCAGGCGATGGCTTCCTCGTCGGCGCCGGCCTTGTAGTGCTCCCACTTGGCCCGGGCGGCTTCGTCGGTCTCGTCGGCGATCACCATGAACAGCACGCAGGAGGTGACATTTCGGCCGGTCTTGGCGCAGGCCGTCTGCAGCCGTTCGGCGGCCGGTGCGAAGGCGGTGGGGGTGTTCACGCCCTTGCCGAAGCAGAAGTTGTAGTCGGCGTACTGCGCCGAGAAGGCCATGCCGGCATCGGACGAGCCGGCGCAGATGATCTTCATGTCCGCCTGGGGTTTCGGGCTGACGCGGCAGTCCTCCATCTGAAAGTGCTCGCCCTTGAAATCGCTGCGGCCGGTGGCCCAGAGGTCGCGCAGCACCTGGGCGTACTCGCCGAGATACTGATAACGGGTGCCGAAGAATTCATCCCCCGGCCACAGGCCCATCTGGCTGTACTCCGGCTTTTGCCAGCCGGTGACGAGGTTCACGCCGAAGCGGCCGCCGGAGATCGAGTCGATGGTCGAGGCCATGCGCGCGACGATGGCCGGCGGCAGAGTGAGCGTTGCGGCAGTCGCGAACAGCTGGATCTTGCTGGTGACCGCGGCCAGGCCCGCCATCAGCGTGAAGGATTCCAGGTTGTGCTCCCAGAACTCGGTCTTACCACCGAAGCCGCGCAGCTTGATCATCGACAGCGCGAAGTCGAATCCGTAGCCCTCGGCCTTCTGCACGATGGCTTTGTTCAGTTCGAAGGTCGGCATGTACTGCGGCGCATTCTCGGAGATGAGCCAGCCGTTGTTGCCGATCGGAATGAAAACACCAACATCCATGGGTAGCACCTCTGTACGCAATGGCTAGAAAGCGCTGCCCGAACGTGACGGGCAGGGTCGCAGGGGCTTTAGCAGGATGTAGGCCAGAAACGGATTCGGCTGTTTAATCAACAAGATGGCGATTTTTTCCGATGCGTTGTGGACCATTTGGTCCGAATCGGAGCACCTGGTTTGTGCGCGACGCACGAACCCGGTGCAAGCGCCCGTACGGGTGATGAGCACGCATTGCCGCTCGTCCCGGCCGCCGTCGCCGCGCTACAGTAGCGGCTCGTTTGAGCCCAGCCGGTAATCCCGTGACCGATCAGCCCTCCGTACCACCACGCAAGCGTCTCACCGCCAGCAAGACTCCCCGTCCGAAAGGCGCCGTCCGCGAGCCGAGCGTCAGCGCGCAGAACCGGCGCCTGCGCATGATCGAAGGCAAGCGCACGAGCATCCTCCAGGCCGCGCTGGAGCTGTTCTCCCGCTTCGGTCTGCACGGCACCAGCCTCGATCAGGTGGCCACGCAGGCCGACGTTTCCAAGACCAACCTGCTGTACTACTTCGGCAGCAAGGAAGAGCTGTACGTGAACGTCCTGCGTCAGCTGCTGGAGGTCTGGTTGCAGCCGCTGCAGGCGTTCTCCGTCGAACAGGACCCGGTCGAGGCGATCCGCGACTACCTGCGGGTCAAGCTCGAACTCTCCCGTGACCATCCCGCCGAATCGCGGCTGTTCTGCATGGAGATCATGCAGGGCGCACCGCAGCTGCTGGGTGAGCTGCAGCAGCCGCTGCACGACCTGGTGGAAAACAAGGTCGCAGTGATCCAGGCATGGATCGACGCCGGCAAGCTCGCGCCCGTCGCGCCGCATCACCTGATCTTCTCGCTGTGGGCGACCACCCAGCACTACGCCGATTTTCGCGTGCAGGTCGAGGCGGTGGCGGGCAGGACGCTGGATGATCCGGCGTTCTTCGAGGAGACGCTCAGGAGTCTGCAGGCGCTGATCCTGGACGGCGTCAGGCCGCGCTGAGCAGCCGCAGCGCCTACCTGGCGCCTTGCGTGCACGGCCGATGGCGTCTGTACTGGCTTGCTAGCGGCGCCGGCCGGGTTGGTCGGCGCGCCAGTGGAGCGACCCGATGAATCCGAGATTTCTGCCCGGCCGAAACATGGCAATGAAGGTGCCCACCCACGAGTACACGAGCACCGTCGCCTTCTACCGTGAAACCCTGGGGCTGAGGGAGCTGACACCGACCGACGCGGATGGCGAGCAGACGCCGCGCTTCGAATTCGGCGACAAGGTGCTCTGGCTCGATCGCGTGGCGGGCATCAGCCAGGCAGAGATCTGGCTGGAGGTGGTGACAGACGATCTGGACGCTGCATCGGCCCTTCTGCAACAGCGCCATTGCGCCCGTCGCGATGAAATCGAACCCCTGCCTGACGGCTTCCGCGCGTTCTGGATATCGAGCCCGGCGAATATCATCCACCTGATTTCCGAGCAGAAACTGTCCTGAACGCGCCTCCGGCGGCGCAGCGTTACGCCGCCTGCCTTTGCCGATAGCCCTGCGCAACCTGCAGCAGTACCACCAGCGTCACGATGGGCAGCAGCCCGATGTTCACCGCCGCCCAGCCCGCCTGGGCGATCAGCGCGCCGGAGGCGAACGACATGGCTGCGGCGACGCTGCCGTTGCTCAGCTCCATCAGGCCCTGTGCCCGGGCGCGTTCGCTCGCGGCGTGGCCCTGGCCCAGCTGAGTGGTGCCGGCGACGAGCATGAGGTTCCAGCCGATGCCGAGCAGGCAGCTGCTGAGCAGGAAGTGCCAGTGGCTGACGCCGAGCAGGGCGACCACCGCGCTGACGATCAGCAGTCCTCCGCCAAGGCAGGCGACCAGCCGGCAGCCGAAGCGATCCACCAGCGGCCCGGCGACGAACGCCGGGAGGAACATGCCGAGCATGTGCCACTGGATGACCTGGCCGCTGTCGTGCAGATCCAGACCTTCGCCATGCATCGCCAGGGGCGTGGCGTTCATCACCAGGATCATCAGGCCGTGTCCAGCAGCGGTGGTCAGCACCGCGGCGCGAATGGTCGGCCGTGCGAGCAGCGCCTGCCAGCTGACCGCTGCCGTATCGGCCGGGGTCGCCGGCTTTCCCGAGGTCGCCGGCAGCCCGGCCAAGACCATGAACCCCAGTGCCGCCAGACTGGCGATCAACAGATAGGTGCCGGCGAAGGGCACGTCAGCGAGATCGCGCGCCATATGGCCGAGGGTGGGCGCGATCAGCGCCGCCAGCACACCACCGCCGATCACGCAGGCCGTGGCGCGACCCTTGAAGGCATCGCTCACCGCTTCCAGCGCGGCGAAGCGGTAATACATCGCCGAGGCCTGATAGGCGCCAATGGGCAGAGCGCCGACACAGAGCAGGGTGAAGCTGTCGAGCCAGAGCGACAGCGCGCTGATCAGCCCGCCCAGTACGCCGGCCAACGCACCGATGAGAAAGCCGGCGCGGCGACCGCGGCGTTGCATCAGGCCCGCCAGTGGTTGCAGGGCGAGCAGGCCGCCGAGCATCAGCAGGGCCAGCGGCAGGGTGGCGAGACCGGCCGCTGGCGCCAGGCGCAGGCCGACGATGGCGGTGAAGATGATCCCGGTCATCGAACAGGACCAGAACAGCGCCTGGGCGATGAACAGGCGCAGGACCTGGGGATTGCTGAGCAAAAGATGCATGAGCGGCTCCTTTAGGGTGGCGAGCGGGCACAGTGCTGCCTGGCCAGATGCCGAGCGGGCTGGGAACGGTGAATGAGGTCGGTTGGTCAGCCGAAGCGCTGGTAAAAGTCCCGCGGGCTGACCGACAGGTGCTTCTGGAAGCTGCGCCGGAGGTTTTCCGGATGGCCGAAGCCGGTCAGCCGCGCCACCGTCGCGATCGAGGCCTGGGCGTCGAGCAGCAGATTGCGCGCGGCTTCCAGGCGCACCCGTTCGATGTACTGGCCCGGGCCCATGCCGGTTTCCTGGCTGAACAGGCGGCAGAGGGTGCGTGGGGTCATATGCGCCTGGGCGGCCAGCGCCTCGATGGACAGGTCGTCGCCCAGATGCCCTGGAATCCATTCCAGCAGCGCGGCGAGGCGCGCCACGTTGCCGCTCGGCGCCGCCAGCATCGGGCTGAACTGAGTCTGCCCGCCGGGCCGGCGCAGGAACATCACCAGCCGCTGGGCGACTGCCAGCGCCAGTGCGCGGCCGAGATCGGCTTCCACCAGGGCCAGCGCCAGGTCGATGCCGGCGGTGACGCCCGCGGAGCTGAACAGGTGCGACGCCTGTGGATCGGTCGGGTCGTAGGTGTGCAACCGGTCGCCCTGCACCTCGATGGATGCGTACTCGCCCAGCGCCGCGAGGTCCGCCCAGTGCGTGGTCGCCTTGCGCCCGTCGAACAGCCCGGCCTCGGCCAGGATCAGCGCGCCGGAACAGACCGAGCCGAGGCGCCGCACGCTGGGTTCGGCGGCCCGCAGCCAGGCGAGCAGCGCTTGGTCGCGCCACTGCGCATCCACGCCGACGCCACCGGGGATCAGCAGGGTGTCCAGCGTGGCGGGATCGCAGTCGGCCCAGCTGGCATCCGCCACCAGCTTCAGCCCGGCCGAGGTGACGACCGGGCCGGCCGTGGTGCCCAGCAGCACCAGCTCGTAATGACGAGGCAGCCCCTGGCGCTGTCGCTCGACGTTGGCCGAGGCGAACACCTGCATCGGGCCGGTGACGTCCAGGCTCATCACATCCGGGTAGATCAGGCAGGCGACGGTGCGGGTGGCGTCCATGGTGCAGCTCTCGGAGTGGATGGCTGCAGTCTGCTGCCGAGACGCCGCTGTCGCAATGACAAGGTTCCCGCGAATCTTGCCAGCATCGCGCCATGCGAACCTGCGGTCATGCGCGATCAGCAACGCGAAAGTCGACTTTTGTGGATGGCGGCCTGCGCTTCAGGCGCCGCTGCGCTTGATCCGCAAGCGATACTGCCCCGGCGTCATGCCGACCACGGTCTTGAAGTCGTGGATGAAGTGCGCCTGGTCGCTGTAGCCGCAGGCCAGGGCGGTGTCCAGCAGTGCCTCTCCGGCGCGCAGTTCCCTGCGCACCAGGGCCACGCGCTGGATGCGGCTGAACTGTTTGGGTGTCAGCCCCACCTGATGGCGGAACAGGCGTTCCAGCTGGCGCTGGCCGAGCGGTACGCTCTGCAGCAGATCGGCCAGCCGCGCCCGGCCTTCGCTGGCCGCGATCCGGTTGAGCAGCTGCTGCACCGGGTTGCGGCGTGCCTGGATCTCCTCGAGCCGGCGGAGCAATTCGCGTTCGACTACGGCCTGCTGCGCGTCCCGCTCCAGCTCGGCCAGCCGATCGACCAGATGCGCCAGGCCCAGCCGGGGCCAGTCGGCCTCCTGAAACCCGTGAAGCTCATCGAGGCCGATGCCGAATACCGCAGCGCCCATGCCGGGGCGAAAACGCACCCCCATCAGCTTGACCTGCCCGGCCAGCTGCAGGCGGGTGCTGGCCAGCTGCGGGCCCGCGATGAGCGCCCGCGGCCCGCGTGGCGTGCCATCGAAACTCAGCGGATCGGCGAAGTTGAAGATCACGCCACTGCCGCCGTCCGGGTGCAGCAGCTGTTCGTCGTAGACCTGCGAACCGTCACCTTCCATCCACCAGAAACGCTGCACGTACGCCGCCAACGCCGGGGTCGGCGGGCGGGCAACGAAGCCCTGCAGGCAGGGCAGACGTTCGTGCAGGGACTGGGTCATGGCGAGGGCCGTAGGAGGATGTCGAAAATCTACAATAGCGCAGCGCGGCGGCTGCGTAGCCTGGGTTGCACATTCAAACCGAGGAGTGACCACCATGCGCATGAATTACCAGGCCGCCGCCCCCGACGTGATGACGGCAATGATCGGGCTGGAAACCTACCTGGCACGGCAGAGCCGCCGCGAGAATGGCGTCGACAAGCCGCTGATGGAGCTGGTCAAGATCCGCGTCTCGCAGATCAACGGGTGCGCCTATTGCCTCGACATGCACACCAAGGACGCCCGTGCCCTGGGCGAAACCGAGCAGCGCATCTATGCCCTGAGTGCCTGGCGCGAAACCCCGTTCTTCAGCGACCGCGAGCGTGCCGCGCTGGCCTGGGCCGAGGCCAACACCCTGTTGCCCCAGGGCGTGTCGCAGCAGCTGTTCGAGGAGGTGCGCGAGCAGTTTTCCGAAGCCCAGCTCGCCAACCTGACGCTGGCCATCGCCACCATCAACGCCTGGAACCGCTTCGGCGTCTCCTTCGCGCCGGTGCCGGGCAGTTACCAGCCGGACTGATGCATGGCGTGCCGCCTGGTCTGCTGGCCGGGCGGCTCCGGTTCAGGGCTGCAGTTCCTGGTTGCCCATGGCACAGAAGCTCTGAGCCTGCCGCGCCGCCGGCAGCGCGCGCAGCTGGGTCATGCACTGCGCCTGGCTGGGCGTACGCACCACCCTGAGCTCGGCGTTGTCGTTCACGCCAATCAGGTACGGCTTGTTGTAGCGCGGGCCGTCGTGCCAGCTGCTGAAGCGCTGCTCGCTGTAGCCGCATTGGTAGCGGATATGGCCGGAGAATCCCTTGAAGCGGTCGCGGCGGAAGATGTGCCGGTACAGGAGCCAGTCACGCTTGCTCTGCCCGTCGCGCACGGCGTCGAGGCAGCCCTGCAGCTCGGTGATCTGCGGCTCGTGAAGGAAGATGCTCTGCGCCAGGCTGGAGCCGTCCAGCTGCACCGTGGCCACCAGATAGACCTGTCGCTCGGCCGCCTGTGCCGATAGCGCCAGGGACAACCCCAGCGCCAACATCCCTGTTCTGCTCAATCCGCATGCTCCTGATGACCGCGATTTCTTCGAGGCGGCACCCTAGCCGAGGACGGCCCGAGGAAACAAGGTGATCTCGCTTCCAGCTCCGCCAGGATGGGCCGGCTGCCGAACTAGCGCGATGCCTTTTCGTACAGCTCCAGCGGCAGGCCGTCCGGATCGGCAAAGAAGGTAAAGCGGCGGCCCGTGTACTCGTCGACCCGGATCGGCTCCACGGCCACGCCCTTCGCCTCCAGTTCAGCCTTGCAGGCGGCTACGTCGTCCACCGCAAACGCCAGATGCCGCAACCCCTGCGCTTCCGGCCGCGAAGGACGCGGCGGCGCATCGGGAAAGGAGAACAGCTCGATCTGCCCGCCGTCCGGCAACGCCAGGTCGAGCTTGTAGGACTGCCGTGATTCCCGGTAATGCTCGGCGAGCACTGCTAGGCCGAGGGTCTCGCTGTAGAAGCGCTTCGACACGGCATAGTCGGAGCAGATGATCGCGGCATGGTGGATGGAGTGGAGCATGTAGAGGCCTGCTGTGGCGATTAGATCAACACGGATTGCGCCGCGGGTGCTATGAACATGACGACGCAGGGCCTAGGGTACCGCGTCGAATTCAGCTTTCAGGCTTGGTGTTTGGTTAGGCCTCGCCAGCAGCCCTGCGCTCCTCAACGAGCTCACGTATGGAGGGCGGCATCGGGCGACACCCACAAGCTTCTGCATGGGCAATGTGCCAATCAATGCGCTGCTGGACAGTTGCGTTCCTTGGCATGGGGTTCATCTCATGCCACGCCTTATTTATTTTGCCCACCGTACGCCTCCACAGCAGCAATGAAGCTGGCAATAACAACCGAGCCGGCGGCAGGCAAGCCAATAAGAACAGCACTCAATACTTCCTGTCTCGACGCACCATGCGACTTTGCTGAAAGCACATGAAATGGAATGCCAGAGGTATTCCCGGTCGCTCCCAGCACGGCGATGTACGCTAGTTCCTTGGTCTTCTTGTCCAGAGCGCTAGCAGTATCAAGAGCTGTTGCTGCTTGCATCCAAGCCTTGGCATGGGCCGGAGCCTCTTGCATGAATAATGCGAATTCTTTTGACACGCTCGTAAGGGTTCCTATGGACCTAACGCCTTAATTAAGCCGCGCCGCGAAGCGGCGTCGGCTTGAATGAACTGTTAGGCTGCAGCCTCCGCACGTAGGTCCGGCCTTCCACTGACGGCAATCATTATCCACTCACGGCCCTGCCTGAGATACACCTCAGTCCACTTGCCGGTGACGTCAAAAGACGCTGCACCGTGCGGTTGAACGGTGGCCCGGTATGAGTAGTGGACTATCCCTACCAGATGATCGTAGACCTGAATACTGAGCGGACAGAGGGCGTAGCCTTTAAGCTCGGGGGCGTCATCAGTTACTGAAGCGACGGCACCGTCCTTGTTATGTGGCAGTTCGGCGGACATGTCCCAACCGACATACTGAGGATGTATAGCCTGTGCGATGAGCGTGCGATCTCGGCCGCGAGACTGTTCCCAGAGTTCGCAGACTCGATCCCAAAGCTCGCGCTGCTCCGGGGACAGTGTTTCGAGAGAGAGACTGGTTGGCATGGCGGTGCTCCTACGGTGCGGCCTAACGTTTGGTTAAGGGGCGGGCTTTAGCCCGTCCCAGTGAGCGAAGCGAACGGTTTGAACCAGGTGTTAGAGGTCAATCGACGGACCACCAGATTTCCAAGCTGTAGAGGCTATTATTGAGACGCTGAACCATCTCAAGTTGCACCGTCATACCGTAGTTCTCGTCTTCAACCACCAGAGATGCTGAGTCGAATTGAAGGTCGTGGTGAAGGCGTTCAACCAAAGACCTAGCGATTTCCTGAGCATCTTGAGATGGCGTTTCTTTGGTGTATTGACCAAGCGAGCCTTGGAAGAAACGACCTAGATCTTGAATATCTTTTTCGGTGAGCTCCAAGAACTGTCGGTCAGTTGTAACTAAGGATTCTCTTAACGAAGTGATTGAGCAGTTATGCGCCTGCTGGTAGCCAAATTTGAATGTAAATAGAAGACCGCCCTCTGTGTAAACAGCACTAGAAGCGTTTGCCAAGCCTTCAAGGAATCCGAGAGTTCGCTTGCTGAGCATATGACCTATAACGATTAAGCTAACAGGCGAGCAAAAGCGTAGCTTTTGCGAGTCCAGTGAGCGAAGCGAACGGTGTTGAGCGCATTGTTATAAACCATTGTGCAGAGCTTCCCATGTTGTTACACGCTCACGCACTTTCATCATTGCATTTTCTACAGATGCCGTGATTTCTTTCTGGTTTTTCTCCGCATCTTCCCAGTATTTTAGATAGCTTCCTTTTTCAAAAGGGTCTTTATACTGGTAATCAATTGATTCTGTGTGTGCAATTTCCTCGATTGATACTACGGCTTGGTAAATGTCCTCTGGATAAAACGGTCGTTTCTTCTCTCGAATAATGTAAAGGCTTCTTCCGGCCTCAAAGAATCGCTTCAAGCGCTCGCGTTTTAATTCATCTTTTGTCAGATTAGGATCTTGGAAGTCCAATACTGGTCGCAAGCTTATGCTTGCATCTCTTAGGTCGACTAAAAGTGCCGTAAGCTCGCTTAAAACTTCATATTCTTTTTCGTAGCGGAATCCGTATGTGCTTAGCTTTGCAGAAAGCTCTGCTTTGACTGACTCAAGCTGGCTTGCGTATTCATGCTTTACTGTTTCAATTTTGCTGGTTATGTCGGCAATGTCTTCTTTAGTGGCAAGGTTTTCACCCTTTTTTCCAAAATATTTTGGAAGAAAGCTTCCAGTAACTAAGCCGCCTACAAAGATGAAGAATGTCCAAGTTGCTGTTTCGAGGCTCACGAGGTGCTCCTTGGCTTATAACGTTTGGTTAAGGGGCGGGCTTTAGCCCGTCCCAGTGAGCGAAGCGAACGGTTTGAACCATTTGTTATGCATTTTCTACCCTAGCACTACGTCTGCTATTAGCTGCGCAATTTCTTCCGTGCTGTGAACCGAAGAATTTAATGCAACTTTGTCCGCCAGTGTTGGGCTGAATTTTATAACTTCACTCTTTGTAACTTTATGCCAGATCGGAAGAACCATTTTCCTACCGTCCATCTCTTTGGCGGTCATTCCGTCCAGTTCATACTGAGTCCAGTTTTTTGAAAAGAATGATGAGGAAAGCACTACAGTTCCAAAGCGCGAATTTGATAAGCCACTATCAATGCTTCTGCGCAAGCTGTCGCCTACTTTGAGAGTGAATTCGTCATACCAGACTTTTACGCCTAGCTTTTCAAGAGCAACTGCGAGCGGTCGTACAAGATCCTCCTTGTCCTCAGACGCATGCGAAATAAATAAATCGTATGCTATTTCAGGCTCTTGATGCTGAGGTGTCATTGACTCAATTTTTCTTGATAGTGCAGATGTGGCAGACAATTCAGCATTTAGGTTTCTCTGGAATTCAAGTTGAGCTCTTTGACGCTGTTTCTCTAACTCAATCTCCTTCTTTAGCTCCCGTTCTTTAGCAGAAGCAATGCGCTTTCTTTCTTTTTCTTCCTCTTTTGCTAGTTCTTGCCGCGCCTTGAGTAACGCTGCGTTTTTGTCGGATTCCTTTTTTGCAAGTGCGGCTTTGGCTACAGAAATGGTGGCTATTTCTTTCTGCTTACGCTCAATTTCGGAGAGTTTGCTTGATAAGGAGCTGGCGGAGGTGTTTTTTGTTATTGATCTCTGAATTTGATTTATTCGTGAGTACAGCGCCACCTCTTTTTTGGTTTCCTGACTCACTTTTGCTGCGATAGTTGATATTTCCTTTTGCAGCCGTGTGATGGTACTTGTGATTGATGAGATAGACATTGCGCGTCCTTATGCATAACTATAATTAGACACCAATTGGTGTATAAGACGCCCAGTGGGCGTGGTGTATAACATTCCTTGTCATCTGGTCGTTCCTTGTCTAGGCTGGGCCTCTCAAGGGAGTGATGATTGTATAAGGGAGTTATACACCATGGATGAGAAGCCGCGACTGCTGGTTCAGGTGCGGGAGCAGATTAGGCTCAAACACTACTCGATCAGAACTGAGCGCGTCTATTGCGAGTGGATAAAGCGCTATGTCGCTTTCACAAATATCGACATCCGCTCGATATGGGGGCGCCAGAGGTGGAAGCCTTTCTTTCTGACCTCGCTGTTCGCCGCGATGTGTCTGCTTCAACGCAGAACCAGGCGCTTGCCGCGTTGCTGTTTCTTTATAAGCAGGTGCTTAAACAGGAACTGCCCTGGCTGGGTGAGGTAGTGCGGGCTAAAAAACCGGCGCGGTTGCCTGTGGTGCTCTCAATAGATGAGGTGCAGCGGATACTCGCGCGCTTGGAGGGGGAGGTCGGACTTGTTGCGCGGCTACTTTACGGTGGTGGCATGCGCCTGATGGAGGCGGTAAGGCTTCGAGTCAAGGACGTTGATTTTTCCCGGAACGAAATCACGATTAGAGATGGTAAAGGCCAGAAGGACCGTGTCACGGTCATGCCCGTGACGTTGGTCGCGCCTCTCAAGCAGCACCTTGCCCGGGTGCGGCTCATCCACCAGCAGGAGTTGGCGGAGGGGAGGGGAGACGTCTATCTGCCTGCTGCCCTTTCTCGCAAATACCCACGGGCGCCCTGGGAATGGGCTTGGCAGTATGTGTTCCCGGCCTCAGGTCTTTCCGTCGACCCTCGCAGCCAAGCGGTGCGTCGGCATCATTTCGATGAGAAGCGTATACAGCGCGCATTCAAACGTGCGCTCAACGCGTCCGGCATAGCCAAGCCTGCGACGCCTCATACGTGGCGACACAGCTTCGCTACGCATCTGCTGGAAAGCGGGCAGGACATACGCACGGTGCAGGAGTTGCTGGAGCACGCGGACGTCAAAACGACGATGATTTACACCCATGTGCTCAACCGTGGCGGGTTAGCGGTGCTGAGTCCGCTCGATCGTATGTGACCTTCTATTTGCTGACGTGAGCACGGGCGCTGCAGGCTAACGGCACCGTCGCAGGCAACGATCATGCAGATCGTAGTCTGCGGCGGCGTTCAGTAGAGCCTTACTGGCTACGCGTCACTCGCCACACCACGTTGGCCAGGTCATCGGCGACGATCAGCGCGCCGCGCGGGTCTACCGTCACGCCGACGGGGCGGCCGCGGGTCTTGCCGTCGTCGGTACGAAAGCCGGTGACGAAGTCGATCGGCTGGCCGGCGGGGCGGCCATTCTGGAAGGGGACGAAGATCACCTTGTAGCCGACCGGTTCCTTGCGGTTCCAGCTGCCGTGCTCGCCGATAAACACACCCTCGGCGAAGCGCTCGCCCATCACATCGGACGAAAAGTCCAGGCCCAGTGCGGCGACGTGCGAGCCCAGGGCGTAGTCCGGCGTGATGCTGGCGGCGACCTTGTCCGGGTCCTGCGGGCGTACACGTTCATCGACGTTCTGGCCCCAGTAGGCGTAAGGCCAGCCGTAGAAGCCGCCTTCCTTGACCGATGTCAGATAATCCGGCACCAGGTCTTCGCCCAGTTCGTCGCGCTCGTTGACCACCGCCCAGAGCTGCCCCGAGCCTGGCTGGATCGCCAGCGCGGTCGGGTTGCGCAGGCCGGTGGCGTAGGGCTTGTAGGCGCCGGTGTCGGCGTTGATCTGCCAGACCATGGCGCGGTCGATCTCGGCTTCCATGCCGCGCTCGGTGATGTTGCTGTTGGAGCCGATGCCGACGTAGAGGTACTGACCATCGGGGCTGATGGTCAGCGCCTTGGTCCAGTGGTGATTGATCTCGGAGGGCAGTTCGGCCACCTGGGTCGGCGGGCCGCTGGCCTCGGTCTGACCGTCCTGATAGTCGAAGCGCACCAGCGCGTCCTGATTGGCAACGTAGAGGTTGCCGTCGTGGAACGCCAGCCCATAGGGGGCGTTGAGATCCTCGGCGAACACCGTCTGCAGCTCGTACTCGCCGTCGCCATCGGCGTCGCGTAGCAGAGTGACACGGTCGCCGCTCTCCACCGAGGTGGTGCCGCGTGCCTTGATCACGTCGGCGATCACGTCCTTGGGCTTGAGCTTGGGTGCATTGCCGCCGCGGCCTTCGGCCACCAGGATGTCGCCGTTGGGCAGCACCAGCGTCTGGCGGGGGATCTTCAGATCGGTGGCAATTGCCGTCACGCTGAAACCGTCCGGCACGGTGGGTAGCTGATCGCCCCAGGGGGTTGGCTCGGCGATCTTCATGCTCGGCAGCAGCCCACGCTCCGGTTCGGGCAGCTTGGGATCGGGTCCGTAATGCTGGGCAGCGTTCTGCTCTTCACCGCCGCAGCCGCTGAGCAGGGCAGCCATGGCCAGGGTGGTCAATGCGCTCGAGTGCTTCATGCTTCACCTCCCGAGCGCAGGTTGCTCAGGCCGATCCAGCTGGCCGCGCAGGCCAGCAGGGTGACGATCACCGAGAGCACCAGCCCTTGGGGCATGGTCGCCCAGGCATCCTTGGCGTGTTCCAGTGCGTTGAAAAAGCCCAGCACCCAGGTGGCCAGCAGTAGCGCGAAATAGATCAGCGGTCGCCCCTGCTTGTGCCGTGCGCCGATCAGGTTAGCCAGCGCGAACAGCAGCGCCAGGCCACAGAACACCAGCCCGCCGGCGATCAGCCAGGCGGAGAAGTTGCTCCATTGGATCTCGTAGGTCTTGAAGTAGGCGATATCGCTCAGCATGGCCCCGAGAAACAGCGGGACCGAGCCGGCAAGCAGGGTCGCGTGCACGGGGTTCGGTACGTGGCGGGAGACGCTGTGGGTGGTCTGGGTGGTTTGCGTGCGGTGGGTGATAACGGTCACGGAGGGGCTCCTCATCGCTTGAGACCGGACCTGCGCGGCGCGCTGCCGGCCCGGATCGCTCTGACTGTGCTTAAAAGGGGATCGCGACGCTGCGTCGTTAGTTCACTGCCGACGGGCATTCAAGTGCGCGTATTGGCGGCGGGGCATGGCGCGGCGTGGAGGCTGCGGCGCCGCGGAACGGCAAGGAGCGCAGGGATGCCCCCCGATTCGGTCGTTCGAGCTTCCGTGTGCTGCGGTGCTGGCGAGGAAATGAAATGTTGCAGCTTGCCTCGCGCCATCGCCCGCCTGGCTGCCGATTCGCCCCGCAGCGCCCTTCAGTCCGGCGCACCTCTGCCGCCCGCTTTTCGTGCCTGACGCACAAACCAAGTGCTCCGAAGCGGACCATTTGATCCGATTTTTCTCTGATGCGACGCCAAGTCCCTGATCCATAAGCGCTTCGATCCAGTGGCACGCTTTCTGCTCTCTCCTCCCCGTCGCCCGGCGTGCACGCGGGCGGCGGCGTCACGCATACAGAGAAGCGCCCGCGCCATCGGCGACGCGCTCGTTACCCGCCTTGCGTCAGAGGAGTGCGTCACCCATGACTCTGCAATACGTTCCCATCATCGACCTGGCGCCGTATTTCGCCGGCACGCCGGAGGGCAAGCTGCAAGTTGCCCGCGCCGTGGACCAGGCCTGTCGCGACATTGGCTTTCTGGTCATCACCAACCATCAGATTCCTACCGAATTGATCGAGCGGGTGTCGCGGCTGACACGGCAGTTCTTCGCCTTGCCGCTGGCCGAGAAGCGCAAGGTCGACCGGCCCAGCCCGGACATGGTGCGCGGCTACAGCGCGGTGGCCGAGGAGAGCTTGTCCTATTCGCTCGAAGAGGCGGCCCCGGGTGACCTGAAGGAATCCTTTTCCATCGGCCCCAGCGACGTGCCGGACGAGCCCTACTACCGCTGCGCCGCCGCCGGCCCGCATTTCGCACCGAACGTCTGGCCCAGCGGCATCTCGGGCTTCGAGCAGGCCTATCGCGAGTACTTCGCCGCCATGAGCACGCTGGCGCAGTCGCTGATGCGCATCTTCGCCCTGGCGCTGGACCTGCCGGAGACCTTCTTCGACGACAAGATCGACAAGCACATCAGCATGTTCCGCAGCCTCAGCTACCCGGACCTGAAGGGCGCGGTGGAGCCGGGGCAGATGCGCGCCGGTGCCCACACCGATTACGGCAGCCTGACCATCGTCAAGCCGGACAACGCTCTCGGCGGCCTGCAGGCGCGCAACCGCCAGGGCGAGTGGGTGGACGTGCCCTACGTGGAGGGCGGCTTCGCCGTGAACATCGGCGACCTGATGATGCAGTGGACCAATGACCAGTGGATTTCCACGCTGCACCGGGTGGTCAACCCGCCGGCCGACAGCTCCGCGGACAACGGCCGACAGTCGCTGGTGTTCTTCCACCAACCCAACTACGACGCCTTGATCGAATGCCTGCCGGGCTGCTGCAGCGCGACCAATCCGCCACGTCATGCGCCGGTCACCTCCGGCGACAACCTGCTCTCCAAGTTCGTCAAGCAGACCACCTTCGGCAAAGGCCTGGAGGTCGCATGAGCACGCTGTCCTACGTCAACGTCTTCGCCCGGGACATCGAGGCGCTGAGCGGCTTCTACCGCGAGCTGTTCGGCTTCAAGAGCATCCCCGAGATCGCCTCGCCGATCTTTCGCGGGTTGGATACCGGCAAGAGCTGCATCGGCTTCAACGCGCCGGAAGCCTATGAGTTGCTGCATCTGGACGAATTCGCCGACGCCCGCGGCTGCAAGTTCCTGCTGAACATCGACGTCGATTCGAAAGACGAGGTCGAGCGGCTGGTACCCATCGCCGTCGCCATGGGCGCGCGGCTGATCAAGGCGCCCTACGCGACCTATTACCACTGGTATCAGGCGGTGCTGCTGGACCCGGAAGACAACGTGTTTCGCATCAACCACATGCTTTGACGTGCCAACCCTCAGGAAGACCCAAAATGCTCAAACAGATGAAACGGACCTTGTGTGCGGCGGTGGCTTTCGGCCTGGCGACCACCCTTGGCGTCGCCTCGGCGCAGGAAGGGCTGACCCTCGATAAACCGGCGAAGATCGCCATGCTCTACATCAGCCCGCGCAATGACGGTGGCTGGACCCAGGCCTTCGACGAGGCGCGGCAGAAGCTCGAAGCCGAGCTGGATACCAAGATCCAGTACGTCGAAAGCGTGCCGGAGAACGCTTCCTCGATCCGCCCGGCAGTGGACCGGCTGATCCAGCGCGGCGCCAACGTCATCATCGGCACCGCCTTCGGTTATTCCGACACCTTCAAGGAGCTGGCCGCCAAGTATCCCGACGTGGCCTTCCTCAACGGCTCGGGCACCACCAACAGCGCCAACCTCGAATCCTTCTACGGCCGCACCTACGAGAGCCAGTACCTGTGCGGCATGGCCGCCGGCGCGGCGTCGAAGACCGGCAAGCTCGGCTTCGTCGCGGCCAACCCCTTCGGTCAGGTGAACTGGACGGTCAACGCCTTCGCCCTCGGCGCCCAGGCAATCAACCCCGACGCCACCGTCACCGTGGTCTACACCGGCGCCTGGAACGATCCGGTCAAGGAGCGCGCCGCGGCGATGGCGCTGATCGATGCCGGCGCCGACGTGCTCGGCCAGCACGTCGACAGCCCGACGCCGCAGATCGTCGCCCAGGAGCGCGGCGTGTACGGCACCGGTCACCACCGCGACATGCGCGAATTTGCCCCGGACGCCACCGTCTGCTCGTCGGTCTGGGTGTGGGACAGGTTCCTCGCGCCGGAGCTGAAGAAGATCAGCGCCGGCAACTGGACGCCGCCGGAGAACGGCGCGCTGCTGTCCATGGCCGAAGGCGGTACCGATGCAGCCTGCTGTGGCCCGGCGGTCTCCGAAGCGGACAAGGCGAAGATCATGACCGCCCGCGAAGCGCTGCTCAAAGGCGAGATGCAGATCTACGCCGGCCCGATGCTCGACCGCGACGGCACCGAGCGCATCGCCGCTGGTGAGGTGATGGCCGACCCAGCGCTGTGGCAGATGGACTGGTTCGTCAAGGGAGTGACCACCCAGCAATGAGCAACCTCAACGCGATCCAGCTTTCCGGGGTCAGCAAGTCGTTCGACGGCTTCATGGCCCTGTCCCAGGCGGACTTCACCGCCAGGTGGGGCGAGGTCCATGCGCTGCTCGGCGAGAACGGCGCGGGCAAGTCGTCGCTGATGAACATCGCCGCCGGCCTCTACGCACCGGAGAGCGGATCGCTGTTGATCAACGACAATGCGGTGCGGCTCAGCGGCCCGCGGGATGCCAGCCGCTACCACATCGGCATGGTTCATCAGCACTTCAAGCTGGTGAAGCCCTTCACCGTGGCCGAGAACATCCAGCTGGCCCTGCCCGAGGGGCCGGGCAACCACGCCTTCTCGGGCAGCCATCGCCAGCGCCTGGCGGCTTTGGAGCAGCGGATCAGCGACAAGGCGGCCGAGCTGGGTTTCAGCATCGACCCGCGCAAGATCACCGAGTCGCTTTCGGTGGCCGAGCAGCAGCGGGTGGAGATTCTCAAGGTGCTGCTGGCCGGCGCGCGCATCCTGATCCTCGACGAGCCGACGGCGGTACTGACCGACGGGGAAGCCGAACGCCTGCTGGAAACGGTGCGCGCGTTCGCCCGCCAGGGCGCGGCGGTGATCCTGGTCACCCACAAGATGAGCGACGTGAAACGCTTCGCCGACCGCGTCACCGTGATGCGGGGCGGTCGCACCATCCAGACCCTCGACCCGCAGACGGTATCGGTGCCCGAGCTGGTGCGCCTCACCGTGGGTGAGTCGGCGCCGGCCAGCGAGTACCAGCCGGCGATACCGGGCGAGGTGCGGTTGCAGGTGCGTGACCTCAGGTCGACTGGCGCGGGGGGACAGGGCGTGCTCAATGGCGTGAACCTGAGCCTGCGAGCCGGCGAGATCTACGGCATCGCCGGCGTCGGCGGCAACGGCCAGAGCGAACTGGCCAACGTGCTGATGGGGCTGCCCGAGCCCTGCGATGGCACGCTGGAGTTGACCGGCTTCGGCGATCTGCGCCGGGCCAGCGCCGAGCAACGCCGCGAGCTGCGCATCGCCGCAATCCCGGCGGACCGCTACGGCGCCGCGCTGGCGGGGGAGCTTTCGGTAGCCGAGAACTTCGGTGTCGGCCAGGTCCACAGCGGCCGCTACGGTTCCATCTTCCGATTGCGCCGCAAGCGTCTGGAGGCGGAGGCTGCCGAGGCAGTCGCGGGTTTCGATGTGCAGGGCGTGCGCTCGCTGAAACAGAAGGCCGCGCTGCTTTCCGGCGGTAACGCGCAGAAGCTGGTGATCGCCCGGGAGTTCTCCCGCGACCCGCAGCTGGTGTTGGTGCACAGCCCCAGCCGCGGCCTCGACGTGCGCGCCACCGCCGCGGTACATGCCCGCCTGCGCGCCGCCCGCGAGGCCGGCGCAGCGGTGCTGGTTATCAGCGAAGACCTCGATGAGGTGCTGGCCCTGGCCGATCGCATCGGCGTGATGAGCGGCGGACGCATCGTCGCCGAATTCGACCGGCCAGCGGATCGCCAGGCCATCGGCAGCGCCATGGTCAGCCACGACGAACCGGGCCACGCAGAACCAGTAGCTGAAGGGGCAAGCCATGAATGAACAGGTACGCCCGGTGATGCTCGAGCAGGTCTCGCAGGCCGCGAAACAGCCCAAGCCACCGCTTTTGTCGCGACGCTACGCTCTGGAGATCCGCCAGCAACTGGCCTGGCATTGGCAGGCTGTGATCATCGGCCTCGCGCTGTTGCTGGGGCTGGGCATTTCCGCCGCGATCCTCGTCGCCGCTGGCGTACCGGCCGGCGAGCTGCTCAATGAATTCGTCGTTCTCACGGTATTCGATGCGCAGAGCCTGAAGGCCGTGCTGTTCCAGGCCTCGCCGATGATCCTTGTCGGCCTGGCCGGCTGCATGGCGTTTCGCGCCAAGTTCTGGAACCTGGGCCTCGAGGGGCAGATGATCTGGGGCGCCATCGGTGCCACGGCGATCTCGCTGTTCGAGGTCGGCCCGCCGGCGCTGCGCCTGCCGCTGATGCTCGCCGCGGCAATTGGCTGTGGCCTGGCCTGGGCGCTGGCGCCGGTGGTGCTCAAGCTGCGGCTTAAGGTCAATGAGATCATCTCGACACTGATGCTCAACTACCTGGCGATCAATTTCCTGCTGCACCTGCTGTACGGCAGTTGGAAAGACCCGAGGAGCTCGTTCCCCTATTCGCCGCAGTTCCAGCCGTTCGAGCGCTTGCCCGAACTGTTCGATGGCATCAGCGCGGCCGTGCCACTGGCGGTGGTCGTCGCGCTGCTGGCGCTGTGGTTTCTCGGCATCTCCCGCGCCGGGCTGTACCTGCGCTTTGTCGATGCCAACCCGCGGGTGGCCGGCGCGGTGGGCGTGCCGGTGCAGAAGATGATCATCGGCACGGTGCTGATTTCCGGCGCCATGGCCGGGATCGCCGGATTCCTCGTCACAGCAGGGCAGGAGGGGCGGCTGACCCAGTCGTTCTATCAGGGCTACGGCTTCTCCGGCATCCTCATCGCCTTTCTCGCCCGCAACAACCCGGTGGCGGCACTGGTGGTGGCGCTGCTGATGGCGATGCTGTTCGTTGCCGGACGCAGCCTGCAGGTGTTCTACCAGATCCCCTTTTCCATGGTGCAGCTGATCCAGGCGATCCTGGTGATCTGCGTCGCCTCCTCGGATTTCTTTATCCGCCACCGCATCCGCCGCGTTCAGGGAGGCGAAAGCTGATGGACATGATCGCCAACTGGCTCGGCAACACGCCGGACTTCGCCGTGCCTTTCGCCCTCGCGGCGCTGGGCTTGATCCTCACCGAACGTGCAGGCGTGCTGGCCCTCGGTGCCGAGGGCCTGATGCTGGTCGGTGCGCTGGCCGCCATCGGCGCGCAGCTGGCCTATGGCAGTCACGGCGTTTCGCTGCTGCTGGCGATGGGGGCGGCGGCCGTGGTGTCGCTGCTGTTCGCGCTGATGGTGCTGGTGCTGCGCAACAACCAGGTCATCGCCGGCCTGGCGCTGGTGTTCTTCTGCCAGGGGCTGACCGGCCTGCTCGGCACGTTGCTGGACTGGACCAACAAGCCGGTCAAGGGGCTGGCTGCCGTCGAGCTCTGGCCGCTGTCCGAGCTGCCACTGCTGGGCAAGCTCTTCGTGCAGAACCCGCTGGTGTTCATGACGCCGCTGATCGTGCTTGCCGTGGTCTGGTTTCTCACCCGCACCACCACGGGCCTGCGCCTGCGCGCGGTGGGGGAGAACCCGCAGGCGGCGGATGCCGCGGGCATTTCCGTGCTCGGTTATCGGCTGGCAGCGATCCTCGCCGGTGCCGCGCTGATCGGTCTGGCCGGCGGTTACATCTCGCTGCTCAGCACCAAGCTGTGGATCGCCGACATGACCGGCGGCCGCGGCTGGATCGCCGTGGCGCTGGTGATCTTCGCCCGCTGGTCACCCTGGAAGGCGCTGGCCGGAGCCCTGCTGTTCGGCTGCATCGAGGCGCTGATTCCGCAGCTGGCCGCCGCTGGCGTGCGCCTGCCGCAGTACTTCGTGCTGATGACGCCCTACGCGGTGACCCTGGCGGTGATGATCTGGGTTGCCAGCGGCAGGCACGCCACCGGCAACCAGCCGGGCGCGCTGGGCATTCCCTTTATCCGCGAGGAGCGCCGCTGAAAGCCATACGGGCTATTGCGCCTGGTTCTGGCTCTGGTCGCTGGAACGGCAGGTGATCTCCGCGTAGGGCTGGTCGGGCGAATAGTCGCCTGGCACGCGCTCGGTACGCTGGGTATTTGGCGCAACGGTGAACACCGGCGAGGCCGAGGTATCCGAGCGCGCTTCGGCCGGAACGTGGAATTCGCAGGAAATCTGGCCGCCGGTACGGTTCATCACCTTCACCGCGCGTACGCCGAGCAGTTCGCCCTCCACACCCTCGGACTTGGCTGGCACACCCATTGGGCTGATCTCGACGTCCAGGCCGTTGAGGTGGGTGATGATCTCTGGCTGCGGCGTTTGCGCCAGCGCTGCCGGCACGCAAATCGCCAGGCCGCAGGCGAGTAGTAGCTGCTTGCTCATGGAAACCTCCATTAATCGGTCCCCTTTAGAAGAGCGCATCCGCCCTCGGTTCGATCGCTGCGCCAAGGAATGATTGCAAATGATTTTCTAGCGTCAAAAAACCGTTTGGCACGATATGTGATAGCTCATTGCCATGACTTTCCTTGCCGTGCCATTAGCGTCGTGTTGAACTGTATCCGTCGCCAATGTTACGTGCGCTCCTCCGAGGGTGGCTGAAGTGACTAGGTATCTGCTTCTGGCGTTGCTGGCATTTGCAGGTGGTGCAGCGGCAACGGCTGATGTGGCGCTCGATCTCAACGCGGCCGAACGCGAATGGCTGGCTGCCAATCGTTCGGTCAGCATCTGTGTCGACCCCGACTGGCTGCCGTTCGAAATGCTCAATGCGCGCGGCGAGCACGAGGGAATCGCGGCCGATCTGCTGCGGCTCGTTGCGCAGCGGTCAGGCCTGCAGCTGGATATCGTGCCGACCAGTGACTGGGGCCAGTCGGTCGCCTTTTCCCAGGCTGGTCGATGCCAGCTGCTCAGCTTTCTCAACCAGACGCCCGTGCGTGATGCCTGGCTGATCTTCACCCAGCCGCTGTTTACCGACGCCAATGTGGTGATCGCACGGGAAGACCACCCGTACGTGGCCGATCTATCCGCCCTGGAAAACGCAACGGTGGCGCTGCCGTCCGGCACGTTCATCGAGGAAAGCGTGCGGCGCGACTTCCCCCGGTTGCACGTCATCAGCACCGAGACGGATGCCCAGGCACTGGCGCTGGTGAACGAGCGCAAGGCCGACCTGACGGTGCGCTCGCTGACCGTGGCCGCCTACACCATTCGCCGCGAAGGCTGGTTCAACCTGAAGATCGCCGGGCAAGTGGCCAGCCTCGACAACCAGTTTCGGATCGGCGTGCTGAAGAGCGAGCCGGTGCTGCGCGATATCCTGAACAAGGCGATTGCCACCATCACACCGGTAGAGCTGTATCAGATCGCCAACCGCCATGCGCCCATCCTCGTCGAGTCCGGCACCGACTACCGGTTGCTCATGCAGGTGGTGGTGGTTTTCTCGGCGATGCTGCTGACGAGTCTGTTCTGGATCAGGCGCTTGCGCCGGCTCAACGATCAGCTGCGCATCAAGTCGCAGACCGACTCGCTTACCGGGCTGGCCAACCGCGCGGCGCTGGATCGGCGCTTCGCCACGGCGCTGGAGCAGGCGCGGCGCTATCGCCGACCGTTGTCGATCGTTATGCTGGATATCGATCACTTCAAGCGCATCAATGACGACTTCGGCCACCAGATGGGTGACCGCGTGCTTCGAGACTTCGCCGCGCTGCTGGACGACTGCCTGCGCGGCAGCGATGCGGTGGGGCGCTGGGGCGGTGAGGAGTTTCTGATTCTCTGCCCGGAAACCAGCGGCCCGCAGGCGGTGCAGTTCGCCGAACGTCTGTGTGAGCAGGCGCGGGCATTTCCCTTCGCCACCGGCGTCAGTCAGACCCTCAGCGCCGGTGTCGCCGAGCTGAGCCCGAGCGACACGCCGGACAGCCTGCTGCGCCGCGCCGACGCCGCGCTGTACCGGGCCAAGCATGAAGGCCGCGACCGTGTCTGCTGGCTGGCGGCCGACGCGCAGCCGAGCTGAAGCGCGCTAGTGCTTGGCGGGCTTGCGCAAGCGCACGTAAAGGTCCTTGCCGCCGGTGGCACTACTGCCGCGTGACTCCAGGTCGAAGCGCTTGGGCTGGCCGGCGATCAGCTCGCTGAGCTTCCTGCAGCCGTACAGGCGAGGATCGAAGGCCGGGCGCAGCTTGCTGATGTTCTGCCCGAGCGTGCCGAGCTGGATCCAGTCGTCCTCCTCGGTCAGGTCGTCGAGAATCTTGGCGATGAAGTCCACCGGCACCTGCTGGCACTTGATCGCCTCGCCCTTGTCGATGGTGCGTGCCGGCCTGGCTGCGCCCTCCTCGACCTGCGCGGCGGCTGCGGCGAGTTTCTCCGGTGTCGGCGGCTCGACGCTGGCCTTGGCCGCGTCGGCGCGCAGGATCTCGGTATAGATGAACTTGTCGCACGCCGAGACGAACGGCGAGGGCGTCTTCTGTTCGCCGAAGCCATACACCGTCAGGCCTTCCTCGCGGATGCGTGCGGCAAGGCGGGTGAAGTCGCTGTCACTGGAGACCAGGCAGAAGCCGTCGAAGCGCCGGGTGTAGAGCAGGTCCATGGCGTCGATGATCAGCGAACTGTCGGTGGCGTTCTTGCCGGAGGTGTAGGCAAACTGCTGGATCGGCTGGATCGAGTGATCGAGCAGCACCTTCTTCCAGCTGCCGAGGTTGGGTTTGGTCCAGTCGCCATAGATGCGCTTGACGCTGGCGACGCCGTACTTGGCAATCTCCTCGAACAGGCCTTCGACGATGGCCGCCGGCGCGTTGTCGGCGTCGATCAGGACCGCGAGGTGTTTCTGCTTGTTCGCACTGCTGGGCTTGCTGGCCATGGTTCATCCCTGGGCTGTCGATCGTCCGACCATAACGCCGACCGCCATGCCGTGGCCATAGCGAGGTGCAGCCAACGCTTACCCGGCTCGGTTAGCATGCGCGGCTTTGATCCCATGGATTTGAAGCATGGAACAGCGAGGCACGCTGAAAAGCTGGAACGACCAGAAGGGCTTTGGCTTCATTCGCCCGGAGCAGGGCGGCGAGGATGTCTTCGCGCACATCTCGGCCGTGCATGGCGAGCGTCGGCCGCTGGTCGGCGACCGGGTGCTCTACGTGACCGGGCGCGATCCTCAGGGCCGCTTGCGAGCCGAACATCTGCGGCTGGATGCGCCGCTGACGCTGGATCAGCCGGCGATTCGCCAGCGGCCCAGCAGTCAGCGACAGAAGAGCGAGCGCCAGGACCGCCCGCGCGTCACGGCGCGTGCCGCTGGCAAGCCTGCGCGGCAGCTGGTCGCCGGGAACACTCAGCGGCTTCCGCTCAAGCTGGTGCTGTTCGCGCTGCTCTGCCTGCTGCCGCTGGCGGGCAGCCTCCTGCGCCTCGGGGCGGTGTTGCCGTTGGCAATCTACGCCCTCGTCAGCCTGCTGACCTTCTTCCTCTACTGGCGCGACAAGCACAGCGCGCTGAAGGATCACTGGCGCACGCCGGAAACCACGCTGCATCTCTTCGAGCTGGCAGGTGGCTGGCCGGGTGCGTTGCTGGCGCAGCAGGTCTTTCGTCACAAGACGCGCAAGCTCGGCTACCAGCTGCTGTTCTGGCTGATCGTGGTGCTGCACCAGGCGTTCTGGATCGACCTGCTGTTCATCGGCAGCGGCTTCACCCGCGAGCGCCTGGACTGGCTGTTACGGCTGTTCTGAAACACGAAAGCCCGGCGAATGCCGGGCTTTCGGATGAGCATCGCGGCTCAGACCTTCTTGACGAACTCAGACTTCAGCTTCATCGCGCCGATGCCGTCGATCTTGCAATCGATGTCGTGATCGCCGTCGACCAGGCGGATGTTCTTCACCTTGGTCCCGACCTTGACCACCAGCGACGAGCCCTTGACCTTGAGGTCCTTGATCACCGTGACGGTGTCGCCGTCCTGCAGGGTATTGCCCACCGCGTCCTTGATCACCTTGTCTTGATCGCCCGTGGCGGCAGCGCTGTCGCTGGCGGACCACTCATGGGCGCATTCGGGACAGACCAGCATCTGGCCGTCTTCATAGGTGTATTCGGAGTTGCATTTGGGGCAGGGGGGCAGCGCGCTCACGGCAGGTCCTTGAATGGAATGTGCGGAAAGCCGTGCATTGTATAAGGTTTTGTTACAAAACGGGCGACGTGGCCACCAGGCCGGCCAGGACCACGTCGATTCCGGGCTGCAGCTTACTGCACGGCGGCGAGGCGCTCGTTACCGGCACGCAGCTCGCTGTAGCGGTGTTCCAGCTCACGACGGATCTCGCGGCGCTGGTAGGCCTGGGCGAAGCGGCGCTGCTGCTCGGGGGTTTTTGGATTCAGCGGCGGCACCGGCACCGGTTTGCCGTCCTCGCCGAGGGCGACCATGGTGAAGAAGCAGCTGTTGGTGTGACGTACCGTCTTCGAGCGGATGTCTTCGGTCACCACCTTGATGCCGATCTCCATCGACGTGGTGCCGGTGTAGTTGACCGAGGCGAGGAATGTGACCAGCTCGCCCACGTGCACTGGCTGACGGAACACTACCTGGTCCACCGAGAGGGTGACGACGTACTGCCCGGCGTAACGGCTGGCGCAGGCATAGGCGACTTCGTCGAGATACTTGAGCAGCGTGCCGCCATGTACGTTGCCGGAAAAATTGGCTTTGTCCGGCGTCATCAGCACGGTCATGGTCAGCTCTGCATGTCCATCTAGCATGGGGGTTACGGCTCCTCGGTGGTGAAGGGTTGCTACTTTAGTCGAATACCTCCCGTCTGTCTGGCCTATCTGGCGAAACGCTTCATCGATTTTTTCTATCGTCAATGCGGCAAAGGCGCGCACATGTCGGTTTTGGCGGAAATACGATCAGCTAAGGCGTGAACGCCTGTAATTTCGTGGGGGTAATCGTTCGAGTGTGATCTGGGTCACGAAAGGCGGGCGATGCGTCGCTCTCGGGCACTTTTGTTGACCTGTGCCGGGTTTCGCCGGGCACAGGCTTCCTATAGTCGGGCGCCTAAAAAACACCCACCGGCTACTTCAGTAACGGATGCCTCCCATGCGTAAGCTTGTTCTCGCTCTGCTTGCCTGCTTCGTTCCGCTCTCCCATGCCAGCGAGGAGGCCATCGAGCGCTTCAACCAAATCATGGCCGACGAGCAGCGGCGCGAGCAGGCCAGCCTGGCCGGCCAGGAGCGCGCGGTGTTCTGTGCCTACTGCCACGGTGAGACCGGCAACAGCAAGCGCAAGCACATCCCCAATCTGGCTGGGCAGAATCCGCAGTACCTGTTTTATGCCTTCGAGAAGTTCGCCAGCGGCGAGCGGACCGACTTCGTCATGTCCAAGCTGGCGCAAAACCTGAGCATGGAGGAGCGGGTGAACATCGCAGTGTTCTTCAGCCAGCAGAAGGTCAATCCGCCCGAGGGCCCGGCGAATGCTGCGTTGCGCGGAAGCGGTGAGAAGATCTTCCAGACCACCTGCACCGGTTGCCACGGTGCTCATGCCGAAGGCATGGAGACCATGCCGCGCCTGGCCGGGCAGCCCGACGAGTACATCCGCAAGGCGCTGACGCGTTTCCGCGAGAACGACCCGAGCCGCGCCGGCTCGGTAATGATCGGCGTCGCCGCGCAGCTTTCCGCAGCGGACGTGGAGGCGCTGGCGGCCTATCTGTCGCAGCTGAAGCTGACGCCGGCCGAGGAAATGGCCAACATCAACCGTCTGCGCAAGACCACCGCCGCCGCTCAGTAACGCTTGATCTGCGCCGGCGTGCGGCGCATCAGCACCTCACCGTTGCGCACCGAGAGCAGGGCATGGCCCTGGGTGCGCAGCATCTCGTAGTCGTCCGCTGCCGACAGCACCAGCAGGTTCGCCGGACGCCCCACTTCCAGTCCGTAGCGCTCGCCCAGGTTCAGGGTGCGTGCGCTGTTGTCGGTGATCAGGTCCAGGCCGCGCTGCAGGTCCTCGTAGCCGAGCATGTGGCAGATGTGCAGCCCAGCTTCGAGGATGCGCAGGATGTTGCCGTTGCCCAGCGGGTACCAGGGGTCGACGATGGAATCCTGGCCGAAGCATACGTTCATCCCGGCGCGGTCGATCTCGGCCACGCGGGTCAGGCCGCGGCGCTTGGGGTAGGTGTCGAAGCGGCCTTGCAGGTGGATGCTCTCGGTCGGGCAGGAGACGAAGTTGATCTGCGACAGCTTCAGCAGGCGGAACAGCTTGGAGCAGTAGGCGTTGTCGTAGGAGCCCATCGCCGTGGTGTGGCTGGCGGTGACCCGCTCGCCCATCTCGCGCACCCGCGCCTCTTCGGCGAGCACTTCGAGAAAGCGTGACTGTGGGTCGTCTGTTTCGTCGCAATGCACGTCCACCAGGCAGCCGCTGCGCTCGGCGAGGTCCATGAGGAACTTGATCGAGCTGACGCCCTGGTCGCGGGTGTTCTCGAAGTGTGGAATGCCGCCGACCACATCGGCGCCCATGGCGATCGCCTCGGTCATCAGCTCGCGACCGCCCTTGAACGACTCGATGCCCTCCTGCGGAAAGGCGACGATCTGCAGGTCGATCAGGTGGCGGGTTTCCTCGCGCACTTCGAGCATGGATTTGAGCGCCGACAGCGTCGGATCGGTGACGTCGACATGGGTGCGCACATGCTGGATGCCGTGGTCGACCAGCATGTCGATGGTCTTTTTCGCCCGCGCCTTGGTGTCTTCGTGGGTCACCAGCGCCTTGCGCTCGCCCCAGCGTTCGATGCCTTCGAACAGCGTGCCGCTCATGTTCCAGGCCGGCTCGCCGGCGGTCAGGGTGGCGTCCAGATGGATGTGCGGTTCGATGAAGGGCGGCACCACCAGATTGCTGGCGGCGTCGATGTCGCCCTCGTTGGCTTCGGCCGGCGCCTGCTGCGCGCTGATGGCGGCGATGCGCGCGCCGTCCAGTTCGATGCGGTAGAGGCCGCTGCGGCCGCGCAGGCGGGCGTTGAGGATGTTCATGGTGGCTCCTTGATCAGCGTGCGTCGGTTTGCGTCAGCACCGTGCGCGACAGGGCCAGGCGCTGGCCCTCGTACAGCACAATATAGGCTGCGGCGGCCACCAGTATGCCGACGATGGGCGCCACCCAGGGCGAGAAGTAGGCGCAGGCGGCACCCAGCACATAGGCCGCCAGGCCCAGGCTGTTGTACCTGGGCAGGTGCGCCTCGGCCAGCTTCGGGTACTGTCCGCGATGGCGGTAGAAGTAGTCGGCCATGATCACGCCGCCGATGGGCGGGATGATCGAGCCGAGCAGGATCAGAAAGGGGATCAGCAACTCGTACATGCCGCCGAGCGCCAGCAGCGTGCCGACGAAGGCGCCGCCCAGGGTCACCAGGCGGCGGCGCTCGGTGCGCAGCAGGTTGCAGCCGGCAGCGGCGAAGTTGTAGATGGTGTTGTCCTGCGTGGTCCAGAGGTTGAGAAAGAGCATCACCACCGCGGCCATCGACAGGCCCTGCAGCACCAGCACTTCGACGATGTCCGGCTGCTGGTAGACGATGGCCCCGTAGGCGCCGGCGACGATCATCAGGCCGTTGCCGATGAAGAAGCCGATCAGACTGGCCCATACCGCGACCTTGCTGCTGCGGGCGAAGCGCGTCCAGTTGGTGGCCTGGGTCGCGCCGCTGACGAAGGTGCCGAAGATCATGGTGATGGCCATGCCGAGGGTCAGGCTTTCGCCCGGCTGTACCGCGAGCAGGCCGTCCAGCCCGCCAATGTCGCGGGTGGCGGTCCACAGCGATGCGATCAACAGGATCAGCATCGCCGGCACCGCGATGCGCGAGAGCAGGTCGAGGCCCTTGTAGCCGACGAAGGCGGTCAGGCAGAAGCCGAAGCCGAACAGCACCATCAACGGCAGCGTCCAGCTTCCCGGCAACGCCAGCAGGCGCACCAGGACGATGGCGATGGTCGCCGTGCCCCAGGCGTACCAGCCGATCTGGGTGAAGCCGAGCAGGAAGTCGGACAGCCGGCTGCCCACTTCGCCAAAGCAGAAGCGCCCCATCAGCACCGAGTTCAGTCCGCTGCGGCAGGCGATCAGCCCGAGCGCGGCGGCATAGAGGCCGAGCAGCAGGTTGCCGATCACCGCGGCCCAGAGCATGGTCTTGAAGTCGAAGGCCAGGCCGATCTTGCCGCCGGCGAACATGGTGGCGGTGAAGAAGGTGAAGCCGAACAGCAGGATGGAGGTGGACCACAGCCCCTTGCGCGCGCCGGCGGGCACTTCGCTCAGGGGGTAGTCGGTATCGACGGGCTGTTTCATGGTGGTTGCTCCGCAAGCGCCGGTTGAATGCGCTGGGAGTGCAGATGCCATGCCATAGCTGACCGATCGGCCAAGTGGGGCTGTCGCGTCGGATGGCGGTGGCGAATGTCTCATCGCGGTGCAGCGGCCTGTCGCCTCGCACCGCCATGGCGCCTGGCGCGAAGTTCCTCCATGCCGAGCGACATTTTCTCTATCGCGCTGTTCGGCTTATTCAATTGGGGCATCGTCGGCCCCCCTCTTAGGCTTTCCGACGCGCCATAAGCGCATCAGAAAATCGAAGAGGAATCACCCATGTCCCGTATGACCTTTGGCTCCACGCCAGCGCGCCTTGCGCTGGGCGTCCTTTCCGCGAGCCTCCTTGCGCTGCCTGCCCACGCTGCTCCGCTGACCCGCGACAATGGCGCGCCGGTCGGCAACAACCAGAACTCCCAGACCGCCGGACCCAACGGCCCGACCCTGCTGCAGGACGTGCAGCTGCTGCAGAAGCTGCAGCGTTTCGGTCGCGAGCGCGTCCCCGAGCGCGTCGTGCACGCCCGTGGTACCGGTGCCCACGGCGAGTTCACCGCCACCGAAGACATCTCCGACCTGACCCTGGCCAAGGTCTTCGAGAAGGGCAGCACCACACCGGTGTTCGTGCGCTTCTCCACCGTGGTGCATGGCCTGCACTCGCCGGAAACCCTGCGCGACCCGCGCGGCTTCGCCACCAAGTTCTACACCGCCGATGGCAACTGGGACCTGGTCGGCAACAACTTCCCGACCTTCTTCATCCGCGACGCGGTCAAGTTCCCGGACATGGTCCACTCCTTCAAGCCGGACCCGCGCACCAATCTGGATGACGACAGCCGCCGCTTCGACTTCCTCTCGCACCACCCGGAAGCCACCCGCACCCTGACCCTGCTGTACTCCAATCAGGGCACTCCAGCCAGCTACCGGATGATGGATGGCAACGGTGTGCATGCCTACAAGTTCGTCAATGAGCAGGGTGAAACCCACTATGTGAAGTTCCGCTGGAAGAGCCTGCAGGGCCTGAAGAACCTCGACCCGAAAGAGAACGAGGCGATGCAGGGCAAGGACTACAGCCACCTGTCCCGTGACCTGATCACCGCCATCGACAACGGCGACTATCCCAAGTGGGACCTGATGATCCAGGTGCTCAAGCCGGAGGACCTGGCCAGGTTCGACTTCGATCCGCTGGACGCCACCAAGATCTGGCCTGACGTGCCCGAGCGCAAGATCGGCCAGATGGTGCTGAACAAGAACCCGGACAATATCTTCCAGGAAACCGAGCAGGTCGCCATGGCGCCGGCCAACCTGGTGCCGGGCATCGAGCCGTCCGAGGACCGCCTGCTGCAGGGCCGTCTGTTCTCCTACGCCGATACCCAGATGTACCGCGTCGGTGCCAATGGCATGAGCCTGCCGATCAACCGCCCGAAGGTGCCGGTCAACAACGGTAACCAGGACGGCCAGCTGAACGCCGGCCACACCACCAGCAGCGTCAACTACCAGCCGAGCCGCCGCGAGAACCGTGAGGAAACGCCACGCGCCGTCTACTCCAAGCTGCCGCTGAGCGGGACCACCCAGCAGGCGCCGATCCAGCGTCAGCAGAACTTCAAGCAGGCCGGCGATCTGTATCGCTCGTTCAGCAAGAAGGAGCAGACCGACCTGATCAACACCCTGGGCGGCGAGCTGGCCAAGGCGGACGACGAGGCCAGGCACATCCTGCTGTCGTTCTTCTACAAGGCCGACGCCAACTACGGCGAGGGCCTGACCAAGGTCGCCAAGGCCGACCTCAAGCGGGTCAAGGCGCTGGCCGCCGAGCTCAAGGACTAAGGTCCCCGGACCGGCGCCCGGCATGCAGTGGAGGCTCCTTTGCGCTGCATGGGCGTCGGTTGTTTCGACCCGGGTCGGGCGATGGCCCGGGTCTTTTTTTGTGGAGGCTATATGCAAGGTCTTTTGCTGATGGCAGCGCTGCTGTTGGGCAGCGGGGCCGCCCTGGCCGCCGATGGCCCGCTGACGGATGCTGTGGACACGCCCGAGGCGGTCCGGCAGCAGTTGCGCGACTACTTCTTCAATGCCGCGCGCTTCGGCGATAACGAGGTCCTCGACGAATTCATCCGGGCCGGTTACGACCTGAACAGCGCCGACGACAAGGGCTATACCGCCCTGATCCTGGCGGCCTACAACGGCCATGGCGAGACCGTGGAGCGCCTGCTCGCCGCCGGGGCCGATGCTTGCGCCGAGGACAAGCGCGGCAATACCGCCCTGCTCGGGGCCATCTTCAAGGGTGAGCTCGGCATCGCCAAGCGCCTGCTGGCCACCGAGTGCGATCCCAACCAGCGCAACAACGCCGGGCAGACGCCGGCGATGTACGCCGCGCTGTTCCAGCGCGAGGCATTGCTCCAGGCGCTGCGCGAGCGTGGTGCGGACCTCAATGCAGCGGACCCGTTGGGCAACAGCGTGGAAAGCCTGGCGCGCGGGGAGATCCGCACCCGCTGATCCCTCAGTAGCTCTTGTAGGGCAGGAACTTGCCGGACAGCACCACGTTGACGCGATCGCCCTTGGGGTCGCTCTGGCGCTGGATATCCATGGAAAAGTCGATGGCGCTCATGATGCCGTCACCGAACTCCTCGTGGATCAGTTCCTTGATGGTGGTGCCGTAGACGTTGACCAGCTCGTACCAGCGGTAGATCAGCGGATCGGTCGGCACCGCGGTGGGCAGGGAGCCCTTGTAAGGGACGATCTGCAGCCAGGCGACGGCTTCGTCGGAGAGTTCGAAGAGCTGCCCCAGGGTCTCGGCCTGGGCCTTGTCGAAGGCCATCTGGCCGAGGCAACCGGCGGTGGTCCACTCCTTGGACATACCGATGCTTTCGGCGACATGCGCCCACTTCAGGCCCTTGCGCACCTTGGCGGCGACGATCATCTGGGTGACCTGTTCACGACTGCTGATCATGGCGAATCCTCATCTGGCGAATGCGAGTCAATGGCCGCGCGGGTGCGGCGGGCCTCGGTCGATGCAGGTTCGGTGCCAGGGGGGTCAGTCGTATTCGGCCGCCTCGTGCTCACCGAGCAGGCGGCGCTGGCGCGGTGTGGCGGCGGCCAGCACCTCGGGATTGAAACGAAAGTGCAGGTAGGGCGAGAACTTCTGCGCCACCATGCGCCGGCCATAGTGGATCTGCAGCAGGTAGCGGCTGCGCTCGGCGCTGCGGTTGCGGCTGCCCGCGTGCCAGAGGTCGCTGCGAAACAGCAGCATGTCGCCGGCCTTGCACAGCACGGGCTCGGCCGAGCGGCCGTGCCACTGGGTTTCGCCCGGCTGCGGTTTGCGCCCGGCGCGGTGGCTGCCGGGGATCACCAGCGTCGGGCAGAGGTCGGCGTCGATGTCATTCAGATACAGGTGTGCGGTGCAGATCTGCATCGGCAGTTCGAACGCGGGATCGGCCAGCAGGCTTTCCGGCAGCTCCATGGCCAGGTAGTCGGCATGCAGCTCGCCGCCGATAAAGCCCGGGCGGCTGCGCCAGGCGGTCTGGCCGATGATATGGCAGTCCGTCCCGAGTGCCGCCTCGGCCAGTTCGATCACCCCGGGCAGATCAAGAAAGCGCAGCCAGAACGGCGAGCGATTGAAGACGCACTTGTAGTGGTCGTCGACCAGGCCCTGGTAATCCCAGTGGATGGGTTCGAGGCCATCGATGGCTTCGCGCAGCGCCGCGATGCCCGCGGGATCGAGTACGGCAGGCAGCAGCACGAAGCCCTGCTGATGCAGGGCGGCGAGCTGTTGCCGAAGGGTGACGGAGTCGGTCATGGCATCGGCCGGGTAGAGCGCCAGACTCCAGCATAGGCAGCTCGGGCGCGCGTTGAAAGCCGGTTGAAAGCTTGCGGCGCTACTGTGCCGGCGCTGCTGCGGCAGCCAGTCGCGTGGTCACGAGCCGCGCCTCTGCTCTCTCGCTCCGGCGCACCCGGCGGCGTCGCCAGAAGCGGCGTCACCGGCGCGCACCTTCACATCGTTCAGGCCTGCACCACCCGTGCAATGGCCCTGGCCAGATCGTCCAGGCGCTCGGCATCCAGCCCGGCGACGTTGGCGCGGCCGCTTTCCACCAGATACACCGAATCTTCGGCACGCAGCCGGCGTACCTGCTCGGCGGTCAGGCCGGTATAGGAGAACATCCCCCGCTGCCGGGCGATGTGCGCGAAGCGCTCGGCCAGCCCATAGGGCGTCAGCGCCTCGACCAGCCCCTGCCGCAGGCTGGCGATGCGCCGGCGCATGCGCTCCACCTCGTCCTGCCAGATCTGCCGCAGCGGCTCATCGGCCAGGATCGTCGCCACCACCGCGGCGCCGTGGGCCGGTGGCGTCGACCAGAGGTTGCGGGCCAGCGACGCGAGCTGGCTGCGCACGTCGAGCAGGCGCTCGGCATCGCTGGTGACGGCGATCAGCGCGCCGGTACGCTCGCGGTAGAGGCCGAAGTTCTTCGAGCAGGAACTGGTGATGAGCATCTCCGGCAGCGTTTCGGCGAACAGCCGTACCGCCCAGGCATCCTCTTCCAGTCCATCGCCGAAGCCTTGGTAGGCGAAGTCGAACAGCGGCAGCAATTCGCGCGCGCGCACCACGTCCAGCACCCGCAGCCAGTCGTCGTGATTCAGGTCGAAGCCGGTGGGGTTGTGGCAGCAGGCGTGCAGCAGCACCACGTCGCCAGGCGGCACCTGTTGCAGCGTGGCGAGCATGCCGTCGACATCGAGGCGGTTGTCGGCACCGACGTAGGGGTAGTGCTGCACGCGCAGGCCGGCGGCGGCGAACAGGGTTTCGTGGATCGGCCAGGTGGGATCGCTCAGCCAGATGCTGCGCCCTGGCAGGCATTTGGCGATGAACTCGCCGGCCAGGCGCAGCGCGCCGGTGCCGCCCGGCGCCTGGGTGCAGCCGGCACGCTGCTCGCCGAGGGCAATGGCGCGGCTACCGAGCACCTGACGCAGCAAGAGGGCACCGAACTGGGCGTCGCCGTGGCCGCCGATGTAGCTCTTGGTCTGCTCGCTGTCCAGCAGGCGCTGCTCGGCCAGCTTCACCGCGCGCGGGATCGGCGTCAGGCCCTGGGCGTCCTTGTAGACGCCGACGCCGAGGTCGAGCTTGGCCGGGTTGGTGTCGGCGCGATACAGGTCCATCAGGCCGAGGATCGGGTCGCCGGGCACGCGGGGAATCTGGCCGAAGTGCATTACTTGCGGCCCTCCGCGCTGGCGGCGAGCTGGTCGGTGCGCGCGGCCATGATGAAGTCGTTGCGGTGCAGGCCGCGCATCTCGTGGCTCCACCAGGTGACGGTGACCTTGCCCCACTCGGTGAGCAGGGCGGGATGGTGGCCGACTTCCTCGGCAATGGCGCCGACTGCGTTGGTAAAGGCCAAGGCGTGGCGGAAGTTGCGGAACAGGAAGACACGTTCCAGCTCCATGTGGTCGCCGCGCACTTCGATGTTCCAGTCGGGGATCTCGCGGATCAGCTCGGCCAGTTCTTCATCGGACACCTTGGGTGCATCGGCGCGGCAGGCTTCGCATTGGGCTTGGGCGAGGGCGGTCATGGTGTAGGTCCCTTTCTTGATGATCGAAGTCGTTTTGAAGGTTGAAGCTTAGGCAAGATGGCGGGCTGACGCCCACCCTGCCGAACAGATGGCGGCCGTGGTGAGCCTCAGCCCACCACGAGCGCCGCACAGGGCCGAATCATGCCGCCTTCGGCGGGAACTTCGGCTGGTGCAGGCCCATGCGCATGGCCTCGCGCACCATCGCCATGATGTCCTGCTGGGCGAGGTCGAACAGCTGCTTGAGGTCTGGCAGGACGAAGTACAGCGGCTGCAGGATGTCGATGCGATAGGGCGTGCGCATCGCCTCCAGCGGGTCGAACGGCTGGTGCTCGGGTTCGGCGGACAGGCTGTAGAGCGTTTCCTTCGGCGAGGAAAGGATGCCGCCGCCATAGATGCGCCGGCCGGCGGGCGTATCCACCAGGCCGAACTCGACGGTCATCCAGTACAGGCGGGCGAGGAACACCCGCTCCTCCTTGCTGGCCTCGAGGCCGAGCTGGCCGTAGGTGTGGGTGAATTCGGCGAACCAGGGGTTGGTCAGCAGCGGGCAGTGACCGAAGATCTCGTGGAAGATGTCCGGCTCCTGCAGGTAGTCCAGCTCTTCCGGGGTGCGGATAAAGGTGGCGACGGGAAAACGCTTGCTCGCCAGCAGTTCGAAAAAGCGCTGGAAGGGGATCAGCGCCGGTACGCGCTCCACTTGCCATCCCGTGGTGGCGGCCAGCACGCGGTTGATCTCGCCGAGCTGCGGGATGCGCTCGTGGGGCAGGGCGAGCTGGTCGAGGCCGTCGAGGTATTCCTGGCAGGCGCGCCCGTCGAGCAGTTTCAGCTGACGCTCGACCAGCGTCTGCCACACCGCGTGCTCGGCGTCGGGGTAATGAATATGCCCCTGCGCGTCCGGTTCGCGGGCTACGTAGTGGGTGGTCTTCATCGCTTCTCCTGGGCCGCTTGGGCATCTTGTTGTTGCCCTCATTCGAACGCGAAGGCGTGCCGCAGGGGAGAGGCGCTGTGGCGCAATGTCGCATGTGCGCGGTATTGCGCTGTAAGAAATACATGACAGAGAGGTCGGCAGCCGGATCGGCGGCGTTGCCAATCGAGCAAACTGTCAAATAATCTTGACGATAATTTGCGCTGCACTGCAGCGCCGGCCCCACAACAAGACAACAGGGCTCCGCCATGCGTATCAAGATTCTCTGCCAGAACCGCGTCGGCATTCTGCGCGACATGCTCAACCTGCTGGTGGACTACGGCATCAACGTGGCCCGCGGCGAAGTGGGCGGCGAGCAGGGCAATGCCGTCTACCTGCACTGCCCCAACCTGATGAACCTGCAGTTGCAGGCGCTACGGCCGAAGATCGAGGCGCTGCCCGGCGTGTTCGAGCTGCGCAAGGTCAGCCTGATGCCCAGCGAGCGGCATTCCCTGGAGCTCAATGCACTACTCGGCGCGCTGGAATTCCCCGTCCTCTCCATCGACATGAGCGGTGCCATCGTTGCCGCCAACCGTGCCGCTGCGCAGCTGCTCGGCGTGCGCGTCGACGAGGTCCCGGGCATGAGCCTGTCGCGCTACGCCGAGGACTTCGACCTGCCCGAACTGGTGCGCGCCAACAAGGCGCGGATCAACGGGCTGCGGGTGAAAATCAAGGGCGATGTGTTCCTCGCCGACATCGCCCCGCTGCAATCCGAACACGACGACAGCGAGGCGCTGGCCGGCGCGGTGCTGACCCTGCATCGCGCCGACCGGGTCGGTGAACGCATCTACCAGGTGCGCAAGCAGGAGCTGCGCGGCTTCGACAGTATCTTCCAGAGCTCGAAAGTGATGGCCGCGGTGGTGCGCGAGGCGCGGCGCATGGCACCGCTGGATGCGCCGCTGCTGATCGAGGGCGAGACCGGCACCGGCAAGGAACTGCTGGCGCGCGCCTGTCACCTGTCGAGCCCGCGTGGGCAGTCACCCTTCATGGCGCTCAACTGCGCCGGCCTGCCGGAGTCGATGGCCGAGACCGAGCTGTTCGGCTACGGCCCCGGCGCCTTCGAAGGCGCGCGGCCGGAAGGCAAGCTCGGCCTGCTGGAGCTGACCGCAGGCGGTACGCTGTTTCTCGATGGCGTCGGCGAGATGAGCCCGCGGCTGCAGGCCAAGCTGCTGCGCTTCCTGCAGGACGGCGGCTTCCGCCGGGTCGGCAGCGACGAAGAGGTCTATCTGGATGTGCGGGTGATCTGCGCGACCCAGGTGGACCTGTCCGAGCTCTGCGCCAAGGGTGAGTTTCGCCAGGACCTGTATCACCGGCTCAACGTGTTGTCGCTGCACATTCCGCCGCTGCGCGATTGTCTGGACGGACTGCAGCCGCTGGCGCTGCACTTCATCGATCAGGCCAGCCGGCAGATCGGCTGTGCGCTGCCGACGCTCTCGCCGCAGGCGCTGGAGCGCCTGGCCGGCTATCACTGGCCGGGCAACGTGCGGCAGCTGGAGAACACCCTGTTCCAGGCGGTTTCGCTGTGCGAGGGCGGCATCATCAAGCCCGAGCACATCCGTCTGCCGGGCTACGGCGCGGCGCAGCCACTGGGTGATTTTTCGCTGGAGGGCGACCTGGCCAGCATCGTCGGGCGCTTCGAGAAGGCCGTGCTCGAAGGGCTGTACAAGCAGTTCCCGAGCAGCCGACAGCTGGGCAAGCGCCTCGGCGTATCGCACACCACCATCGCCAACAAGCTGCGCGAGCATGGCGTGGGCAGGGTCGATGGCTGAGGCCTGCTGGCGGCCGCGCAGATCGCTTCATGCTCGGCGGGCGGCATGAACGTTCAAGCCATCAACCTGCTACCGAGCGTGGCAGTCAGTGCACCGCCTGGCTCACCGCGTCGATCAGCGCCTGCAGGTCGATGGGTTTGCGCAGGTGCAGGGTGAAGCCCGCGGCCATGGCCTTTTCCACGTCGCGCAAGGTGCCGTAGCCGGTCAGGGCGATGCTCGGGGTGTCCCGATTGGCGCCCTGCTGGCGGATGATGGCCATCATCTTGTGGCCGTCGATCTCCGGCATGCCGATGTCGGAGACGATCACATCGAACGGCGTCTGCTCGGCCAGCTCGATGGCCCGCGCACCGCCGTCGGCAGTGGTGACCTCGGCGCCCTCGCTTTGCAGCAGCTCGCACATGGTTTCGAGGATGTCCGGCGAGTCGTCCACCAGCAGGATGCGGATGCCCCTGAGCCCACCGGCGTCATCGGCATTGGCCAGGTCGCTGAGTTCGAGTTCGGTCTGCAGATGCACCGGCAGCCAGACGCTGAAGCGCGCGCCGCGGCCGATGCCTTCCGAATAGGCCTCGATGCGCCCGTTGTGCGCCTCGACCAGCTGCTTGACCAGCGCCAGGCCGATGCCCAGCCCGTGCTTGGCACGCTGCGCATGCTGCATCTCGGCCTGGCCGAACATGTCGAAGACCTTGGGCAGGAAGTCGGCGCTGATGCCTTCGCCGGTGTCGATGACGTCGAGCCGGGCCTGGTCGCCCTCGCGCTCGAGTTGCATGCAGATGCGTTCGCCACCCTTGGAGAACTTCCAGGCGTTGTTCAGCAGGTTCCAGATGATCTGGTCCAGGCGCGTCGGGTCGGCCTGGATGTAGATGGGGGCGTCCGGCTTGAAGCTCTCGAAGCTGATGTTCTCGCTCTGTGCCAGCGGTGCGAACACCGCTTCGATGCCGCGCAGCACGTCCTGATAGCGCAGCGTGGCGAAGTGCAGCTTGAGCTTGCCGGTGCGGATGCGCGAGACATCCATCAGGTCGTCGATGATCCGCGACTGGCTGCGCACCGCGTTCTGGATCGACTGCGTCGCCTTGTGCAGGCTCGGGTTGTTCTTCACCGCCTGAGAGCGGGCGACCAGGTCGGTGTTGAGCTGGATGAGGTTCAACGGGTGCTTCAGCTCGTGGGAGAGTACGGCGAAGAACTGGTCCTTCTGCAGGTTGGCCGCCTGCACACTCTCCAGTTCGTTCTGCTGTTCGGAGCTGCGCTGGCGTTCCTCGGTGAGGTCGCGGGCGATCTTGGCGAAGCCGATGACCTTGCCCGTACCATCCACCAGTGGATTGAGCAGGCCGCTGAGGAAGCACCGACTGCCATCGCGGCGGGCGTGCCAGCGCTCGTCCGTGGCCTGCCCATGTTGCAGTGCGCGCTGGCGTTCGGCTTCCGGAACACCGGCCTGGCGATCCTGCTCGGTGTAGATGATGTCCACCGTCTGGCCGAGCACTTCGGTTTCGCGGTAACCCAGGATCAGCTCGGCACCGCAGTTCCAAGTGGTGATCAGGCCGTCACAGTCCAGGGTGATGATGGCGTAGCCCTTGGTGCTCTGCGCCAGCAGCTTGAGGTGGGCTTCGCCGGCGCGTAGCTCTTCCTCGGCCCGGCGGCGGTCGGTGATGTCGATGAAGGTCAGCACGGCGCCTTCGATGCGGTCGTCCAGCGTGCGATAGGGCAGGAAGCGCGCCAGGTACCAGTGCTGGCCCTCGCGGTCGCGCACCTCGCGCTCGACCAGGTGCAGCTCTTCGAAGGCTTCGGCGGCGTCCTTGGCCAGCAGCGGGTAGTCCAGGCGGTGGGTGATGTCGAACAGCGAGCGGCCGGCATCGTTGCCGATCACGTTGAAGATGTCCCTGGCACGCGGGGTGAACCACTTGATGCGCATCTTGCGGTCGACGAAGATCGTGGCGATGTCGGTGGAGGAGATCAGGTTCTGCAGGTCGTCGTTGATCTTGCTGGTCTCGTCGACCTTGCTCTTGAGCTCGTAGTTGACGGTGGTGAGCTCTTCGTTGATCGACTGCAGCTCTTCCTTGCTGGTTTCCAGCTCCTCGGTGGCCGAGCGCAATTCCTCGTTGATCGCCTGCAGCTCCTCGTTGGAGGCGCGCAGTTCCTCGGTGGAGGTTTCCGAGTGCTCCATGGTGATCTGCAGGCGCTCCTTGGTGTGCTGCAGTTCCGCCTCGAGCTGGGTCAGGACGCTGTCCTTGGTGTCCGGATCCTCCAGCGTGCTGCTGTCCATGCAGGCTTCCACTTCGTCGAACAGCACCAGCATGTAGTCGCTGCCTGCCTCGTTGTCGCGGAACGGGCGCACCACCATGTTCACGTAGTAGCTGCGGCCGTCGCGTTCCAGACGCACGCGCCGTGCCTCCACGCTCTTGCCGGTGTGGGCGGCCTGGTACAGCGCGGTGCGCAGTTCGAGGCGCAACTGGGGATGCACCAGGGTGGTCAGGTTCAGTGAGGGCTCGCCGCCGACATAGCGCAGGAAGTTCCCGGCGCGGTCGGACATGTGCACGATCTCCGCCTCCTGGTTGACGATGACGCTGGGCGGCGCGTACTGCTCGAGCGCGCGCTGGTGCACGTCGGCGAAGGAGAACTTGCGGTGGCGCCGGTGCGGCTCGCTGAACGGCGGGCGCGGCGGCGTGCTGAGGGTGAAGCCGTGCACCGGGCCGAGGGGCGCGCGGCGCAGCGAGGAGCCCACTTCCTTGGCGCGGTAGATGCGGTTCTTCTTGTCCACCGCGGTGAACAGCTGGCTGCAGACGTCGGCGGTTTCGGAGCTGCCGAGAAACAGGTAGCCACCGGGGTTGAGGGCGAAGTGGAACATGCGCAGCACTTCGATCTGGATGTCGCGGTCCAGGTAGATCATCAGGTTGCGGCAGGAGATCAGGTCGAGCCGCGAGAACGGCGGGTCGCGCAGGATGTTGTGACGGGCGAAGAGGATCCGCTCGCGCAGCTCCTTCTGCAGGCGCAGCTGGTTCTGATCCTTGACGAAGTACTGGCGCAGTCGGGCCGGGGTGACGTCGGTGACGATGGCCTCGGGGTAGACGCCGGCGCGCGCGGTTTCCAGGGCGCGATCGTCGATGTCGGTGGCGAACAGCTGGGTCTGGATGTCGACCCCGCTGTGGGCGGCCTGGTCGGTGAGCAGCATGGCCAGCGAATAGGCTTCCTCGCCGGTGGAGCAGGCCGCGGCCCAGACCCGCAGAGCGCGGTCATCGGTGGCGAGCTTCTGCTCGAACAGCACGGGGATGATGTCGCGTTCCAGCGCCTCGAAGGCCTCGCGGTCGCGGAAGAAGTTGGTCACGCCGATCAGCATGTCGGCCAGCAGTGCCGGGGTTTCCTCCGGGTTGCCCTGCAGGTACCGGGCGTAACTGGGCATGTCGGGCAGGGCATTGACCTGCATGCGCCGTTCGATGCGGCGCAGTACCGTGGCCAGCTTGTAATGGCGGAAATCGTGGCCGGTGCGGGTGCGCAGCGCGGCGAGGATCTCGCGCAGCGCCAGCTCGTTGGGCTTGGTCTGGGGTTGCGCCTGGATGTAGTCCATCTCGCCCGGCTCGACCGCGGGGTGCTCGCCGTCCTCGGGCGCCGGCACCGGGCGGAACTGCTCGAGCAGCGTCTGCATGTTGCGGTGCAGTTCGACCAGCTTCTGCGCGATGTCGGCCACCGGCAGAACGATGTCGACCATGCCGGTTTCGATGGCGCTGCGCGGCATCGACTCGAACTCCGCATCGCCGGGTTCCTGCGCCAGGGTGATGCCGCCCTGTTCCTTGATGCGCGACAGCCCCACCGAACCGTCGGCACCGCTGCCGGAAAGCACGATGCCGATGGCGTGGGTGTGGTGGGTGTCGGCCAGCGTGCGGAAGAACAGGTCGATGGCCACCTGCACGCCGCGCTCGCGCTGCGGCTCGGTCAGGCGCAGGTAGCCGTCGTTCATCGACAGGTCCAGCGCCGGGGGAATCACGTAGATGTGGTTGCGCTCGATGGGCGTCGGCTGGGTGACCTGCAGCACCGGCATGCGGGTCGCCTTCTGCAGGATCTGGTCGGCCTTGCTCTCGTGTTTGGGCGAGAGGTGCATGATCACCACGAAGGCCATGCCGCAATCGGCCGGCATGCTTTCGAACAGCGTGATAAGCGCCTTGAGGCCGCCTGCCGAGGCGCCGATACCGACCACGGGAAACTGCAGCGTGCTGCGGGTCAGGTTGCTGTTCTTCGGCACGGACGGCTCAGGGCTGGTACTCATCGAATCCTCGGGTGCATTGGGACTTCCGGGCATCAAAGGGCAGACAGCAGAACGAAGCAGGGAGTCCATCGCTGCCGAGCAGTGCTGCCGAACGGATGATACGGCTTTGCGCACGCGATTACTGTGCGGCCGGCTCGCGTGGCGCGGCCCGTGTCCTCAGCACTCGATGATGTTCACCGCCAGACCGCCGCGGGCGGTTTCCTTGTACTTGCTCTTCATGTCGGCGCCGGTCTGGCGCATGGTGCGGATCACCTTGTCCAGCGAGATGAAGTGCCGGCCATCGCCGCGCAAGGCCATGCGCGCGGCGTTGATCGCCTTCACCGCGCCCATGGCGTTGCGCTCGATGCAGGGCACCTGCACCAGCCCGCCGACCGGGTCGCAGGTCAGCCCGAGGTTGTGTTCCATGCCGATCTCGGCGGCGTTCTCGACCTGCTGTGGGGTGCCGCCGAGCACTTCGCACAGCGCGCCGGCAGCCATCGAACAGGCCACGCCTACCTCGCCCTGGCAGCCCACCTCGGCGCCGGAAATCGAAGCGTTCTCCTTGTAGAGGATGCCGATGGCGGCGGCGGTGAGCAGGAAGCGCACCACGCCGTCCTCGTCCGCACCCGGGACGAAGCGCATGTAGTAATGCAGCAGCGCCGGAATGATGCCCGCCGCGCCATTGGTGGGCGCCGTGACCACGCGCCCGCCGCTGGCGTTTTCCTCGTTGACCGCCAGCGCATAGAGATCGACCCAGTCGAGCACGTTGAGCGCATCGCGCAGGTTGGCCTCGTGGTGTTCGCTGAGCTGGCGATACAGGCCCGCCGCGCGGCGACGCACCTTGAGGCCGCCGGGCATCACGCCTTCGGTACGGCAGCCGGCATCGACGCAGTCCTGCATGACCTGCCAGATGCGCAGCAGGCCACTGCGGGTCACTGCTTCCGGCCGCCAGGCGGCCTCGTTGGCGAGCATCAGCTGGCTGATGGACAGCCCATGGGCAGCGCAGTGATCAAGCAGCTCGGCAGCGCTGCGAAAGGGGTAGGCCAGTGCGGTGGCGTCCTCGACGATGCGATCGCTACCGGCGGCCTGCTCGTCGACCACGAATCCGCCTCCCACCGAGTAGTACTCGCGGCTACAGAGCTGCAGGCCGGCGGCGTCGAAGGCGCGGAAGATCAGACCGTTGGGGTGGAAGGGCAGCGGCCGGCGGATGAAGGCCAGCTGCGCCCGGCTGTCGAACGGGATCGGGTGCTCGCCGAGCAGGCGCAGTTCGCCACGCTCGCGGATCGTCGCCAGGCGCGCCGGGATGCTGTCGGTATCCACCGATTCGGGATGTTCGCCCTCCAGCCCGAGCAGCACGGCCTTGTCGCTGCCGTGGCCCTTGCCGGTAGCGCCGAGCGAGCCGTACAGCTCGACCTTGATGGCGCGGGTCGCTGTCAGCTGCCCGTCACGGCGCAGGCCTTCGGCAAAGCGCAGGGCGGCGCGCATCGGGCCCACCGTGTGCGAGCTGGACGGGCCGATACCGATCTTGAACAGGTCGAAGACACTGAGGGACATTGGGAGGCTCCAGGCGAGGCTTGTATAAGCCTAGACCCTCGGCCGCCCGTCAAGGTTGATCGGGAAGGCTTTCGTTGTCGTTCCGGGCGGTCGCGGCGCCGGGCTGGTCCGCGGCCTGGCGCGAGCCGCCCCAGGGGTTGGCCTCCAGGCTGTTGTGCACCGCGGTCGCGGCCTGCGCGGCCTGGCCGATGGCGACGCTGATCTGCTTCAGGCCCAGGGTCACGTCACCGATGGCATAGAGGCCGCGCAGCGAGGTCTGCAGGTGCTGGTCCACCTTCACACCGCCGCATTCGTCGCAGTCCAGACCCAGCTGCAGCGCCAGCTCCGAGCGAAAGCGTGCGCCCAGGCTGGGGTAGATGATGTCGAAATTGTGCCGCTCGCCGCGGCAGGTCAGCAGGTCGATGCCGTTCTCGCAGGGCTGCATGGATTCGACCCGGTCGCCGATCACGCGGATGGCGTAGTGCTCGGCCAGGGCGATGGCCTGTTCGCATGCCGCCTGGTCGCCGTGCACCACCACGGTGACCCGGTCGGTGAAGGTGCGAAGGAACACTGCGTGGGTGATGGCGCTTTCCGCTTCGCCATACACGGCGACGTTGTCGCCGTCGACCTCATAGCCATCGCAGATCGCGCACAGCCGCACCTTGCCGGCGTGAATGGCCGGCTCGATGTCGGGCATGTCCGGCAGCCGGTCCTCGATACCGGTGGCGAGGATGATCCGCCGGGTGATGCAGCTGCGCTCGCCGTAACGCACGCTGAAGCCCTCGACATGCGGCTCGATGTGCTCGACCTGGCCGTGCTCCAGGCGTGCGCCATAGCCAGCGGCCTGTTCGCGCAGCCTGGCCAGCAGGTCGTTGCCGCTGATGCCCGGTGGAAAGCCCGGGTAGTTGCGCGACCGCGGTATCCACGCGGCGCGGCTGCTGCCGGCATCGACCACCAGACAGCTGCGTCGGAAGCGCGCCAGGTACAGCGCGGCGGTGAGGCCGGCGGGACCGCCGCCGACGATCAGGCAGTCGGTCACGGCAGTTTGCGGGTTCGCTTGCTCGGGGGGCATGGCGTTGGCCGGTGGCGGGTGGTTGCCAGTAGAAGGGGGCGTGACGAGAAAGTTCGGTCCGGCCGATGGATGCAATGTGCGGTTTTGAGAGCTGGTTGGAGCTTCAACCCTTGTGCCAGAGCCGTCGATGGCCAAAACTGCGCGGCTCGGTGACCGTCGGGTCCAACCCGTACCGATCGGTCACCGCCATTCCAATAAAGACCAGCCTGCGGCTCCGCTCGCGGTGCACTGGTCCCCTCGCTGTACCCCAGCCTCGCCACACCCGGCGCCGGCTGAACCATATCGAATTGCAAACACCACTCGAACGGTGCTCACGAGGCGCCGTGTCGGGCTTATTTCCCGTGGGGGTAGATCGTGTTCAAGTCTCTGGTTGTTGCGCCCTGTGCGGCGCTGTTGCTCATGCTTTCGCCAATGGCCGCGAAAGCCGCCGAGCCCATCGTCATCAAGTTCGCCCATGTGGTGGCGGACGACACGCCCAAGGGCAAGGGCGCACTGCTTTTCCAGAAGCTGGTGCGCCAGCGCCTGGCCGGTCAGGTGGATGTCGAGGTGTACCCGAACTCGACGCTGGTCGGCGATGCCGACGAAATGCAGGCGCTGCTGGACAACAAGGTGCAGATGCTGGCGCCATCGCTCTCCAAGCTCATCGAGTATTCGCCGAAGCTGGAGGTGTTCGACCTGCCCTTCCTGTTCGATGACGACGCCGCGGTTGCGCGCTTCCAGAAGCGCGAGGCCAGCCGTGAGCTGCTGCGTTCGATGGCCGGGCGCGGCATCTACGGCCTGGCCTACTGGAACAACGGCCTGAAGCAGATGACCGCCAGCCAGCCGCTGCGCAACCCGGCCGATGCCGCCGGTCTGGCCTTCCGTATCCAGCCCTCGCCAGTGCTCGAGGCGCAGTTCGCCGCGGTCGACGCCAAGGCCGTGCGCCTGCCGTTCTCCGAGGTGTCCAAGGCCATGCAGAGCGGCACGGTGCAGGGAACCGAAGGGCCCTGGTCGAACCTGCGCGGGCAGAGCGCCGCCGGCAAGCCGAGCTACGTTACCGAGACCAATCACGGGGTGCTCAACTACATGCTGGTGGCCAACTCCGAGTTCTGGACCAGCATTCCCTTCGCGCTGCGCTCGGAGCTGGAGAACATCGTTCTTGAAGTCACCCAGACGGTGAACGCCGAGGCGGCGGCGATCAACCAGCGCGAACGCGAACAGCTGATCGCCAGCGGCAGTGCCACGCTGGTCACCCTGACGCCGGAACAGCGCCAGGCCTGGCGCACGAAGATGCAGCCGGTGTGGAAGTCGTTCGAAAGCCAGATCGGCGCGGACATCATGCGCGCCGCGCTGACCGTCAACCGCCGCTGAGCTCCACGGCTCCGGTTCACCGGCCGGAGCCGCCCAGCCCAGAGCGCTGCGATGAGCCTGATCAGGCTCGTCGCCGGGCTTTCATGCGCCAGCAAAACGCCATTTTGAGAGCTGGTCGCACTTTCTGGCCTTGTGCCATCTGCGGCGTTCCCTAAGACTTTCGTATAGCTGCGGATGGCTCTCGCGCCGCATTCACCGCAGCGGCATTCCAAGAAAGGCCAGCGACGACCGCGGCACGCGTGTCGATCGGGCCACCTCAGCAAAAGACCCTTGGCGTTGCGCGTCAGCGGGCCTTTTCAATCCATATCGACTAACCACTCGGACGGTGCTCACGAGGCGCCTTCGGGCTTTTCCCATTGGGGGTTGGATGTACAAGTCTTGTGTCGCTGCGCTGGTCGCAGCCCTGTATTGGTTGAGTGCTCCCGTAATGGCTGCCGAAGGCGGGCCGATCGTCATTAAGTTCGCCCACGTGGTGGCGGACGACACCCCCAAGGGCAAGGGGGCGTTGTTGCTCAAGCAGCTGGTCGAGGAGCGTATGGCCGGCAAGGTGAAGGTCGAGGTCTATCCGAACTCGACGCTGGTGGGCGACGCCGACGAGATGCAGGCGCTGTTCGACAACAAGGTGCAGCTGCTGGCGCCGTCGATGTCGAAGTTCGCGCCCTACACCAAGAAACTGCAAGTGTTCGATCTGCCGTTCCTGTTCGATGACGCCGAGGCGCTGCAGCGTTTCCAGAAGCGCGAGGCCGCGCGCCAGCTGCTGCGCTCCATGGCCGATCACGGCGTCTACGGCCTGGCCTACTGGAACAACGGCCTGAAGCAGCTCTCGGCCACGGCGCCGCTGCGCAAGCCGAGCGATGCGGCGGGGCTGGCCTTCCGTATCCAGCCCTCGCCGGTGCTCGAGGCGCAGTTCGCGGCGGTCGGTGCCAAGTCGGTGGTGCTGCCGTTCGCCAAGGTCTACGAGTCGCTCAAGGGCGGCGTGGTGCAGGGGGCCGAGAACCCCTGGTCGAACATCCTCAGCCAGAACATGCACAGCGTTCAGCCGTACATCACCGAAACCAACCACGGTGTGCTCGACTACATGCTGATCACCAACAACGAATTCTGGCTGAGCATGCCGTTCGCCGTGCGTTCGGAGCTGGAGGGCATCATTCTCGAGGTCACCCAGGCGGTGAATCGCGAGGCCGCGGCGGTCAATCGGCGCGACCGCGATCGCATCCTGGCCAGTGGCAGCAGCCAGCTGATCACCCTCACGCCGGAAGAACGCCAGGCCTGGCGCGAGCAGATGCTGCCGGTATGGAAAACCTACGAGGCCGAAATCGGTGCGGACCTGATTCGCGCCGCGATGACGGTCAATCGTCGCCGCTGAGGCCGTGATCGAGCTCGCCGGCCATGCAGGCCGGCGAGCTCGGGCGGTTCAGCCGCTCACCCTCCTGCTCCAGCCATTCGGCCAGTACCCGTGCGTTGTTCTCGTGCTCATCCCGAGCCGCGTAGACCAGCGTCAGGGTGCCCCCTTCGGCCATCTCCAGCAGTGGCCACCAGTGCTCCGGATGCGCCGCCAGCTCGCTGCGGTAGCGCCGGCGGAACTCGGCGAAGTTCAGCGTGCCGTTCTTGAACGCCCTGCGCAGCTCGGTCGATGGCGCCAGATCCGCCAGCCAGGCTTCCAGCGCCAACCCTTGACGATCGCAGCCCCGCGGCCATAGCCGGTCGACCAGTATCCGGCGGCCGTCCGTGGCCTTGGCGGGTGCATAGGCGCGTTTGCACTGAATCATCACCAGACCTCCTCGTTATCGGTAATCCAGCCTAGACCGCTCGTTCGCTGAAGTGTGGTTTATTTTACTGGTGAAAGGGTGAATCAAACCCTATGCGATTGGGTTTATATAACCATTTAATACGTATCTTTATGATTTCAAAGGACTAAAAAGCGGCACGCTTCCTGAAGTGAAGCCTTGGCGGCAAATCAATCACGACAGGAGCATTACATGAAAAGCGCAAAGGTTCTGGTGGCGGCAGCGGCAATCCTGGCAAGCGGACTGGCCAGTGCGGACGAGATTCTGGAAGTGCACAAGGACCGCGCCGTCGGTGGCGGCTTCGGTGGGCTCAGCGGCTTCATGATCGGGGCCGCAGCGGGCGGCCCGATCGGGGCGCTGATCGGTGGCGGGGTCGGTTATCTGATGGGGCAGGGCACGCAGCAGGCCGCCGGGCTGGAGCAGACGCTGTATGTGGTCAAGCGCGAGGATGGCAGCATCGCCCGCATCCGCACTTCGGATGACCGCTTTCTGCAGGGCCAGCACATCGAGCGCGATGGCGCGCGGGTCACCGCGTCGACCCGCTGATGCACGGCGGCTGGTCCGCCGGCCGTCGGATGGGGGATGATCGCGGCTGACCGTCATCGAGGAGGCACTGATGAGTTATTCCGTTCTGCATGTGGTGCATCTGCTGGCCGCGATCTTTTTCATCGGCACGCTGTTCTTCGAGGTGATGATCCTCGGCCGTATCCGTCAGCAGATCGGCGAGCAGACCATGCCGCTGGTGGAGCGCGCCGTAGGTGCGCGCTCGCGGGTGGTGCTGCACTGGGTGGTGCTGTTCGTCTACGGCGCCGGTATCGGCCTGGCCTGGTATCACCGCCAGGCACTGGCCAATCCGTTCGCCAGCAGCTTCGCCACACAACTGACGCTGAAGATCGTGCTGGCGGTCGGCGTGTTCCTCACGTTCGGCCTGGTGGCCGTGCTGCTGCGCAAGGGGTGGATGACGCCGGCGCGCTACCGGACGCTGCACTGGGCCATCTTCCTGCAGATGATCGGCATCGTGCTGCTGGCCAAGGGCATGTTCTACCTGCACTGGTAGTCGACGCCGCCTTCATCCGTCCGGCGCCTTAGCAGGTCCGCCGCGCGGGGTGATGATTCCGGTCAAGTTTGCCGGCGCTTTTCGTGGTGCTTATCGGGGCCGATTCAGTGGCTGCAGTCTCGTTGCGTTCGCCGTATCGGCGACTAAGGTGGCTGCATCCATTCCAGTCAGCAGAGGTCTGCCATGAACTTCGCCTACAGCCCGCGTGTGGAGGCCCTGCGGCAGCAGCTGCAGGCCTTCATGGACGACCACATCGTGCCGCGCATCGGCGCCTGGCACGCGGAAGTCGCTGCCGGCCAGTACCCCGTGTCGTTCATGGAGGACCTGAAGGCGCTGGCGCGGGAGGAGGGACTGTGGAACCTGTTCCTGCCATCGCTTGGCGAAGACGAGCCGGGCACCGGGCTGAGCAACCTTGAATACGCGCCGCTGGCGGAGATCATGGGGCGCGTGCACTGGGCTTCCGAAGTCTTCAACTGCAACGCGCCGGACACCGGCAACATGGAGCTGCTGCACCTGTTCGCCACGCCCGAGCAGCGCCAGCGCTGGCTCGAGCCGCTGCTGAACGGCGAGATCCGCTCGGCCTTCGCCATGACCGAGCCGGACGTGCCGTCTTCCGACGCCACCAACATCCAGACGCTGATCCGCCGCGACGGCGACGACTACGTGATCAACGGACGCAAGTGGTTCATCACCAACGCCTCGCATCCCAACTGCAGGCTCCTGATCGTCATGGGCAAGACCGATCCGGACGCCGAGACCCATCAGCAGCAGAGCATGATCCTGGTGCCGTTCGACACGCCCGGCGTCGAGCTGCTGCGCAACATTCCGGTGATGAACCACATCGCGCCGGAAGGCCATAGCGAGCTGCTGCTGCGCAACGTGCGGGTGCCGGCGAGCAATCTGCTCGGCAAGGAAGGCGACGGTTTCATGATGGCCCAGGCGCGCCTCGGGCCGGGGCGCATCCATCACTGCATGCGCTCGATCGGCATGGCCGAGCTGGCCCTGGAGCTGATGGTCGAGCGCTGCCAGGAACGCAAGGCGTTTGGCAAGTACCTGCAGCAGTATTCCAACGTCGCCGACTGGATCGCCGAGTCGCGCATCGAGATCGAACAGGCGCGCCTGCTGGTGCTCAAGACCGCCTGGATGATCGACGAGGTCGGCGCCAAGGCCGCGCGCAAGGAGATCGCCATGATCAAGGCGCTGGTGCCGCGCATGCACACCAATGTCGTCGACCGCGCCATCCAGGTCTACGGCGCCATGGGCCTGACCCCGGACACGCCGCTGGCCGACATGTGGACCGGCGGCCGTGCGCTGCGCTTCGCCGATGGCCCGGATCAGGTGCATCTGCGCAGCATCGCGAAAATGGAAATCAAGGCCAGTGAAGCCAGCCGCGGTGCCACGGCGGCTTATCTAACCCCGCCGGGTCGTCACTGATCGTGACTGCTGCTGGCCGCGCGACGCCAAGGCGCGCGGCCTATCTCCGTTCGCGCGCATGCTCCGTCCTGTGCGCTAGCTTGCGTCTCTCTCCTACTGGCCTAGGCTAGTCATAACAACGTCTTTGTTCACGGTCATGGTGTTCTTTGACATGGGACAACGAAACCAGTCGCCGGGGGAGTCCTTGATTGCAATCAAGGGGAGGGATGTAGACGCTCACCTACCATCCGCTTACGCCAACCGTACAAGCAGGTAATTCGATGGCTTCCCGTGAAATCTGGTCGCTGGCCGGTACGTTCAGTACCTGGGTCAAGGGCTTTGTCATTCTGCTGATCCTGAGCGTCTGCGCATCGTCGCTGCAGGCCAGGGAATATGAAGCCGAGCAGCAGCGCCTCGACAAGTTCTTCCCCGGTGCCAGTCTCTCGTCAGCCGAGGGCGACTATCAGGTCCGCACGATCACCAAGGGTGACGAGGTACTCGGCTACGCCTTTCAGTCCATCAATGTGGTGGACATTCCCGCCTATTCCGGCAAACCCATCAACATGCAGGTGCTGCTCGATCCGCAGGGTGTGATCGTCGATGCCTATGTGCTTGAGCACCATGAACCGATCCTGCTGATCGGCATTCCCGAACAGAAACTGCACGACTTCAACGCCAAGTACCAGGGCATCCGGGCCGACCAGCGCGTGGTGGTCGGTCGCTCCAGCGACAGCAATGCTGTGACCATCGATGCCGTGACCGGCGCCACCGTGACCGTGATGGTGGTCAACGAGATCGTCATGCGCGCCGCCCATGAGGTGGCCGTCTCGCTGGGCCTGATCGAGGGGGGCGGCAACGCGCGGCCGAAGATCGCCAGCGTGCGCCAGGACGTCTACCAGCCGGCCAACTGGACCGAGCTGACCGGCAGTGGCGCGATCCGGCGTCTGCACCTGACTCGCGGGCAGATCGACGAAGCCTTCAAGGGCACCGAGGCCGAAGGCATCGACGAGGCCACCGCACAGACCGCCGACGAGACCTTCATCGACCTCTACGCCGCGGAGCTGAACCCGCCGACCATCGGCCGCAACCTGCTGGGCGACAATCAGTACCGCTTCCTGATGGAAGAGCTCAAGCCGGGCGAGCACGCCATCGCCGTGCTGGGCAGCGGCGAGTATTCGTTCAAGGGGTCGGGCTACGTGCGCGGCGGCATCTTCGATCGGGTCCAGCTGCGCCAGTTCGGCGACATCATCAGCTTCCGCGACCTCGACTTCCAGCGTCTGAACGATATCTACCTCGACGGCGCGCCGCGCTTCAGCGAGATGGCGATCTTCATCGTCCGCGAGGCTGCCCGCTTCGATCCGGGCTCGCCCTGGGTGCTGGAGTTGCTGGTGCGCCGCCAGACCGGCCCGGTGAGCGGCGTGTTCACCAGCTTCGAACTGCCCTACCAGATGCTCGAGGACTACATCGAGCGGCCGCAGCCCACCGCCGAGGAACTGGCTGCCATTGAGGAAGCCAATCGGCCGATGTGGGTCAACATCTGGTACCAGAAGAGCTTCCAGATCGGCGTCATCCTCGCCGCCCTCGGCCTGCTCACGGTGATCCTCTTCCTGCAGGACACCTTCACCCAGCGGCCGCGCTTCCTGCACTGGCTGCGCCGCGGCTACCTGGTGTTCACCGTGGTGTTCATCGGCTGGTATGCGCTGGGGCAGCTGTCTGTGGTCAACGTGCTGACCTTCGTCCACGCGCTGTTCCAGGACTTCCGCTGGGAGCTGTTCCTCTCCGACCCGGTGATCTTCATCATCTGGACCTTCACCGCCGCCACCATCCTGCTCTGGGGCCGCGGTGTGTTCTGCGGCTGGCTGTGTCCGTTCGGCGCGCTGCAGGAGCTGATCAACGAAGCCGCACGCAAGCTGAAGATTCCGCAGTACGAGCTGCCCTTCGCGGTGCACGAGCGGCTTTGGGCCATCAAGTACATCGTCCTGCTGGTGCTGTTCGGCATCTCCCTCGAGTCGATGATGATGGCCGAGAAGGCCGCCGAGGTTGAGCCGTTCAAGACCGCCATCACCCTCAAGTTCGACCGCCAGTGGTGGTTCGTCGCCTACGCGGTGTTCCTCCTGGTCATCAACATCTTCACCCGCAAGGTGTACTGCCGTTACGTCTGCCCGCTGGGCGCGGCGCTGGCGATCCCGACCAAGCTGCGCCTGTTCGACTGGCTCAAGCGCCGCAAGGAGTGTGGCAGCCCCTGCCAGCTCTGCGCCAAGGAATGCGAGATCCAGGCGATCCATCCCGACGGCCATATCAATGCCAACGAGTGCCACTACTGCCTCGATTGCCAGATGACCTACCACAACGAGCACAAGTGCCCGCCGCTGGTGAACAAGAACAAGCGCAAGAAGCGCGACAAGAAGGCGCCGGCATCCGCCGAGCTGATTCCCGTAGTGCAAGTGGTGGAACCCTGAGCCATCGCCCCGGCGAGGTGCTCGATCGAGTGTGTTTGAAGCAGATGTCCCAAAGGAGCAAAACCCCATGAGCGACAAGAGCAAGAACAACCCCGAGGTGCTGGAGAAGGGCGGCATCAGCCGTCGTAACTTCCTCGGCGCCAGTGCGGTGACCGGCGCGGCCGTTGCGGCCACCGCCTTCGGCGGCGCGGTGATGACCCGCGAATCCTGGGCCGCCGCGGTCAAGGATGCGCAGCAGAACATCCACGTCGGTCCCGGCGAGCTGGATGACTATTACGGTTTCTGGAGCGGCGGCCACCAGGGCGAGGTGCGCGTGTTGGGCATCCCGTCCATGCGCGAGCTGATGCGCATCCCGGTGTTCAACGTCGACTCCGCCAGCGGTTGGGGCCTGACCAACGAAAGCCGCGCGATCATGGGCGACAGCGCCAAGTTCCTCAACGGCGACTGCCACCACCCGCACATCTCCATGACCGACGGCAAGTACGACGGCAAGTACGTGTTCATCAACGACAAGGCCAACACCCGTGTCGCGCGTATCCGCCTGGATATCATGAAGTGCGACAAGATGATCACCATCCCCAACTGCCAGGCCATCCACGGTCTGCGTCTGCAGAAGGTGCCCTACACCAAGTACGTGTTCGCCAACGCCGAATTCGTCATCCCGCACCCGAACGACGGCAAGGTCTTCGACCTGCAGGATGAAAACAGCTACACCATGTACAACGTCATCGACGCCGAGAAGATGGAAGTTGCTTTCCAGATCATCGTCGACGGCAACCTCGACAACACCGATGCCGATTACACCGGCCGCTTCACCGCAGCCACCTGCTACAACTCGGAGAAGGCCTACGACCTGGGCGGCATGATGCGCAACGAGCGCGACTGGGTCGTGGTATTCGACATCGAGGCGGCGGAGAAGGCGGTCAAGGCCGGCAAGTTCATCACCCTGGGCGACTCCAAGGTGCCGGTGCTCGACGGCCGCAAGAAAGGCGACAAGGACAGCGAGTTCACCCGCTACATTCCGGTGCCGAAGAACCCGCACGGCTGCAACACCTCGTCCGATGGCAAGTACTTCATCGCCAACGGCAAGCTGTCGCCGACCGTGACCATGATCGAGATCGCCAAGCTGCCCGACCTGTTCGCCGGCAAGCTGAAGGACCCGCGCGACACCGTGGCGGCGGAAGTGGAACTGGGCCTCGGCCCGCTGCACACCACCTTCGACGGTCGCGGCAACGCCTACACCACGCTGTTCATCGACAGCCAGGTGGTGAAGTGGAACATGGCCGACGCGGTACGCGCCTACAAGGGCGAGAAGGTCGAGTACATCAAGCAGAAGCTCGATGTGCACTACCAGCCGGGCCACATTCATGCCTCGCTCTGCGAAACCAGCGAAGCCGACGGCAAGTGGCTGGTGGCGCTGTGCAAGTTCTCCAAGGACCGCTTCCTGCCCACCGGGCCGCTGCACCCCGAGAACGACCAGCTGATCGACATCTCCGGTGACGTGATGAAGCTGGTGCACGACGGCCCGACCTACGCCGAGCCGCACGACTGCATCATGGCCCGTCGCGACCAGATCAAGACCAAGAAGATCTGGGACCGCAACGACCCGTTCTTCGCCCCCACCGTGGAAATGGCGAAGAAGGACGGCATCAACCTGGAAACCGACAACAAGGTCATCCGCGACGGCAACAAGGTCCGCGTCTACATGACCTCCATGGCGCCGAGCTATGGTGTTCAGGAGTTCACCGTCAAGCAGGGCGACGAGGTCACCGTGACCATCACCAACCTCGACCAGATCGAGGACGTGTCCCACGGCTTCGTCATGGTCAACCACGGCGTGAGCATGGAGATCAGCCCGCAGCAGACCTCCTCGATCACCTTCGTCGCGGACAAGCCGGGCCTGCACTGGTACTACTGCAGCTGGTTCTGCCACGCGCTGCACATGGAGATGGTCGGCCGCATGCTGGTCGAACCGGCCTGATGCCGGGGCCGGCCCCGCTGACCAGGGGCCGGTTCGCTGTAACGGTCACGGGCCCGGCCTTGCGGTAGGGCCCGTCCAGAATTTCTGCCTGAACGCTGAAGAAGGTGAACGTCGTGCTCAGAAATCAGGCGCCTCATTCGTTTCAGCTGATCGCCGGATGCGCGCTGGCCCTGCTGGCCGGGCTCGCCCAGGCGGCACCGCAGCCGATCCGCGACCTGCCGCTGCAGGCCATGGGCGAACAGCGCTGGCGTTTGCCTGCCGGTGAATATGCCGGACAGTTCCGCATCGACGAGTCGCTGCAGCTCATCTGCGAGCCAGGCGCGGTGCTCGATGCCCAGGGCCAGGGCAACGTGCTGACCATCGCCGCCAGTGATGTGCAGGTCGAAGGCTGCACGCTGCGCAACTGGGGACGCGATCTCACCGCCATGGACTCGGCCGTGTTCATCCTGCCGGAGGCCGAGCGTGCGGCCATCCGCAACAACCGCATGCAGGGCCCGGGCTTCGGCGTGTTTCTCGATCGCGCCGTGCAGGCCGAGGTGAGCGGCAACCGCATTGACGGCGACGCCAGCGTGCGCTCGCAGGATCGCGGCAACGGCATTCACCTGTTCGCGGTGAAGGGCGCGCGCATCCTCGGCAACCAGGTCCGCGACGTGCGCGATGGCATCTACATCGATACCTCCCATGGCAACCACATGGAGGGCAACCTCATCGAGGATGTCCGCTACGGCGTGCACTACATGTTCGCCAACGAAAACAGCCTCATCGACAACATCACCCGTCGCACCCGTACCGGCTATGCGCTGATGCAGAGCCGCAAGCTGATCGTCACCGGCAACCGCTCCGAGCAGGACCAGAACTACGGCATGCTGCTCAACTACATCACCTACTCGACCATCCGCGACAACTTCGTCAGCGACGTGCGCAGCGGGTCGACCGGCGACAGCATGATCAGCGGTGGCGAGGGCAAGGCGCTGTTCATCTACAACTCGCTGTTCAACAGCATCGAGAACAACCATTTCGAGAAGAGCGCGCTGGGCATCCACCTCACCGCCGGCTCCGAGGACAACCGCATCAGCGGCAACGCCTTCGTCGACAACCGCCAGCAGGTCAAGTACGTCGCCAGCCGCACCCAGGAATGGTCGGTGGACGGCCGTGGCAACTACTGGAGCGATTACCTGGGCTGGGACCGCAATGACGACGGGCTGGGCGACGTCGCCTACGAACCCAACGACAACGTCGATCGCCTGCTCTGGCTGTATCCGCAGGTGCGCCTGCTGATGAACAGCCCGAGCATCGAGGTGCTGCGCTGGGTGCAGCGTGCCTTCCCGGTGGTCAAGTCGCCGGGCGTGCAGGACAGCCATCCGCTGATGAAGCTGCCCACTGAAGAACTCCTAACCGAAAAGCAGGAACCAACGTCATGAACGCCGTCGAGATCCAGGGCGTAAGCCAGCGTTACGGCAGCATGACCGTGCTGCACGATCTGAGCCTGAACCTCGGTGAAGGTGAGGTGCTGGGGCTGTTCGGCCATAACGGCGCGGGCAAGACCACCAGCATGAAGCTGATTCTCGGCCTGCTCGCGCCGAGCGAGGGCCAGGTGAAGGTGCTTGGCCGCGCGCCGAACGATCCGCAGGTGCGCCGCCAGCTCGGCTATCTGCCGGAGAACGTGACCTTCTATCCGCAGTTGAGCGGCCGCGAAACCCTGCGCCATTTTGCCCGCCTCAAGGGCGCCGCGCTCGGCCAGGTGGACGAGCTGCTCGAGCAGGTCGGCCTGGCGCATGCCGCCGACCGCCGGGTGAAGACCTATTCCAAGGGCATGCGCCAGCGTCTCGGCCTGGCCCAGGCACTGCTCGGCGAGCCGAGGCTGCTGCTGCTCGACGAGCCGACCGTGGGTCTCGACCCGATCGCCACCCAGGATCTCTACCAGCTGATCGACCGCCTGCGTCAGCGCGGCACCAGCATCATCCTCTGCTCCCACGTACTGCCGGGTGTCGAGGCGCACATCAACCGCGCGGCGATCCTCGCCAAGGGTCGCTTGCAGGCGGTCGGCAGCCTGTCGCAACTGCGTGCCGAGGCCGGGCTGCCGGTGCGCATCCGCGCCAGCGGCATCAGCGAGCGCGACAGTTGGCTGCAGCGCTGGACCGATGCCGGGCACAGCGCCCGTGGCCTCAGCGAAACGAGTCTGGAAGTGGTTGCGATCAATGGCCACAAGCTGGTGCTGCTGCGCCAGCTGCTCGGCGAGAGCGAGCCGGAGGACATCGAGATCCACCAGCCGTCGCTGGAAGACCTCTACCGCTATTACATGGAGCGCGCCGGTGACGTACGCGCCCAGGAGGGTCGCCCATGAACCAGGTCTGGAACATCGCCCGCAAGGAACTCAGCGACGGCCTGCGCAACCGCTGGCTGCTCGCCATCAGCCTGCTCTTCGCCGTGCTTGCGGTGGGCATCGCCTGGCTCGGCGCTGCGGCGTCCGGCCAGCTCGGCTTCACCTCGATTCCGGCGACCATCGCCAGCCTGGCCAGTCTGGCCACCTTTCTGATGCCGCTGATCGCGTTGCTGCTTGCCTATGACGCCATCGTCGGCGAGGACGAGGGCGGCACGCTGATGCTGCTGCTGACCTATCCGTTGGGGCGCGGGCAGATCCTGCTCGGCAAGTTCGTCGGCCACGGGCTGATCCTCGCCCTGGCGGTGCTGATCGGCTTCGGCTGCGCGGCGCTGGCCATCGCCGTGCTGGTCGAGGGCGTCGAACTCGGCATGCTGTTCTGGGCGTTCGGCCGCTTCATGATCTCCTCGACGCTGCTCGGCTGGGTATTCCTCGCCTTAGCCTACGTGCTCAGCGGCAAGGTCAACGAGAAATCCAGTGCCGCCGGGCTGGCGCTCGGCGTGTGGTTTCTCTTCGTGCTGGTGTTCGACCTGGTGCTGCTCGCGCTGCTGGTGCTCAGCGAAGGCAAGTTCAATCCCGAACTGCTGCCCTGGCTGCTATTGCTCAACCCCACCGACATCTACCGGCTGATCAACCTGTCCGGCTTCGAGGGCAGCGGCAGCGCCATGGGCGTGCTCTCGCTCGGTGCCGATCTGCCGGTGCCGGGCGCGGTGCTCTGGCTCTGTTTGCTGGCCTGGGTCGGCGTTTCGCTGTTGCTGGCCTACGGCATCTTCCGCCGTCGGCTGGCCTGAATTCATGAATCAAAAAGGAAATCCCTCTATGAACGCACTGCATCGCATCGGCGCCGGAACCTTCCTCGCTCTGCTGCTTGCTGTCGGCCTGGCCGGCTGCGGCGAGAAGGAAGAGGTCGAGCAGGCGCTGGACCCGGTGGCCTTCCACGACAGCGACGAATGCCATGTCTGCGGCATGATCATCAGCGACTTCCCCGGGCCCAAGGGGCAGGCGGTGGAGAAGGGTGGGGTGAAGAAGTTCTGCTCCACTGCCGAGATGCTCGGCTGGTGGTTGCAGCCGGAAAACCGCCTGCTCGACGCCAAGCTGTACGTGCACGACATGGGCCGTAGCGTTTGGGAAAAACCGGATGACAGTCACTTGATCGACGCAACCAGCGCCTACTATGTGGTCGGCACGTCGCTCAAGGGGGCCATGGGGGCATCGTTGGCGACCTTCGCCGACGAGCAGGCGGCCAAGCGTCTGGCCGAGGAACACGGTGGCCGCGTGCTGCGTTTCGATCAGATCGATCAGGCGCTGCTGCAGGAAGCGGCGAGCATGCAGCATGGCGGCATGCACGAGCACATGCCGGCCGATCGACACAATGCACACGCGGGTCACTGAGCCGCGATCAATTCCGCTACATCCGAGGTAAGCACAATGATGGGTATCAGCGTCTGGCAACTTCTGATCATTCTTCTGATCGTCGTCATGCTGTTCGGCACCAAGCGCCTGCGCGGTCTGGGCTCCGACCTGGGCAGCGCGATCAGCGGTTTTCGCAAGTCGGTGAGCGACGGTGAAACGACCGCCAGCAGTGAGACGGTGAAGCAGGAACTCAAGTAAGCGCGTCGGCCTCCTGCGGCGCCGGTTCACGTGCCGGGCGCCGCGCCGAGACCTGCCGGCGCGTCTGTCCGCGCTTGCAGGTCAGCTTCGCTTCCCCGCGCGGCCGCATGGCCGCCTTGCACCGCAACGGTGCATCTTCGAGCCGGTCTTCGGCGCCGCACGTCACTTTTCCGCCGCCTCGGAAAAAAGCTGATTGCAATCAAGTCTGCCGAGGGCACCTACCCTGTAGAAAGTAATCCTGGCTCCCGGATTCGGGAGCGGTCATCGAGTCCGGCGCGTCGCGGTTGTCGCAGCCGGGCGCAGAACGTCTGGAGGCCCTTCCGTGCAAGTTATCGATCGGCGAAAAGCCCTGAGTATCGCGCCCATCTGGCGGCTCGCATTTCGCCCGTTCTTTCTCGCCGGCAGCGTTTACGCGTTGCTGGCGATCCCGCTCTGGGTGGCGACCTGGACCGGCCATTGGCCGGGCTTCCAGCCCACCGGCGGCTGGTTGGCCTGGCACCGCCACGAGATGCTGTTCGGCTTCGCCATGGCCATCGTCGCCGGTTTTCTGCTCACCGCCGTGCAGACGTGGACCGGGCAGATCGCGCCGTCCGGCAATCGCCTGATGGGGTTGGCGCTGCTTTGGCTGGCGGCACGCCTGGGCTGGTTGTTCGGCCTGCCGGCCGAGTGGCTGGCCCCGCTGGACCTGCTGTTCCTGCTGGCCCTGGCCTGGATGATGGCGCGCATGCTCTGGGCCGTGCGGCAGAAGCGCAACTACCCGATCGTGGTGGTGCTGGCGCTGATGTTCGGTGCCGATCTGCTGGTGCTCACCGGCTTGCTGCAAGGCAGCGATGCCCTGCAGCGCCAGGGTGTGCTGGCCGGTCTGTGGCTGGTCGCGGCGCTGATGGCACTGATCGGCGGCCGCGTGATCCCGTTCTTCACCCAGCGTGGGCTGGGCAAGCTCGAGGCGGTCAAGCCCTGGGTCTGGCTGGACGTCGCCCTGCTGGTTGGCACCGGTGTGATCGCCCTGCTGCACGCCTTCGGCCTGGCCATGCGCCCGCAACCCTTGCTGGGGCTGCTGTTTGCCGCCATCGGTGCCGGCCACCTGCTGCGCCTGGCGCGCTGGTACGACAAAGGCATCTGGAAGGTCGGCCTGCTCTGGTCGTTGCACGTGGCGATGCTCTGGATGGTGGTCGCGACCTTCGGCCTGGCGCTCTGGCATTTCGGCCTCCTGGCGCAGTCCAGCCCGGCGCTGCACGCACTAACGGTCGGCTCCATGAGCGGACTGATCCTGGCGATGATCGCCCGAGTGACCCTCGGCCATACCGGCCGGCCTTTGCAGCTGCCGGCGGGGATCGTCGGGGCCTTCGTCCTGTTCAACCTGGGCACGGCGTCGCGGGTGTTTCTTTCGGTCGCCTGGCCGGTGACCGGTCTGTGGCTGGCGGCGATCTGCTGGGCGCTGGCCTTTGCCCTCTATGTCTGGCGCTACGCGCCGATGCTGTTGGCCCCGCGCGTGGATGGCCACCCGGGCTGAACAGCGACACCTGAAACCGGAGCAGGTGTTGCGCATCCGCCCGTCCAACAGCCAACCCAAAACCCGCTGCCTCCGCGAGGCAGCCTGTGACTCGGCGTGCGTCGAGCTCGGAGATGATGATGAAAAGCGAGTTTCAGGATCGCCTGGCCGTGGTCACCGGTGCCAGTTCCGGAATCGGTCTGGCCCTGTGCGCAGCCTTGCTGCAGCGGGGCGCGCGGGTGCTGGCGATGTCGCGCAGCCTCGGCGGGCTCGAGACCATGCTGGAAACCCATGCCGAACAGCTGCAGTGGCTGCAAGGCGACGTGACGTCGGCCGACGACCTGGCCCGGCTGGCCCGCCGTGCTGCGCAGCTGGGAATGGTGCATTACCTGGTACCCAACGCCGGCATTGCCGAACTCGCCGACGGGCTGGACATGGCCGCCTTCGACCGGCAGTGGGCGGTCAACGGCGCCGGCGCGCTGAACACCTTCGCCGCGTTGCGCAACGAGCTGGCCAAGCCCGCCTCGGTGGTGTTCATCGGCACCTTCCTGATCCGCTCGGCATTCCCCGGCCTCGGCGCCTATATCGCCAGCAAGGCGGCGCTGGCCGCGCAGATGCGCACCCTGGCGGCGGAATTCGCACCACTGGACGTGCGCCTGAACATGGTGTCGCCGGGGCCGACCGCCACGGCGATCTGGGGCACGCTGGGGCTCAGCGACGACCAGCTCGAAGCGGTCGCCGATGGCGTCACCAAGCGCTTGCTGCCGGGGCATTTTCTCGAATCGGCGGCGGTGGCCAATGTGATCCTGTTCCAGCTGTCCCAGGGTGCGCGCGGTGTGTTCGGCCAGGACTGGGTGGTGGACAACGGTTACACCATCAGCTGACGGAGGTGACCGATGTGGTTCGAAAGCAAGCGCGCGCTACGCCAGCGTGACGAACTCGCTGCGCTGCATGCCCGGTGCGACGCCCAGGCGGCGCGCATCGCCGCACTGGAGCTGTCGCTGGCCGCGGCCGAGGAGGCCAATCGCTGCGGTCAGCGCCAGCTGGATTATTACCGCGGCGTATCGGCCAACCTGATTCGCTTCAGCCACTCGGTGGCCCATCTCGGGGACTCCTTCGAGCACCTCAGCGGACAGCTGGAGGAAAACCGCGCCCGCGCCGAGCGGGTCGCGACGGCGGCGCTGGACAACCAGCGTCACTTCGGTGAACTGCAGGGCCGTTCCGCTGAGATGGAAAGCGGCCTGGAGCAGGCCTCGCACAAGGTCGACACCCTCGCCGAGCGTTCGCGGGAGATCAACGGCATCGTCGATCTCATCAGCGGTATCGCCAGCCAGACGAATCTGCTGGCGCTCAATGCGGCGATCGAGGCGGCACGCGCCGGCGAGGCGGGCCGCGGCTTCGCCGTGGTTGCCGGGGAGATTCGCAGCCTGGCGGAAAAGACCGCCCTGGCCACCGGCGATATCGTGCGCAAGATCGACGAGGTGCAGGCCGAGATTGCCAACGTGCACGACTACATCCGCCAGCAGGGCAGCCAGGCCCGCGGCTTCAGTCAGACCACCCAGCAGGCCGTACAGGCCATGGGCACACTGCACCAGCTGGCCGGGGTGATGCGCGAGAGCACCGCGGCCTCGGCGTTGCGCGCCGGGGTGGAACTGGCCAACCTCGATGAGCTTTCGCTCAAGTTCGTCGTCTACAACCACCTGCTGGGCAACGAGCGGCACAACCCGCCGCAGCTTCCCGGCGAGCGTGACTGCCGCTTCGGGCGCTGGTACTACGGCCAGGGCAACCGTGAGCTGCAGGGCCTGGAGCATTTCCGCCGGATCGAACGCCCGCACACCCAGGTCCACGATCAGGGCCAGGCCGCACTGGAGGCATTCGGCAAGGACGCACTGGAACGGGCGTTGGAGCATCTCGGGCAGATGGAGGAGGCGAATCTCGAGGTGATGCGCATTGTCGGAGAGGTGATCCAGCACTGCGGCGCCGGGGGCTAGGCATCCAGCCTGATGGCCAGCCGAGCGGCATCGATGTGCTTGGTTCAAAATAATTGCGTCAAACGAGCAATAACATTCGTTAGAGATTATTGAAGTTACTGTCGACAATGCCGCCCGCATCCCGTCCGCGCGGCAATCTGCCGCGCCTGACTCAACGAATCAGGAGGAGCGGCGAGTGGATGCGGCGTGCCGGTCCGTCGACTCTCGCCAGCGCAGCGCTGGTGAATCTCGCGGTCGCTCACTGGTGCCCGCGTCGCCCGCCCAGCGAGCATGAGCGAACTGCACAACAGCCCCGAACCCACTGCCTACAACTACCGCGTGGTGCGTCAGTTCACCCTGACTCGGCGGCTGCGGGGGCGCGAGCAGATGCACAGCATCGGCCTGATCAACGCGCCCTTCTGGCTGGCCACCATCGGTACCGTGCTCTACATCGCCTCGATGTGGGTCAACGGCATCACCCCGGGGCTTATGTGGCGCGCAATCAACGAAGGCGGAACGCTGACCTATTCCTTCGTCGAGGCGCTGCAGGCCAGCCACCCCGGCTACGTCGTGCGCATGGCCGGCGGCGGCATCTTCGCCAGCGGCATGCTGCTGATGGCGTTGAACACCTGGCTGACCGTGCGCCGTCGTCGTGACGAGCGCGCGCCGCAGGCTTCGCCGCTGCTGGCCGGCTGAACGCCCGAACAGCGATCTCGCTCAAAACCGGTCCAGGGACGGACCGCTCCACCGCCCGCTGGCGGCCTCTCCCGATTTCGACACAAGCAGGACCAATGCACGACTCTTTTGCCCTCTGGATTCGCTCGTTCATCCCCGCCCCGTTGAATGCCTCGCCGAAGGAGTGGCTGCGCGCCGCCCTCGGCGTCGCCATCGTCATGCCGTTGGTGTTCTGCAGCGGCTATCTGCTGGTCGGCAGTTCGCTGACCCTGCAGATCATGGGCCCGGCCGGCGCCTCGGCGGTGCTGATATTCGTCGCCTCGTCCAGCCCGTTCGCCCAGCCCTGGGCGGTGCTTGCCGGCAATCTGCTGGCCGCGCTGATCGGCATCAGTCTGGGTATGAGCGGGCTGCCGAGCGTGGCTTCGCTGGCGCTGGCGGCGTGCCTGTCGCTGCTGTGCCTGTTCTACCTGCGCTGCCTGCACCCGCCGAGCATCGCGCTGGCGCTGGTGGCGGCGGTCGGCAGTCCGGAGCTGCATCACCTCGGTTTCATGCTGGTCGGGCCCGTGCTGTTCTATTCGGCGCTCCTGGTGGCGGTGGCGCTGGTCTACAACAACCTGACCGGGCATCCCTATCCGAAGCCGCGGCTGAGCCGCGCGAACAGCCATCACACCCGCGACCTGCCGCCGGGCGAGCGCATGAGCTTCACCCATGACGACGTGGATCGTGCGCTGCAGGAGTTCGGCGAGTATGTCGACGTCACCCGTGATGACCTGGAACGGCTGATCAAACAGACCGAGAAGCACGCCCTGCGGCGCAGCATGGGCGAGGTCACCGCGGCGCACGTGATGTCGCGCGACCTCTATTGGCACACGCCGGACACCTTCATCGAACAGGCCTGGCAGACCCTGCAGGCGCATCGGCTGCGCTCGCTGCCAGTGGTTCAGGGCGACGACCACCGGCTGGTGGGCATCGTCACTCAGGTCGACCTGCTCAAGCACTTCCATCCGCGGCCCGGGCGGCTCAGCTTCGGTCAGCTGAACTTCCTGCGCGGCACCAAGCTGCGCGCCATCATGAGTTCGCCGGTGGTTTCGGTGACGCCGGATACGCACATGGTCGAGCTGGTCTACCTGCTCTCCGATCGCGGCCTGCATTGCCTGCCGGTGGTCGACGCGCAGCAGCGCCTGGTGGGCATGATCACCCAGACCGACCTGATCGCCGCGCTGTACCGCAACTGGCTCAAACAGTTGCCGGACTGAGCGCTGCCGGAACGCTCGATCCACGCCAGCGCGCGTCCCGCTTCATAGCTCCGCGTAGTACCAGCGCGACCAGTCGTAGTCGTCCAGGGCGATCTCGCGCAGCAGCTCGATGGCCTTGGTCAGGGCCGGCGACTCGCTGGCTCGGGCATGGACCAGATAGATCGGGTAGGAAAACTCCGGCGCCTGTTCCACCCGCTTGAGAATTCCCTCGTCCAGATAGCGCTGCACGACGCGGGTGCGGAAATAGCCACGCCCGCCGCACTGCACCAGGTATTGCAGGGCCAGCGGCCCGAGACTGAACGACAGCGCCGCGCGACTGCATTCGGGCAGCGCCTGGTTGTGCTGCTTGCGAAACGCCGGCCCCCAGTCCACGTACAGGTAGGGCGCCGGGTTCTGCGTCTGCACCACCTGGATCAGCTTTTCTTCCAGCAGCTGCTCGACCTGCAGGCTCGGCCAGTACTCCGGCTGGTGCACCAGCGCGGCGTCCAGCACGCCCAGGTCGAGCTTCTTCTGCAGCTCTTCGCCACTGGCCACTTCCAGCCGTATCGCATGGCTGGCCAACCCCTGTCGCAGGCGCTGGGCCCAGGCCAGCATCAGCGGGTTGCACAGGCTCACCTCGGAGCCGAGGGTCAGCAGCTTGTCACCGCTCTGCGACAACGGCAGGTCGCGCCGCGCGGCTTCCCAGGTCTGCACCAGCTGAGTGGCATAGGCGACGAAGCGCTGACCGTCATCGGTCAGCCGCGCCCCGGCCCGATTGCGCACGAACAGCCGGCAACCCAGCTGCTCCTCGAGGTTGTGCACCCGTGCGGTCACCGCCGTCTGGGTGATGTGCAGGCGTTCGGCGGTGGCGATGAAGCTGCCGCTGCGAATGATCTCGAGAAAGGTGCGGGCGAGATCGATGTCCATGTACGAGCCTTGAAAGCCGGGTTGGCTGGCGATTGTAGCAACCGTGCCTGCCTCCGGTGCCGCGCGGTGGGAGCCGGGCTCAGGAGCAGCTGCCGGTGCGCGTGCGCTCTATGGTGACGCGGCCAGTGACTGACAGCGTCAGCGAACGCTCCTGGTTGCCCAGCGGCGAGGCGCGGCAGATGGTCAGCGAGAGTGGCGTGGTACCGAAGCCGCTGGGAAGAAAGGTCAGTTCGCGTACCGTCGAGGAGAGCTGGTAGCCATCCTTTGTCGATGGGTAGCTGCGGATCACCGTGCTGCCCGTGCGCATTACCCAGCCTTGTTCCCAGCCTGCGGCGGCGTCGCAATTGATGCCGTCGCTGGAGCTGCACAGGGTGATCGGTGCGCTGCGTTTCATAGCCTCGCTCCGGGCGAACTGGGCGCTCGCCGCGAAATCGGTGGTGTAGGTACGCAATCTGCTGTTGAGCACCATGCTGTCATAGCCCGGTACTGCTATAGCCGCCAGTACGGCCAGTACGCCGAGTGTCACCGTCAGCTCGATAAGGGTGAACGCGGCCTGGCGAACACTCGGGGTGGCCTGTGGCCGAATGCGGTACGGCATTAGCGCTCCTACTGCTCGATATTCCAGAACACCCGCGAAGTCGGCTGCATGACCGAAGCGGGATTGATCGGCGGGCTACCTTGCAGCGGCGAGGACGGGTCGGCGCCGATGACGAACGGCACGGTGGTGACACCGTCGTCCAGGGTCACCATGCCGGCAACCGGCGAAGGGGGTAGGCCGTCACCGACCACGTCGTGATAGACGCCCTGGCCGGTCAGGTAATTGACGGTATAGACGCGGGTCTCGCCGAGCCCGGAGCAGACATTGGCCGACGGCACCCTCGGTTGATGGGTGCTGAAAGTCACATCGCCGAATACCGTGATCGCCGAGGTGACCACCTGCTCGGTGCTGTCGAGCTGCAGGTACCACCCCTTCTTCTGGCCGAGGCTGGTGGTGGTTGGTGCGCTCTGGGTGGTGATGCCCAGCAGCGAGTTCAGACAGATCAGATTCCCACCGCAGTTCAGGCCTTCACTGGCAAGCCAGCCGGTGTCGTTGGGGCGGTCACGCAGCATGAAGAAATAGTTGGTGGTGGCCGCGGCATCGTCGTAATCGAGCAGGGGCTTTTCCCGGTCGCCGGAGCCGAGCAGCAGGACGAAGTCGGCGCCATCGGCGACCACGTCTGGAGCGAACATGAACTTGCGATTGGCGGCGCAGTTTCCCGCCGTGCTGCAGCCCAGGGCTGCGATGCGGGTAATGGTCCAGTTCACCGGTGCAGCTGCACCCATGGTGATGCGGTAGACGTTGCCGCCCAGATCGGCCAGGTAGCCATACTGGGCCTGTCCGGCGCTGTTCCGCACCAACGTCACGTCGGAAACGACGCTGCGCTGGGTATCGAAGGTCTTGAGCAATGCGCCGCTGTCGGCGTCCAGTACGTAAACCTTGTTGCCCTTGGTCGTACTACTGCAGACATGTGGGTCTGCGTCCTCGCAGGTGTCGTAGCCGCCACCCATGATCAACATGGGCGCGGTACCTGCTCCGTAGCCGCTCGCCTTGAGCAGCTTCGGTGGCGCCCAGGTTTGGCCGATACCGGCGAAGCCCTCGCCGCAGTTGCTGTCGCTGACCGTGCCGCTGGTGGTGAAGTTGCTCGGGCAGCCGCGTTTCCACTTCAGTGCCGGTGCGGTCGGGTCAGTCACGTTGAAGGCGTACAGGGCCCGTCCGCCGCGGCGCATGGTGGCGTAGATCCAGGCGGCGGTGTCGTCCTGGTGGGCCACTACAGGGCCATCCATGCCGTAATCCTTGGGCTTGGGCGTAGTGGCTCCGCTAAAGCCGGGGAAGCTGATCGGAACGCTGTTGCTGTAGAGCCGCTTGATCTTGCTGTAGAACTCCGGGGGCATGAACGACCATAGCTCGCTACCGGCCGCGTGGGTGCCATAAGCGCTGGTGCGGTTGCCGACCACCGCACGCAGCGCGCCATCGTTGCCGCCGTAGAAGGTGACGATAGCGGGATTGCCGGTGCTGCCGTAGTTGATTGCGACTGGGCGCGAATGCACTACGTCACCATGTACCGAGGGGCGCATTTCGTTGAGGTTGCCGTCGCCATCCTCGTCCTGCAGGTCCTTGCCGCGCGCCCAGTCGATCAACGTGGTGCGCTCGGCATCATCGACTGCGCCCAGCTGCGTTGCGGTGATCGCCGTATTGGCGGTGGAGAAGTTGGTGAGCGAGGTGCAGGCACCGGCCGCACAGGTGAGCATGTTGCGTGTGCTGGAAGCCCGCAGCAGGTAGCCCTGACCACCCTTTTCGACGATGTTGCCATCCGGCGTGTTGGAGCCGGACGAATCTGCGCCGGTCAGACAACTGCCGCGGGCGCTGAAGCTCCAGTAGTTGTCCGCCGCGGTCGGCGTCCAGAAGCTGCGCGCGCATTCGGTGATGAAGCCAGTATTGCTGTTGATGGCGCTGACACCGTCGGCGTCGAGCAGGCGCAGGTCGGCGCCGATGTAGCCCAGCTTGTACTGCTTGAGATTACCGTGCCAGCGCGGAAATCCATCCGCGTCTGGACGGAACATGCCGATGAACACCTGGTTCAGGTAAGTGCCCTGGGCATTCACGCTGACCGGCAGACTAACCGAGGCGAACACGCTGTTGGTCGCCTGCACCTCGGAGAAGATCGCATTCAGCGCATCGACGATCTGGCTGCCGCTGCTGGTAACGTCGAAGTACTTGCCGTCGCTAGTGCGCGCCATACTCTGCAGCAGCGCCGTCCAGCCAAGCCCCTGGCGGTTGGTGCCACGGTTGATATCGATGGTGTAGGTGGTGATCTGCTGGGCGCTCTTTTTCATGAAGCGCGCCCATTCGTCAGCGACGTTGTCCTGCGAGTCGCTGGGGGTGATCGGAATCGTGGTGGTGGAGCCGCCAAGGCCAGCGAGGGCGGTGGTGGCCTGGGTGATATCCGAGCTGTTGTCCTGCGCCGGGCCATTGCTGATGTAAATGATGTAGTTCTTGCCGCAGCCGGAGACGATAGGTGAGCGGTAGCTGGTGGCGCTTTTGCTCTCCAGCGCATTGTTCGGCAAGGCGTAGACAGCATCGGAAGCAGTCGATACGCCGCGGTTGCCGGCGAAGTCGGCCTTGGCCTTGTTGTTGCCAGCGTGGGGGGTAGCACCGGCGAAGTACAGGTAGGCCTCCTGCATGGCCTTGCTGATCTTGCCTCCATTGGACTTGTCGCCGACCTTGTCGAAGCTGGTCACCAGATTCGCCATGGCCGTCTTGTTGGCGGCATCCATCGGCCGCAGGGCGGCGCGCACGTACGCACCGTCCGGCCCCGAATTTCCACCCCCGGTCTCGGTGAACATCATGATGCCCAAACGGAACTTGTCCTCCGGCAGGGCGTTGACCACCGAGCGCAGAGCGGCCATCTCGTTGGCGAAAGCGTCGTTCCAGTTCGCGGTGTTGTCGAGGATGATCAGCACGTTCGGCGCGCCGGTCGAACTGCTCGGCACACCAACGAACAGGTCGATATCTTCGGCGAACACCTTGTGCGCCAGACTCGCGCTCAGCACCAGCAACATCCGGCTCAGATACGTTTTCATGCGCTTACCTCGTGGGGCCGACTTCAGGGGCACAGCTGGTTCTTGCGAGCATCGGCCAGCAGTAGGCGGATGCCCGAGCGCACCCTTACCGAGGCGCCTGTTGCGGGATCCAGCACGCTGGCGAGCAGTTCCCATTCGGTGTTCCAGGTCGAGCTGGACATGCCTTCCAAGGTCAGGCTGCTGGGCGCGACGGCAGTAGCGAGGCTGACCCTGATGCATTGCGGTTGAGCCACGGCCACCTCGTAGTCATCGCTGCCGTCCCGGTTGATGTCGACGCCGATTGACTGGGCCGTTGGCGTGGTGCTCGCCATGGACTGGATAACCTGTTCAAGGGCGTTGTCCGCCGCGGCCAGCGCTTCGTTGCGCCATTGCTGGTTGCCGACCACGTCCAGGTTCACCCGGCTCATGGTGAAGGACGACGTCACTAGGACGGTCAGCAGAAGCAGCATGATCAACGCGGTGATCAGGGCGAAGCCCCGTTGGCGGCGGCGATTCATGGCGTCTCCCGGCGGGCCGAAACGTTGGTCAGGCGCACGGTGGTGGAATAGACGTGGCGTTGGAAGGCGTCGCTGAAGGGGCCGAAAGTTTCACCGCCGACGACGTAGGTCTTGTTTGACTGGTAGCCCGGGGTGGGCTCAAGGTTGCGAACCAGAAGATGAATCTCGACCACCACGGTATTGGTCAGGTCCGCCAGGCTGCAGGGCGTACTGGAGGTGCAGGTGGTGTCCGGTGCGCCATCGCCGCGGTTGGTTGGCGAGTTGCGGTTCAGCGCGCTGGCCCATTGCACCGGCTGGCTGTAATCGACCGCCGCGCCGGTGTCGCTGAGGTTGTCGACGCCGAAGACGAAGCGCATCGCTTCGATACCTTCGACCATCGCTAGCGCATCCTGCTGAATCAGTGCTCCACCGGTGAGATCGAAGCTGGACTGCATCAATGTGGGGATGCCGTCGCCAGCACTCACTGCGTAGTCGCGGATGTAGTAGGCCGTGTTGAGGAAGCGACGCTTGTCGGCGGAGGTCGTGCAGTTGCGCTTGTGAAGAGAGAAACCGCTGGTATCGAAAACGTAGCGCGGCTCGCTTTCGCAGTAGGAGGTTTGCCAATAGAGCTTGCCGTTGGTGTCGGTCTCGCAGTTGGCTGCCCCGGCCACGCAGCTGGCCACATGGCGCACCAGTAGTACATCGCTGCCCAGGCGGGGCGAAGGCATCACGCTGGCGCAGTCGGTCGGTACGGTGGCATAGAGCTGCACCGGGACGCCGAGCAGGTTGGTCTTGTACGGCGCGTCCCAAGCCGAATAGGGCGCACAGGGTGTCGGGACAGCGAGGGGATAGTCGGCGGGTGCCGCGGTGGCGGTGAGATCGTCGAATTCGGGCAGGTAACCATCGAGAAAGCCGGCATGCATGAGGTCGTCGCGCAGCAGTCGAATCGCCAGCCGGCCGTGTTCCATCTGACTGTTGGTCTTGGCCAATTCGCTGTTGCTGCGGCTCATGTTGAGGTACAGGGTCAGGGTGGCGGCGCTGAGAATCAGGGCGAGAGTCATCGCCACCATCAGTTCGATCAGACCGAAGCCAGCGCTGGCGCTATAGCCACGCATTGCAAATACTCGTCTCATAGCGGTGCCACCCGCACCAGCGTGGTGACAACTCGGCGGCAGCGGTCGCCGCTGCACTGACTGCCGGTGTCTCCGTCGAAGGCGTCCTTGCCACAAGCGACGCTGGCCGGTGGCGCCGTAAGGGGCAGCAGACCCTGCCAGGCGACCGTCAGCAGATACTGATTGTTACCCAATGCTTCGACGCAACCGCGCCCACCGATCAGCCCGCCGGCAAGAACGCCGCTTGTGCTTTCGCGAGTACCTTGCAGCGCGGCACACCAGGCCGCGGCATCGCGCTGTTGCTGAGTCGTACTGGAGGTAGGGCAGGCCATGCCTGCACCTAGTGGGCTCGACGTACCGGTCACATAACTGGCCGCTGCGGTGCGATTGGCTGTCATGCGTGCGGCGAGGTCATCGAGCAGCAGCAATGCCTGTGAGCGCTGGTAGGTTTCCATCTCCGATTGCTGCAAGCGCGCCTGCAGTGCCATCACGCCGAGGAGGCCGACGGCAAGGATCACCAGGGTGACCAGCACCTCTATCAAACTCACACCGACCTGGCGGTGGTTTACGGAAGACACCGTGTTCACCACTTGTCCGGAGGCGTCTTGACGCCTTCGTGGTTGAGGGTGAGGTCACCGTCGACGGCCTGGCTGCCGAGAGCGGTAAACGTGATGAGGAACGAGGGGGCCGTCCCGCTGCCAACCGTCACGGCGAAGCTGTAGTGCGGGCTCACTTCGCCAGAGAGCGTAAACCCGCTGGCTGAGAGAGCCGCGGTATCGGCGTAGCTGCGGTTGGCGAGTAAGAACTGCTGCTGGCGGTTGGCGATCTCCAGCATCTGCGCCTGGGCGGCGGTACGGTTGCTGCGGATGACGTACTGGCGATAGTTCGGCAGCGCAATGGCGGCGAGGATGCCGATGATGACCACGACGATCATGGCTTCGATCAGGGTGAAACCACGCGCTTTATACCGAGCCACATTACTTCTCCAAGTGAGGCCGATCACAGCGGGAGCGCGAACTCCCCATCATCACGAGTCGGCGGAATACGCCGAATCAGTGATGGCACACAAATATTATGGTGACATCAAAGTCAAAGATAGACTGGTCGGTCACAAATGCCGATATTTTGTGTCGTAGTTCAAATATGGCTGGTGTTGGAGGCGGCTTTTACGGCCGTTAACGCTGCTGTCAAAGCAGCGTTAACGCGGGCTGGAAGGTGCTAATGCGAGGTGCCTTCGGCGAACTCGATCTTGTTGCCGACGTTGTACTTGCCCGATGGCTTGTTCATCGGGATGCGCTTGACCTCCTCCAGCGTCTTGGCGTCGTAGACGATCAGTGCGCCGTCGGTGTCCCAGACGCTGAGCAGGGCGTAGCGGCCGTCGTTGGTGAATTCGACGTGGGCGGCGTTCTTGCCCGGCATCGGCCGCAGCGTGTGGGCGACTTCCAGGGTCTGCTTGTCGATCAGGTGCACGGCGTCGTTGTTCGGGCCGAAGAACACGTCGGTCCAGGCGTAGGACGAGTTGGCCTGGCTGCGCATGAAGAAGCCCGGGCCTTCGGTGGGGATCTCCTTGATCAGCTTCCAGGTGTCCAGATCCAGCACCGAGATCAGTCCCTTGCTGACGTTGGGGGTGGCGAACACCCATTTGCCGTCGCGCTTCCAGTAGATGCCCGAGCCCAGGTGCGGCATGCCCGGCAGCGGAATGTCGGTGACTGCCTGGCCGTTGTCGAGATCGATCACCTGGCCACCGTGGGCCTTGCGCGAGGTAGCCAGCAGGTAGCGGTAGTCCGGCGTGAAGGAGAAGTCATCGAGGAAGTCTGCGGCCTCGATGCGCCGCGGTTCGAAGGTCGGCTCGCCGGTATAGGAGAGCTCCCAGGCCTCTTTCACGTCCTTCAGCGCGACCACGAAGCTGTCGCGCGGCGGCGCGGTGTACACGGCGCTGACCCGCGACGGCGTGCCGTCCTGGCCTACGGCGGGGATGTGCTTGACCAGCGACAGGTCGCGCGCATCGAGCAGCACCAGGGTGCCCGGCAGGTAGTTGCCCACCAGCACCCAGCGGCCGTCGTTGCTGACCGCCAGGTTGCGGGTGTTCAGCCCGGCACGGACCTCGGCGAGCATAATCAGGTTGTGCAGGTCGTAGACGCTGACCCAGCCATCGCGGGAGGCGAAATAGACGAAGCGGCCATCGGGCGAGAACTTCGGTCCGCCGTGCAGGGCGAAGTGCGACTGGAAGTTGGCCAGTTCCTCGAATCGATCGCCGTCCAGCACCCGCACGTGATGATTGCCAGCCTCGACCACGACGAACAGGTTGCGCGGATCGGCGTCGTGCTGCGGGGTCGTCGGCAGGGTGGCGACGTCGGTGAGGATGCGGTGGCTGGCCCGGATATCGGCATCGCTCCAGGTCGGCGGCACGGCCGAGGGCTGATACAGGTAATCGACCAGGCGGGTGATCTGCGCGTCATTCAGCACGTGTGAATAGGCGGCCATCTGGCTCGCCGGGCGGCCGTCGCGGATCACCGCCTGGGCCTCGGCCGGTTTGATGCGGCTGAGGCTTTCCGGCAGCAGCGCCGGCCCGGCGCCACCGAGGCGGTTGACGCCGTGGCAGGCCTGGCAGTGCAGTTCGTAGAGGGCCTGGCTGTCGTCCGGCGTGGCGGCACTGGCCATGTCGAGGGCGACGAAGGTGGCGGCCGGCAGCGCGGCGGCCAGCAGCAGGGCGGGTATCAGTTGCATAAGGCCTCCGCGGTGGCGAGCGGGTCGCCGTGCAGGCGCGCCGGGTGGCGGACGTGGCGCTCGGCGAACAGGCCCACCACCTTGCCGATTACGGTGAGGGTCGGTGGGGTGAGGTGCTGCTCGTCGGCCATGTTCGGCAGTTGCCGTAGCGTGCAGCGCACCACCTGCTGGTCCGGCCGGGTGCCGTTGCCGATCAGTGCGGCCGGGGTATCCACCGGCAGGCCGGCGGCGATCAGGTTGCGCGAGATCTCGCCGAGGCTGGCCAGCCCCATGTAAAACACCAGGGTCTGGCCGCCCTGGGCCAGTGCGTCCCACGGCAGGTGCAGTTCGCCGTTGGTCTGCAGGTGGCCGGTGATGAACTGGCAGGAATGCGCCAGGTCGCGATGGGTCAGCGGGATGCCGGCATAGGCGCTGCAACCGGCTGCGGCGGTGATGCCCGGCACCACCTGGCAGTCGATACCGCGCTGCAGAAGGAACTCCAGCTCTTCGGCGCCGCGACCGAAGATGAACGGGTCGCCGCCCTTGAGCCGCACCACGCGCTTGTTCTGCTTTGCCAGGTCGGCGAGCAACTGATTGATTTCCGGTTGCGGCAAGCTGTGATAACCGCTGGTCTTGCCGACATAGTGGCGGCTGCAGGCGGCGGGCAGCAGGTCCATCAGGGCATCGCTGACCAGCCGGTCGTAGACCACCGCATCGGCCTGTTGCAGCAGGCTCCAGGCACGCAGGGTGAGCAGGCCGGGATCACCCGGGCCGGCGCCGACCAGAGCGACTTCGCCGGGGGCGAACGCGGCGCTCAGCGAAGCGGGAAGTGTGAGTGGCTGGTCCATGCGGTGCTCCTGAATGCTCATCGGACTACGGTGTGCGGGCGGCGCTTGGCGGCCGCTTCGATCAAATGGCGATGCTGGGAATGCGCTCGGGTGTCGGCAGACCGATCTCCTCGTCGGAGAGGTAGCAACCCGGGTCCTCGGCCCAGAGGTCGCCCTGCGCCCAGGCGCGGGTACGGGTGTTGCCGTTGCAGATCGACAGCCAGCGGCATTCGGCACAGCGGCCATTCACCGCTCGCGGATGCTGGCGCAGCTCCTGCAGCAGTGGGGCCGGCTCGTTCAGCCAGATGTCGCTGAAACGCTGGCGGCGCACGTTGCCCACGGTGTGCTGCCACCAGTAGGTGTCCGGGTGCACGTCGCCGATGTTGTCGATGTTGGCGATGCCGCTGCCCGAGGCGTTGCCGCCCCAGGCCCGCAACATGCCTTCCAGGCGCTCGCGATACTCGGGCAGGTGCTGCTCGACCCACTGCAGCAGGAGGATGGCGTCGGCGTCGTTGTTGCCGCTGACGAAGTCGGTCTCGCGGCCGTGCTGCACGTCGTTCCAGGCCTGCTCGAAGAGTTGGCGCATGGCATCGCGGGTCATCTGGTGATGGGCGTCGGCCTTGCGGCTGCGCTTGCCACGGCCGCTGTAGTTGAGGTGCGAGAGGTAGAACTTCTGTACGTCGTGCTCACGCATCAGTGCCAGCAGGGCGGGCAGCTGCGGGTAGTTGTTCTGTGTCAGGGTGGTGCGCAGGCCGACGCGGATGTCGTGCTGGCGACACAGGTCGATGGCGTGCATGGAGGCGGCGAAGCTGCCCTTGAGCTGGCGCCAGTCGTCATGCACCGCTTCCAGGCCATCGATGCTGATGCCGACGTAATCGAACCGGGCCGCGGCGATGCGCGCGATGTTGCCTTCGTCGATCAGCGTGCCGTTGGTCGACAGGGCGACGAAGAAGCCCTTGTCGCGAGCGTAATCGGCCAGCTGGAAGATGTCGCCGCGCAGCAGCGGCTCGCCGCCGGAGAGGATCAGCACGCGCACACCGGCTTCGTGCAGATCGTCGATCACGCGGAGCGCCTCGGCGGTGTCCAGCTCGTCGCGGAATTCGCTGTCGGCGGAGGTTGCATAGCAGTGCCTGCAGGTCAGGTTGCAGCGCCTGAGCAGGTTCCAGATCACCACGGGTGGGCGCTTGCCGCTGACACTGCGGGCGCCGAACACCGGCGTGGTCGGCTGGGCCAGGGCGCGCAGGTAATGGCTGATTCTCAACATGGGCGGCTCCGCTTCGGCAGCGTGTCACAGCGGGCGCGCCGTGCTGGCCGCCCCTTGGTTGAGCAGCAGGATCACCGAGTGGGATAGGCCTGGCCTTGATCGGAAACAATAAAAGTCGCGGGGCCTTGGTGCCCGGCGCGGCCGGGCCGGGCCGTCGGTCAGAGCAGAGTCAGCAGCACGCCGACTGCGATGACCAGCGGCCAGCCGAGCAGCAGCAGGCGCCACGGCCAGGGTGCGTGGCGCAGCTCCATGAAACCATCGGTGATCAGCCAGGCCTTGCCGAACGCAGCGAGCAGCACGCCGCCTGCCAGCGCGAGGGTGGCACCGGCATTGCCCAGCACGACGGTGGATATCGACAGCACCGCCAGACCGAGCCAGCAGGCGACCAGGACCTTGGATGCGGACATGTTTGCCTCGTCAGTTGAGCACGTAGACCAGCGGGAACAGCAACACCCAGACCAGATCCACCATGTGCCAGTAGAGCACCCCGGATTCCAGGCCGCTGTGGTCGTCCGGCCGGTAGGCACGACGCCGGCAGCGTTCGGCCAGCCAGGCGAGGATGACCATGCCCAGCAGCACGTGGAGGAAATGAAAGCCGGTGAGAATCCAGTACAGGGTGAAGAAGGTGTTGTGCTCCATCCCCAGGCCGAGCCCTGCCAGATGACCATACTCGTTGAGCTTGAGCGCCACGTAGACGCATGAGGTGCCTAGTGCGGCGAGCAGAAGCAAGGCGGCGCGCCCCTGCCGAGCCTGGCGAACCTGCTCGACGGCCAGTGCGGCGAACAGGCCCGAGGTCAGCAGGCTCAGGGTCAGGGCCAGGCCGATGGAGCTGTCCAGCGCCGCGCGGCTTTCGCCGAACTGCTGCGGGTTGAACATCTGCGTGACCGCGAACGCCAGGATCAGAATGGCGAACACGGTCAGCTCGGCGAGGATGAAAAACCACATCGCCAGATCACCCGGTAGGCGCCGGGCGGGGCTGGCGAGCACGTCAGCCGAAGTGGACATCGACCACATCCATCAGCGCGGCGACGGTTTGCGGGTCATCCGACAGCGGTTCGGCGAGGCAGGCCAGGCAGGCCTGCCGCGGCGTCATGCCGGAGCGGATCATGCGCGCGGTGAAGATCAGCAGGCGGGTCGACGCGACTTCCTCCAGATCGTGCTGCTCCAGCCGGCGCAGCGCCTGGCCAAGCTTGACCACCTGAGCGGCGAGCACAGCATCCACCTGTGCCTCGTTGGCGACGATGCGCTCTTCCTCGGCGGCTGGCGGATAGTCGAAGCGCATCGCCACGAAGCGCTGGCGGGTGCTGGGCTTCATGCCCTTGAGCAGGTTCTGGTAACCGGGGTTGTAGGACACCACCAGCATGAAGCCCGGCGGCGCCTTGAGCGCCTCGCCGGTGCGCTCGATGAACAGTTCGCGGCGGTCGTCCGCCAGTGGGTGCAGCACCACGGCGGTGTCCTGGCGCGCTTCCACCACCTCGTCCAGGTAGCAGATGCCGCCTTCGCGCACCGCGCGGGTCAGCGGGCCGTCCTGCCACCAGGTGCCCTGGGCGCCGATCAGGTGGCGGCCGACCAGGTCGGCGGCGGAGAGGTCGTCATGGCAGGCCACGGTGTACAGCGGCAGATTCAGCCGGTGCGCCATGTGCTGCACGAAGCGCGTCTTGCCACAGCCGGTCGGGCCCTTGATCAGCACCGGCATGCCGTGCTGCCAGGCCTGCTCGAACAACTGCTCCTCGTTGCCCAGCGGTTGATAGAAAGGCGCGTCCGGCGTGCCAGCGGCGATTCGGATTTCAGGCGCGTTCACAGGCAGTACCTCACGACAGCGGTTGGTTATTTCCATCGCCACGCTACCGGCCCCGTGCGACCCCCTCAAGCCGTGCGCCGGCAAAGCTTGATTGCGGTCAAGTCTGCGTCGAGATCTGCGACGAACAGGCGGCGAAACGAGGCGCTTTGTCGCAGCTGTAGCGGCGATCTCCGCGACAAGGCGTCACGTCTGGGGCATCTCGGGGGGGCTCTTGATTACCGTCAAGCGCCTTCGCTTCCGCGCTCTCATAGCATCCGAATCGCAAAAAGAAGAAGTCCCCGGGAACTGCCACACCGCCGTAACTAGCAGGAGTCGCGCCTGAGCGCTCCCATAGGAGAGAAGGATGAGCAATGTCGGTAAACCTATTCTGGCTGGCGTGATCGCCGGCCTTTCGCTGCTAGGTCTGGCAGTCGCCCAGGCTGCCGCCCCAGAGATGACCGCCGAAGAGAAAGAGGCGGCCAAGCAGATCTATTTCGAACGCTGCGCCGGTTGCCATGGCGTTCTGCGCAAGGGTGCAACGGGCAAGAACCTCGAACCGCACTGGACCAAGACCGATGCGGACGGCAAGAAGACCGAGGGCGGCACCCTCAATCTGGGCACCAAGCGCCTGGAGAACATCATTGCCTATGGCACCGAGGGCGGGATGGTCAACTACGACGACATCCTCACCAAGGAAGAGATCAACATGATGGCGCGCTACATCCAGAACACCCCGGATGTGCCGCCGGAGTTCTCCCTGCAGGACATGAAGGACAGCTGGAAACTCATCGTTCCGGTTGATCAGCGTCCGAAGAAGCAGATGAACAAGATCAACCTGAAGAACGTCTTCGCCATCACCCTGCGCGATGCCGGCAAGCTGGCGCTGGTGGACGGCGACACCCACACCATCTGGAAGGTGCTGGACACCGGCTACGCCGTGCACATCTCGCGTCTGTCCGCCTCCGGTCGCTATGTCTACACCGTGGGCCGCGACGGCCTGACCACCATCATCGACATGTGGTACGAGGAGCCGACCACCGTCGCCACCGTGCGCCTGGGTTCCGATGCCCGCTCCGTGGACACCTCCAAGTTCAAGGGCTACGAGGACAAGTACCTGATCGGTGGCACCTACTGGCCGCCGCAGTACTCGATCATGGACGGCGAGACCCTGGAGCCGATCAAGGTCGTCTCCACCCGTGGCCAGACGGTCGACGGCGAATACCACCCCGAACCGCGCGTGGCGTCCATCGTCGCCTCGCACATCAAGCCGGAGTGGGTGGTCAACGTGAAGGAGACCGGGCAGATCATCCTGGTCGACTACACCGACCTGAAGAACCTCAAGACCACCACCATCGAGTCGGCCAAGTTCCTTCACGACGGCGGCTGGGACTACTCCAAGCGCTACTTCATGGTCGCCGCCAACGCCTCCAACAAGGTCGCGGCAGTCGATACCAAGACCGGCAAGCTGGCCGCGCTGGTCGACACCGCGAAGATCCCGCACCCGGGTCGCGGCGCCAACTTCATCCACCCGCAGTTCGGCCCGGTCTGGACCACCGGCCACCTGGGTGACGACGTGGTCTCGCTGATCTCCACCGCATCGGACGATCCGAAGTACGCCAAGTACAAGGAGCACAACTGGAAGGTGGTGCAGGAGCTGAAGATGCCGGGCGCCGGCAACCTGTTCGTCAAGACCCATCCGAAGTCGAAGAACCTCTGGGCCGACGCGCCGATGAACCCCGAGCGGGAAGTCGCCGAATCCGTCTACGTCTACGACCTGGCCGATCTCAGCAAGGAGCCCAAGCGGCTGGACGTCGCCAAGGACTCCGGCCTGCCGGAAAGCAAGGCGATCCGTCGTGCCACCCACCCCGAGTACAACGAGGCGGGTGACGAGGTGTGGATCTCCCTCTGGGGCGGCAAGACCGACCAGTCCGCGATCGTGATCTACGACGACAAGACGCTGAAGCTGAAGAAGGTGATCACCGATCCGGCGATCGTCACGCCGACCGGCAAGTTCAACGTCTTCAACACCATGCACGACGTGTACTAATCCGCCCGAGGATTGCCTGTTAACACCCACCACGCCCGGCGTGGTGGGTCTGGCAAGGGAACCGATTCCATGACCGATCAAGACGGCAACAAGCAACAAAAGGGCGGCGGCATCCTGGCACTGCTGCGGCGGCCGAGCACGCGCTACTCGCTCGGCGGCATTCTGGTAGTGGGCATCGTTGCCGGCATCATCTTCTGGGGCGGGTTCAACACCGCGCTGGAAGCCACCAACACCGAAACCTTCTGCATTTCCTGTCACGAGATGGGCAACAACGTCTACCCCGAATACAAGGAAACCATCCACTACAGCAATCGCACCGGCGTGCGCGCCACCTGCCCGGACTGCCACGTCCCGCGCGACTGGACGCACAAGATGGTGCGCAAGGTCGAGGCCTCCAAGGAGCTGTGGGGCAAGATCGTCGGCACCATCGACACCCAGGAGAAGTTCGAAGCCAAGCGGCTGACGCTGGCCCGACGCGAATGGGCGCGGATGCGGGCATCCGATTCCCGTGAATGCCGCAACTGCCACAGCCTCGAGAGCATGAGCTCAGACAAGCAGAAGCAGCGCGCGCGCAAGCAGCACGAGATGGCGCGCGAAGACAACCTGACCTGCATCGCCTGCCACAAGGGCATCGCGCATCACCTGCCCGAAGGCATGACCGAAGAAGACGAAGACTGACCCAGGTTCTGGCGGGCCAGCCAACCATCGATGATGAGGAACCGACTATGAAAAAGACTCTGATGGCCAGTGCGGTGGGGGCGGTGATCGCTTTCGGCGCACAGAGCGCCATGGCCGCCGCGCCTGCCGACTGGAGCTCGGTGGCCGCGACCGACGTCACCCTGTTCTACCCCGGTGTGTCGCCGGTGGAGTGGATCACCAAGGGCACCGAGCACGGCGGGGCGCGCGCCCTGAAAAAAGGCGAAACCTGCGCCGGCTGCCACTCCGAGGAAGCCGGCGACATGGGCGCCAAGATGGCCAGCGGACAGAAGCTCGAGCCCAGCCCGATCGCCGGCAAGGCGCCCTTCATCAATGCCAAGGTCCAGGCCGCCAATGACGGCGAGAACCTCTACCTGCGCTTCACCTGGAAGCAGCCGGCCGCCTCCGGCGCGGCACCGATGGATGCCGCGAACCCGGTGAAGATCGCCTACATGCTCGAAGGCGGCTCCAAGGTGGAGCTGGCCGAGCAGGGCGGCTGCTGGGGCAGTTGCCACGGCGATGCGCGGACCATGCCCGGCGCCGCCGAGACCAAGACCAAGTACGTCAAGGGCGGCTCGCTGGCCGACGGCGTGTTCTACGACCTGAACCAGTGGCGCAGTGGCGAGAACAAGGCCTTCGACGGCTACGTCGCCGGCGAGCGGGTGATGGAGGGCGGGCAGGCGCTGGTCGGTGCTCAGGGCCAGCTCGACGGCGACACCTGGTCGGTGGTCTTCACCCGCAAGTTCGCCGGCGGCGAGGGTGACGTCACGCTGGCACCCGGCAACCTCTACAACTTCGGCTTCGCCATCCACGACGACAGCGCCGCCGGTCGTTTCCACCATGTCTCGCTGGGCTACACGCTGGGCATCGACGCCCAGGGCGACATCACCGCCGCCAAGCAGTAAGCCGTCAGGGCAACAGGGGGCCGGCACCGCGCCGGCCCTTTTTTCATGTGCCTTTGGCAATGCCGACACGGCCGGCGGCAGCCCGGCGGAACGAGTTGATTGCAGTCAAGGAAGGCGGGAGGCAGCTCCTTCATTCTGAACTCGCCCGCACCGGTCGCGACGCAGCCGTTTGAGGTCCGGAACCCACAAACAATGACCAAGGACAAAAGGTTGCCTAGCACAAGCGGTAAATTTACCGTGCACTTGCTCAGTGCGTCTTTCGCTGAGCACCCTTTGGGTGGGCGGCAACGTTCACCCCTTTAGCCTTGAGGAATAGTTCTAATGAAGAAAATCCTTATCCCGATGCTCGCCCTGGGTGGCGCGCTGGCCCTGCAGCCGGCTCTGGCCCAGGACGGTGAAGCGCTGTTCAAGAGCAAGCCCTGCGCGGCCTGCCACAGCATCGATGCCAAGCTGGTCGGTCCGGCGTTCAAGGAAGTCGCCGCCAAGTATGACGGTCAGGACGGCGCCGCCGACCTGCTGGCCGGCCACATCAAGAACGGCAGCCAGGGCGTCTGGGGTCCGATCCCGATGCCGCCAAACCCGGTCACCGAAGAAGAGGCCAAGATCCTGGCCGAGTGGGTTCTGAGCCACAAGTAAGCTCTCCCGGAGGACGCCATGACAGTTGCCCGACACGCCGTTTCACGTCTGGGGCTGGCCCTGGCGTCCTTTCTCCTGATTCCTCTCGCCCTGGCCGCAGCGCCCTCTGCCGAGCGCCAGGCGAAGCTCGACCATCTCTTGCTTCAGGACTGTGGCTCCTGCCATGGCCTGCGCATGACCGGCGGACTCGGCCCGGCGCTGACGCGCGATGCGCTGGCCGGCAAACCCCGCGACAGTCTCATTGCCACCGTGACCCACGGCCGCCCCGGCACCGCCATGCCCGGCTGGAACGCCCTGCTCGACGAGCAGGACATCGCCTGGCTGGTCGACCGGCTCCTCGAAGGATATCCCAAGCCATGATGCGCCCCTTTCTGCTGCTGGCTGCGGCCGGCCTGCTCGCCGCCTGTGCCCAGCAACCCCTGCGCGGCACCGGCGACCTGGGCGTGGTGGTGGAACGCGCCACCGGCAGTCTGCAGATCATCGAAAGCAGCACCCAGAGCCAGCTGGCGCGCGTGGAAGGGCTGGGCGACCTGTCCCACGCCTCGGTGGTTTTTTCCCGCGATCAGCGCTATGCCTACGTCTTCGGCCGCGATGGAGGCCTGAGCAAGGTCGACCTGCTGCGCCAGCGCATCGAGCGTCGGGTGATCCAGGGCGGCAACAGCATTGGTGGCGCCATCAGCCAGGACGGCAGCCTGATCGCCGTCGGCAATTACGAGCCGGGTGGGGTCAAGGTATTCGATGCCCAGACCCTGGAGCTGGTCGCCGACATTCCCGCCACGCCGCTGGCCGATGGCAGCCGCAACTCGCGGGTGGTCGGCGTCATCGACGTACCCGGGCGGCGCTTCATCTACAGCCTGTTCGATACCGATGAAACCTGGCTGCTGGATTTCAGCCAGGGCAATCGGCCACGGATCACCCGCTTCGAAGGCATCGGCCGTCAGCCCTACGACGCGCTGCTGACCCCGGAAGGCCGCTACTACATCGCCGGCCTGTTCGGCGAGGACGGCATGGCCAAGATCGATCTCTGGCATCCCGAGCGTGGCGTGGAGCGCATCCTCGACGGCTACGGGCGCGGTCAGCAGAAGCTGCCGGTATACAAGATGCCGCACCTGGAGGGCTGGACCGTGGCCGGCAATCAGACCTTCGTGCCCGCGGTCGGCCAGCACCGGGTCTTGGTGATGGATTCGCAGAAGTGGCAGCAGACCTCGGCCATCGACGTCGCCGGCCAGCCGATCTTCGTCATGGCTCGGCCGGACGCACGGCAGATCTGGGTCAACTTCGCTCATCCGGACAACGGCAGGGTGCAGGTCATCGACAGCGAGACCCACGAGATCGTCGCCACCCTGGAGCCCGGTCCGGCGGTGCTGCACATGGAGTTCACCGCCCGTGGCGACCAGCTCTGGCTGTCGGTGCGCGATGGCGAGGAGGTCCAGGTCTGGGACCCCTACACCCTGAAGCTGCTCAAGCGACTGCCGGCGCACAGCCCGAGCGGTATCTTCTTCAGCAGCCGTGCCCACGAGACGGGGCTGTGACATGCAGATCGACACGCTCAGCCGCCGCCTGATCGACCGCTACCAGCACGGCATGCCGCTGTGCGCCGAACCCTACCGCGCCATGGCCGAAGAACTCGGCTGCAGCGAAGGCGAGGTGCTCGCCTGCCTGGAGCGCTTGCAGGCGGCGGGCGGGCTGTCGCGTATCGGCCCGGTGTTCGAGCACAGCCGCGCCGGGGCCAGCACGCTGGTAGCGCTGGCCGTGCCCGAGGCGCGCCTGGAGCAGGTCGCGGCACGCATCAACGCCTTTCCCGAGGTCAATCACAACTACCTGCGCGAGCATCGCTACAACCTCTGGTTCGTCCTGACCGGGCCGGACCGCGCGCATATCGACCGCCTGCTCGCCGAGATCGAGGCGGACACCGGCCTTGTGCCGCTCGATCTGCCGATGCAGCAGGCCTTCCGTATCGACCTGGGCTTCCCGCTGGGAGACATCCGATGAACGCTTGTCTCGACGAACCCCGGGCATTGCAGCTGCGGCGCCTGCTGGAAACCGGGTTGCCGCTGGCGGCCCGACCGTACCGTCAGCTGGCCGAGCAGATCGGCTGCAGTGAGCAGCAGGTACTCGAGCAGGTGGAACAGTGGCAACAGGTCGGACTGTTCCGCCGCGTCGGCCTGGTGCTCAAGCACCGCGCCCTGGGCTTCCGTGCCAACGCCATGCTGGTAATGGACATTCCCGATGCCCATGTGGACGAAGTCGGCCGTCGCCTCGGCCAGGCCGCCGGCGTCAATCTCTGTTACCAGCGACCGCGGCGCCTGCCCCACTGGCCCTACAACCTGTTCTGCATGGTGCATGGGCGCGAGCGCGAACAGGTCTGCCAGCTGATCGAGCAGCTGCTGGCCGAGCACGACCTGAGCGGCGTGCCACACCAGCTGCTGTTCAGCACCCGCGCCTTCAAGCAGTGCGGTGGGCGTTTCGCCCCGCCGGCGCGGGAGGTTGCCCATGGATGAGCTCGATCGCCTGCTGGTCAATCGCCTGCAGCACGGTCTGCCGCTGGTGCGGCATCCCTGGGAGGCATTGGCCGAAGAGCTGGGCAGCTCGGCTGAAACGCTGCGTCAGCGGGTCCGGGCGCTGCTCGACGATGGCACGCTGACCCGATTCGGGCCGATGTTCGATGTCGACCGCCTCGGTGGCGCCTTCACCCTGGCCGCGCTGGCGGTGCCGGAGGCGCGTTTCGACGAGGTCGCCGCGCTGCTCGAGGCGATGCCCGAGGTCGCCCACAACTACCGCCGCGAGCACCCGTGGAACATGTGGTTCGTGCTCGGCTGCGAGACCCCTGCGGGCATTGCCGAAGCCATCGCGCGCATCGAGGCGCAGACCGGCCTGACAGTGCTCAACCTGCCGAAGGAGGAAACCTTTCATGTCGGTTTGCACTTCCCTGTCTGATGAAGTCCTGGTGCGTCGCTTGGTCGAGCTGACCGAGGCCGGGCTGCCGCTGGTGGCCGATCCCTGGGCCTGGCTCGCTGACGAGCTGGGGCTCGAGGTGGACGACACGCTGGCGCTGCTGCAGCGCCTGCAGGCCGAAGGGGCGATTCGGCGGATCGCCGCGGTGCCCAACCACTACCGCCTGGGTTACCGGCACAACGGCATGACCGTGTGGGATGTCGACGATGCCGAGATCGACCGTCTGGGTGCGCTGATCGGTGCCCAGCCCTTCGTCAGCCACTGCTATCGACGGCCACGCCGCGAGGGCTGGCCTTACAACCTGTTCGCCATGGTGCACGGGCGCGATGCCAGCGACATCGAGGCCTACCGCAACCAGATTCGCGCGCTGCTCGGCAGTGCCTGTCGCGCGAACGAGATGCTGGTGTCCAGTCGCATCCTGAAGAAGACCGGCCTGCGCCTGGCCGCTCAGCGCCGCGCCTGAGCCTCCGTCGACGCTGCCGTTCGCCCTCGTCGGCAGCGCCGGCCAGCGGGTGCACAAGCCCGTTGCACAGCGGCCCGATGCCCGGGGGCGCGCCTGAAAAGCGCTGGAGCCCTTGCCCCGCAAGGGCTTGCGACCTCCCTTCGATCCCCCTGGAAAGCCTGACTGTTGCGTTCGGGTTTTTCTTGATTGCCATCAAGCAGGTTTCGATAGCCCCCTTCTTAAACTGGCCACGCCAAGCCATGAGGAGGCGACCATGTCCGAGACCTTCACCAAAGGGATGGCCAGGAATATTTACTTCGGAGGAAGCATGTTCTTCTTCCTGGTATTCCTCGGCCTCACTTACCACACAGAGCAGACTTTCCCCGAACGAACCAATGCATCGGAGATGACCGAGGCGGTGGTTCGCGGCAAGGCGGTCTGGGAAAACAACAACTGCATCGGCTGCCACAGCCTGCTGGGTGAAGGCGCCTACTTCGCGCCGGAGCTGGGCAACGTGTTCGTCCGCCGGGGGGGTGAGGAGGCCTTCAAGCCCTTCCTGCACGCCTGGATGAAGGCTCAGCCACTCGGCGCCCCCGGACGCCGCGCGATGCCGCAATTCAATCTGACCGAGCAGCAAGTTGACGATATGGCGGAGTTCCTCAAGTGGACTTCGAAGATCGACACCAACAACTGGCCGCCAAACAAGGAAGGTTGAGTGATGAACGTCTTTGTTTCCGAATTCAAAGGAGGGCCACGAGATGGGCATCATTAACCCGCATCTCAAATTCCAATCGCAGGCGGTCGCCAAACCCTACTTCGTGTTTGCACTGATCCTGTTCGTCGGTCAGATCCTGTTCGGTCTGATCATGGGGCTGCAGTACGTGGTGGGCGACTTCCTGTTCCCGCTGCTGCCGTTCAACGTGGCGCGGATGGTGCACACCAACCTGCTGATCGTCTGGTTGCTGTTCGGCTTCATGGGCGCGGCCTACTACCTCATCCCCGAGGAAGCGGACCGTGAACTGCACAGCCCGAAACTGGCCATCATCCTGTTCTGGGTGTTCGCCGCCGCCGGCGTGCTGACCATTCTCGGTTACCTGTTCGTGCCCTACGCGGGCCTGGCGGAAATGACCAAGAACGAGCTGCTGCCGACCATGGGGCGCGAGTTCCTGGAGCAGCCGACGATCACCAAGATCGGCATCGTGATCGTGGCGCTGGGCTTCCTCTACAACATCGGCATGACCATGCTCAAGGGTCGCAAGACCGTGGTCAGCACGGTGATGATGACCGGTCTGATCGGCCTCGCGGTGTTCTTCCTGTTCTCCTTCTACAACCCGGAGAACCTGGCGCGCGACAAGTACTACTGGTGGTTCGTCGTGCACCTGTGGGTGGAAGGCGTGTGGGAACTGATCATGGGTTCGATGTTGGCCTTCGTCCTGATCAAGATCACCGGCGTGGACCGCGAAGTGGTCGAGAAGTGGCTCTACGTGATCATCGCCATGGCGCTGATCACCGGCATCATCGGCACCGGCCACCACTTCTTCTGGATCGGCGCACCGACCGTGTGGCTGTGGCTGGGCTCGATCTTCTCCGCCCTTGAGCCGCTGCCGTTCTTCGCCATGGTGCTGTTCGCCCTGAACATGGTGAACCGTCGTCGCCGCGAACACCCGAACAAGGCCGCCTCGCTGTGGGCCATCGGCACCACCGTGACCGCCTTCCTCGGCGCCGGTGTATGGGGCTTCCTGCACACCCTGGCCCCGGTGAACTACTACACCCACGGTTCGCAGCTGACCGCTGCGCATGGCCACCTGGCCTTCTACGGCGCCTACGCGATGATCGTGATGACCATGATCAGCTATGCCATGCCGCGTCTGCGTGGCCTGGGTGAAGCACCGGATGCACGGGCACAGCGCGTCGAGGTCTGGGGCTTCTGGCTGATGACCCTTTCCATGGTCGCCATCACCCTGTTCCTGACTGCTGCCGGCGTGGTGCAGGTCTGGCTGCAACGCATCCCTGCCGATGGCGCCGCCATGTCCTTCATGGCGACTGCCGACCAGCTGGCCATCTTCTTCTGGCTGCGTCTGGTGGCCGGGGTGATCTTCCTGATCGGTCTGGTCTGCTACCTGTACAGCTTCCGCCAGCGCGGTCGGGTACCGGTCGCAGCAGCGGCAGCCGCCGCGGCCTGAGACGGTTCGCAATGAGCATCGACGGCCCGGCTGGTATTAGCGGGCCGTTTTGCGTTTCAACTGCCAGCACGGAGTAACCCGCCATGGCCTTTACCATCGAAGTGGAAGAGTGGGTCGGCAGTGTCTGGCACCGCTTCATCACCCGCCGCGCCAGCCCGGACTTCCCCGAGGCACGGGTCGATCTCGAGAGCATGCAGCGCCCGCTGTCGCTGCTGTTCCGCGCCATGGGCGGCGCCAGCGGGGTCGGCGTCGAAGCCGCCAGCGCGCGTGATCTGCTGCTCCGGCGCAACCTGCTGCAACAGGTCGCCGGGACCTGCAAGCAACTGCCGGTGGCCTGGTGCGACGCCAGCAATCTGCGGCTGCCGCAGAGCCTGGCGGTCTACCCGGAAGTCTCGCTGAATCAGGACCTGTATCGCTGGCTGGCGCTGCTCGCCGCGCAGGCCGGGCAGATGCGCCACTGGGCGCGCGACAACCAGCGCTGGACCCAGGCCATCCTCGAGCAGTTCCCGGCCATGCGTGCGCGTTACCGGCGGCTGGTCGAGGCTCATCTGCAGTTGCGCCCGGACCCGAGCCAGCTGCCCAAGGCCGAGGCCGCACTGGAACGCGCGCTGTGCCAGGCGCTGCGTGAACCGGGCAGCGTCAGCCAGTTCCCGCGTAGCGAGCGCGCGCCCTGGCCATTGCCGCTGTGGCTGTATCCGGCGGACAACCTCGGTGAACCCCAGGCCGCGCAGCGCGCCGAGGAAGGCGAGGGCAATCTGGAAACCCCGCCCGGTGGCGAGTCGCGCCAGCGCAAGCGGGCTCGGCGGGTCGAGGAAAGCTCGAGCAAGGGCGGCCTGCTGCTGTTCCGTCTGGAAAACCTGTTCAGCTGGTCCGAGCATATCGAGCTGGATCGCTGCGGCGACGATACCGAGGATCTGGACGCGGCCCGTGTCGCCGAGGATCTCGACGAACTGGCTCTGTCGCGTCAGCGCATGCGTCAGGGTGGCGGCCTGAAGCTGGACCTGGACCTGCCGGCCGCGGACTTCGACGATGTGCCGCTGGGTGAGGGCATCAAGCTGCCCGAATGGGATTATCGCAAGCAATGCCTGCAGAAGGACTTCGTCAACCTGCAGCTGATGCTGCCCCGTGGCGCCGAGGCGAAGCCGCTGCCGCTGCACCTGTCGCCCCTGGCGCGGCGCCTGCGCCGGCAGTTCGAGCACCTGCGCAACGACCGCCAGTGGCTGCGCCAGCAACCCCAGGGTTCCGAGCTGGACATGCAGGCCTGGCTCGATTTTCACGTCGAGCGGCAGAACGGCCAGTGCGCCGAGCGCGGCCTGTTCATGGAACAGCGGCAGAATCGCCGCGACCTGGCCTGTCTGCTGCTGGCCGACCTGTCGATGTCCACCGATGCGCACCTGGACAACGAGCACCGGGTGATCGACGTGGTGACCGACAGCCTGCTGCTGTTCGGCGAGGCGCTGTCGGCGGTGGGCGATCCCTTTGCGCTGTACGGCTTCTCCTCGCTGCGCCGCCAGCAGGTGCGCATGCAGGAGCTGAAGAGCTTCCGCCAGCCCTACGGCGACGAGACCCGCGGGCGCATTCAGGCGCTCAAGCCCGGTTACTACACCCGCATGGGCGCGGCCATCCGCCAGGCCACCGAGCTGCTTGGTGCCTGCAAGCAGCGGCGCAAGCTGTTGCTGCTGGTCACCGACGGCAAGCCGAATGACCTGGACCTCTATGAAGGTCGCTACGGCGTCGAGGATACCCGTCAGGCCGTCATGGAAGCGCGCAAGCAGGGGCTGCTGCCGTTCTGCATCACCATCGACCGCGAAGCCGGCGACTACCTGCCGTACATGTTCGGCGCCAACGGCTACACCCTGATCAAGGAGCCACAGCAGCTGCCGTTCCGCCTGCCGCAGTTGTACAAGCAGCTGACCCAGCCGTAGGCGGGCAATGGCGGATATCGTGTTGCGCAGCCGCCGCGGTTCTGTATTGCAGGACGGTAGGGTGGATGTAGCTTTTCACGTCCACCGAGCAGCCGCTCGGTGGATGGCCATTCCGTGAATTGGTGGCGCGGTCCATCCTGCGACCGACGGGGTTCGTTGGCCGGGCGGCGCGCGTGGCATGTAGGGTGGATGGCGCTGTTCACGCCCGCGGCGCACCGTTCGTGGGGATCGGTTAAGCGTGATTCGCCCTGGCGATCAGAACAGATAACGCGGCAGCCAGACGATCATCACCGCGCAGAAGATGCTGAGGGCGATGCAGAACCAGAGGAAACGCCGTTGGCGGCGTTCCGGGGCGCCATCGGCGTGTTCCGGCAGGGGCATGCCGCAGTTGCTGCATTCGGCGTCCCCCGGCGGATTGTCTTGCTGGCAGTACAGGCACTTGGGCATGTGGTGCTCCTCCTCGCCAGCAAAGCCTGACACGCTGCTCGCGCCGTCGACTTTGATGGCGATCAACTCACTCGAACTGCTCGAGCCGCTGGCGATCGAGGATGGCGATCTGCCGACCTTCCTGGGTGATGATGCCCTCGTCGATCAGTCGGCGGATGATCCGTGAGAACGTCTCCGGCTGGATCGACAGGTGCCCGGCCACCAGCTGCTTGGCCATCGGCAGTTCGAAGCTGTTGCTGTCGTCCTTCACCCGCGCCAGTTGCGTCAGCAGATAGCGCACCACGCGGTGAGTGGCGTTCTTCAGCGACAGCGTCTCGATCTCGTTGATGCGCTGGTGCAGGCGCACGCAGAGCTTGCCGAGCAGGGCGAACGTCAGTCGCTGGTTGGCCTCCAGCAGACGCATGTAGGCAGCGTTGGAGAAGCGGTAGACCTGCGACGGGCAGACCGCCTGGGCCGAGGCGACGTAGTTGGGCGTGTCCATCAGCATCATGGCTTCGGCGAAGGTCTGACGGTTGCCGATCACCTCGAAGACCTTTTCCTGGCCGTCCGGTGTCAGGCGGTAGACCTTCACCGCACCGGAGATGACGAAGTAGAAGTTGTGTGCCGGCTCGCCCTGATGGAACAGGTTGTCGCCCTTGTCCAGGTTGAGCAGCTGGCTGGCATTGAGCAGTTCTTCCATCTGCTCTTCGTTGAGCGGTTCGAACAGGTGATGGCTGCGGAGGATCTGGTGGTGTACGCGGTGAAGCACCATGCAAGGCGTCCTGTTTCAATTGAACAACAACAAACGTCGGGCTTCAGCCTAGCGCAAGTGCTGGGCGATGGCGCAGGCCAGACGTTGATGATGGTCAAGGTCTGGCCAATAGGTCGTGTCGCCGCGGCGTGGGATCAGCGCAGGCGGGCGACGAAACCGTCACGCCAGAGCGGCTCGGCGAACAGCTGCGGGTAGCGCTCCAGCGCCTCGACGAGGCGTTGCAGGCCCTGCTCGCGCTGGTCGGCTTCGGATAACGCCTCGGCGCCCCTGAGCAGGTCGATGAGCAGACCGTGCAGCGCGGCATCGGCGGCTTCCGGCAGTTTGCAGTTGGCAATGAGGTAGCTGGTCGCTGCCTCTATGTCGCGCTGCAGATCGGCGGCGGCTTCGTCACCGATCGGCTGGCCCGGGGCGTCCGGCAGGCTGCGCTGGACCGCTTCGTGGATGCGGGTCATGCCCTCGCGCAGGGCCTCGTCGATGCTCCATCGCGCACCTGGCGGGGGCTCGCTGATCATTGCCTGGCCGTGCGGGCCATGATCGTGGGCCATCGCCGCCTGCGCGGTACTGGCCACCATGCTGAGCGCGAAGCCGCTGGCCACGGCGACGATGGAGGCCATGGCCATGCCCCAGGCGAGCGGTTGCAGGTACTGTTTCATGGCTGCCGCACCTCTATGGATTGAGCGTCGTCTGCGCTGGCCGCGAGCGGCGCTTCGGCGTTGCGGAACAGCACGTTGTTCTCCAGGTGGATGTGCTGCATCAGGTCGCTGCGCATTTCCTCCAACCCGCGGTACAGCGCGCGCCAAGTATTGCAGGCGTTGGCCGGCGGCGTGATGTCGTTGGTCAGTGCGGCCAGTCGTTCCAGCGCGTTGCCGTGCTCCTGATGCTCGTAGCGCATCACCGAGATCGGCCCCTGGGCCTGCGGGAAACGCATGCCGCGCTGCAGCATGGGGAACAGAACCTGCTCCTCCTTGAGCATGTGGCTCTCAAGCTCCTGCTGCATGTGCCACAGGTGCTGGGCGAGTCCGTTGGGGCATTCGGGGCGGCTGCCATGAACCTGCTCGACCCGGCTGGCCAGGCGGATCAGCTCGGGGAACTGGTCACGGTGACGTTCGTGGAAGCGCGCCAGCAGGTAGTCGATCAGCTCGCCAGCGGGCATGTTGCGCCAGTCCCGTTGCGCTTCCTCAGGCTCGAGGGCGAGCAGCGCCTCGGCGATGATCTGGGGCTCGACGCCGATACGTCGTGCGGCCTCGCCCAGCGAGAGATCGCCGCCGCAGCAGAAGTCCAGGCGATAGTGGCGGAAGACGCGGGTGGCTCCCGGCAGCGAGCAGGCGAGGTTGCCGAGGGTCTGGTCGATAAGGTCTGTGCTCATGACAACGTTCCTGATGGACGATGACCGGGCCATCGCAACAGGCGTGCCATCGCTGGAGGCACCGAAAATCGCCAACTGCAGCACGCCGCTGGTGAAAATTACCCGTGCAGGTTATGGTGCGGAAAACCTTGAGGGTAACTAGAACCATGATGGCTGATGCCCTGCTCGCCGACCTGACCACCGAACTGCCCAACGCCGTGCGCCTGCAACGCCTCGTGCACACCTTGCACCAGCATTTTCGCTGCGGCGCAGTGGTGCTGCTGCGGCTGGACGAGGACAGCCTGCGTCCGCTGGCGGCGGTCGGCCTGGTGCAGGAGGCGCTCGGCCGGCGCTTCGTCGTTGCCCAGCACCCGCGGCTGGCGGCGATCCTCTCGCAACGCGAGCCGACCTGGTTCGAGCCTGACAGTCGCCTGCCCGACCCCTACGACGGCCTGCTCGACGCGCATGTCGGCGAACCCCTGCCGGTGCACGACTGCATGGGCGTCAGCCTCTACGTCGAGGGCAAGCTGTGGGGCGCGCTGACCCTCGATGCCTTGCATGCCGGCACCTTCGACGATGCGGCCCGCTGCGACCTGCAGCGTTTCACCCTGGTGATCGAGGCCGCCGTGCGGGTGACCCGTCTGGAACATGAGAACCGCGGCCTGCGCCTGGCGCGCAGCGATGTGCTGGAGTCCTCGGTGGAGCACGGCGAGGGTGAGATTCTCGGCCAGAGCGAGGCGATCCGCGAGCTGCTGCGCGAGCTGCAGGTGGTGGCCGACTCCGAGCTGCCGGTGCTGCTGCTGGGCGAAACCGGGGTCGGCAAGGAGCTGTTCGCACGCTGGCTGCATCGGCATTCCCGCCGGCGCAACAAGCCGCTGGTGCACGTCAATTGCGCGGCGCTGCCGGAGTCGCTGGCCGAGAGCGAGCTGTTCGGGCACGTCAAGGGCGCCTTCTCCGGCGCCACCACCGACCGCCCGGGGCGGTTCGATGCCGCCAACGGCGGCACGCTGCTGCTCGACGAGGTCGGCGAACTGCCGCTGACGGTGCAGGCCAAGCTGCTGCGCACCCTGCAGAACGGCGAGATCCAGCGCCTGGGCGCGGACAAGCCGCGGCAGGTGGATGTGCGCATCATCGCGGCGACCAACCGAAACCTGCGCGACAGTGTGCGCGACGGGCATTTCCGCGCCGACCTCTATCACCGGCTGTCGGTCTACCCGGCGCCGATCCCGCCGCTGCGCGAGCGTGGCAATGACGTACTGATCCTCGCCGGGCATTTTCTCGAACTCAACCGCGCGCGCCTGGGGCTGCGCAGCATGCGCCTGTCGCCAGCGGCCGAGCGCGCGCTGCTGGCCTATTCCTGGCCGGGCAACGTGCGCGAGCTGGAGCACGTGGTCAGCCGCGCGGCCCTGCGCCTGCTCAGCCGGGGCGCCTCGCGCAGCGAGATTCTCACCCTGGAGCCCGAGCTGCTGGATCTGGACAGCCATGTCGCGGGCACGGAAGCGCCAGCGCCGACCGAGCAGCCTGTGGCAGTCGACGAGATACTGCCGTTGCGCCAGACGGTGGACGCGGCGCAGCGCCGGGCCATCGTCTACGCCCTGGAGGCTTCCGGCGAGAACTGGGCGCAGGCCGCGCGGCTGCTGGATGTCGACCCGAGCAACCTGCACAAGCTGGCGCGGCGGCTGAAGCTCAAGTAGCGCCTGTCGGCCGGTCGAGGACGCCGGTGGCCGGCTATGGTCTAACCTCAGGTCATCACTCGAGGAACGCCCAATGGCCCTGGACAACAATGAATTCAACGCCCTGCTGAACGAGGCGCAAGCCTTCGCCGAGCGCGCCGCCAGCGAGAACAACCCGCTGCATTACCGTGATGCCTTCGCCGCCAGCCTCAAGGCCATGCGCCTGCTCGGCGAAGAGTCCGGAGCCTGGCGGCAGATGGTCGCCCGCGCCACCGAGGAATTCGAGGGTGACGAGGGCATCTGAGAGCCCCGCTCTGCGCCGGCGGCCGTGCGGTCGGCGCGGATTTTCCGCTGCATTTCGTCGCAGTCGCGACGTCCGGTCAATCTTGACCCCTATCAATGCTGGCCACTGGTCAGCTGCCTAGACTGCCGGCTGTTTTCCGTTCAGCCGAACGACCGCCACGCCATCGGTGCGTGGCGCGCATGTACCCGAATGTCTAGGAGTTGTCATGCACCTGGTCTGCCCGGCAGGAAGCCTGCCCGCGCTCAAGGCCGCCGTCCAGCAGGGCGCCGATGCCATCTACGTCGGATTTCGCGACGACACCAACGCCCGCCATTTCGCCGGCCTCAATCTTGACGAAAAGCAGCTGGACAAGGGCCTGCAGCTGATCCGTGAGAAGGGGCGGCAGCTGTACATCGCCGTCAATACCTATGCCCAGCCGGAAGGTTGGAATCGCTGGCAGCGCGCCGTCGATCAGGCCGCCGACCTGGGCGTCGATGCGCTGATCGCCGCCGATCCCGGCGTGCTGGGCTATGCCAGCAAGCGCCACCCCAAGCTCAAGCTGCATCTGTCGGTACAGGGCTCGGCCACCAATGCCGCGGCGCTGGGTTTCTATCAGCAGCGCTACGGCATCAGCCGCGCGGTGCTGCCGCGGGTGCTCTCGCTCAAGCAGGTCAAGCAGGTCGCCGCGAGCAGTCCGGTGCCGATCGAGGTGTTCGCCTTCGGCAGCCTGTGCATCATGGCCGAGGGGCGTTGCCATCTGTCTTCATATCTCACCGGCGAGTCGCCCAACCTCTGTGGCGTCTGCTCGCCGGCCAAGGCGGTGCGCTGGAGCGAGGAGCCTGAGGGGCTGACCTCGCGCCTGAACAACGTGCTCATCGACCGCTACGCCGAAGGCGAATCGGCCGGTTACCCGACGCTGTGCAAGGGTCGCTTCATGGTCAACGGCCAACGCTTCCATGCGCTGGAGGAACCGACCAGCCTGAATACCCTGGACCTGATCCCGGAGCTTTCCGCCATCGGCGTCACCGCGATGAAGATCGAGGGGCGCCAGCGCAGCCCGGCCTACGTCGAGCAGGTCACCCGGGTCTGGCGCGCGGCGCTGGACAGCTACCTCAAGGCACCGCAGCGCTATGCCGTCGAACCCGGCTGGCGGCAGGTACTGGACGGCCTTTCCGAAGGCTCGCAGACCACCCTGGGTGCCTACCACCGGGCCTGGCAATGAACGAGGAGCCACGCATGAAACTCTCTCTCGGCCCGGTGCTGTTCTACTGGGATCGCCAGCAGACACTGGATTTCTACGCGAACATGGCGGAACAGCCACTGGACGTGATCTACCTCGGCGAAACGGTGTGCTCCAAGCGCCGCGCCATGATGCTCGACGACTGGCTGGGGCTGGCCCGCGACCTGGCCGAAGCCTCGTCGGCTCAACTGGTCCTGTCCGGTCTGACGCTGGTCGAGGCCGCCTCCGAGCTGTCCAGCCTGCGCCGCCTGTGCGACAACGGCGAGCTGCTGGTGGAGGCCAACGACATGGGCGCAGTGCAGCTGATGTCCGAGCGCAAGCTGCCCTTCGTCGGCGGCCCGGCGCTCAACCTCTACAACGGCCACGCCTTGGCCGAGCTGGTGGCCAGCGGCATGAGCCGCTGGGTGCCGCCGGTGGAAGCCTCCGGCAAGCTGATCAAGAGCGCCCGCGTGCAACTGCAGGAACTGGGCGTGGCGCTGCCGGAAATCGAAATCTTCGCCTACGGGCACTTGCCACTGGCCTATTCGGCGCGCTGCTTCACCGCGCGAGCCGAGAACCGGCCCAAGGACGATTGCCAGTTCTGCTGCCAGAACTACCCCGAGGGCATCCCGCTGCTCAGCCAGGAAGGCGAGGCGCTGTTCACCATCAATGGCATCCAGACCATGTCCGCTTCGGTCAGCAACCTGCTCGCCGACTATCAGGGGCTGGTGGACAGCGGCGCCGACCTGCTGCGCCTGAGCCCGCGGGCCGCCGGCATGGAGGAGGTGATCGGCGCCTTCGACGCGGTGCGCAAGGGCGCGCTGCCGCCCCTGGCGGTGGATGGTTGCAATGGTTATTGGCATGGCCAGCCGGGCATGCTGCGTGCCGAGGAGGCCGGATTATGCTGAACCCGCGTGCCCATCTGGTGAATCTCGGCGGCCGTCTGTTGCCACTGGCGGCGAAAACGCCATTCCTGCTCCAGCGCCTGGCGTTGGAGCGCAGTCTCAATCAGGTATTCGCCGAGGCTCTGAACGACGGGGCCTTCGATGTGCTCGATGGCCATTGGATGAAGCTCGAGGTTGCCGATCTGGGGCTCGCCTGGTGCCTGACCTGCGAGCGCGGCAAGCTGCGCATCGCGGCGCAGGCGCCGGTCGAGGTGACCATCCGCGGCAACTGGCGCGAGTTCCTCTTGCTGGCCAGCCGTCAGGAAGACCCGGACACCCTGTTCTTCCGCCGCCGGCTGGTCATCGAAGGGGATACCGAGCTGGGCCTGGCGATCAAGAACCTGATCGACAGCCTCGACCCGGACACCCTGCCGAGCTGGCTGTGGAAGCTGCTGCAGGGCGCGGGAGAGGAGGTGGCCGCGGCCAATCGGGCGCAGGCGGCAAACGCCTGATCGAGGCGCCACGCCGGAGTGCCGCGAATCACAGGCGCTTCTGCTCGTTGGCACGAACGGTGGCTTCGGCCCACCTGCAAACCGTGATCTCGTTGCGCGGCGCGGATTGATCGGGCCAGCGTCAGCTTCGGCAGATGTCACACGGCGCGCATCTGCATGCGGTCGCTGGCGATGATCTGTTTCATGTCCTCGAACAGCGCCGCGATCTCTTCCTCGCTGCAGTCCTCCCGATACCGCTTGCGCAGGCCGTAGCTGCTGAGGGTGATGTGCACGTCGGGCATCACGCCGTGCTGTGCCAGGCAGGCGCGGGCGCAGTGCATCGGGCATCCGTCGATGGCCAGGATCGGTCGCCCGGAGTTGGCCTTCTTCACCAGCGCCGCGACGCGGCCGCCGACGCCGGCGATGCAGGACATTTCCGCGAGCCCGGCGCGGTCGAGACGCACGGCCAGGGTGTTGGCCAGCTGGGCGACGTTCGAGCAGCCGGAACAGGAATAGACCAGGGGGATGGGGGTGACGGTCATCGCGCGCTCCCGGCAGTGGTGTGGGTTGGCGGGCGGACATGCCGCGGGTCATTCGTCATAGGCGGCCAGCTTGCGGTTGTCGAGGATCTCGATGCGCCGACGCTGTACGGAAATGGTTCCGGCGTCGATTAGTCGATGCAGGATGCGCGAGAAGGTTTCCGGCTGGATGCCCAGCTTCGAAGCGATCAGCCGTTTCGGCACATCGAGCACCACCACGCCGCTGTCGTCCTGCTGCGACTGCGCGAGAAAGCGCACCACCCGATGGCTGGCGTTGGCCAGGGTCAGGGTGTCGATCTCGGTCATGCGCTGGTGCAGACGGACGCTGAGGGTGGCGAGGATGTCCAGGCAGATGTCCGGCTGCTGCTCGAGGATGCGTCGGTAGTGGGGCCCGTTCAGGCTTGCCACCAGGCTGGCCTTAAGGGCGGTGGCGCTGACCGGATAGCAGGGCGTGCCCTTGAACAGCAGTGCTTCGGCGAACGACTCGCCGGCGCGCATCACTTCCACCAGCTTCTCCTGGCCGTCGCAGACCACCCGATGCAGCTTGATCTGGCCACTGAAGAGGAAATAGAAACGGTCGGCCTTGTCGCCCTGGTGAAACAGCGAGGCTCCGGCCGGCAGGCGCTTGAGGTTGGCCGAAGCGCATACCTCCTGCAGCGCGGCGTCCGGCAGCCGGCTGAACAGATGATGGCGGCGTAGCTCCGCTACCAGGGTCTTTTCGGTGAGCATGGTTCCTCCCCCGGGCTGGGCCGGGTTTTATCTGGCTGCATCCTAGGAGCGCCGCCGCGGGAGGTTCCTTGATCAGGGACAAGTCTGCGCGTCACGCAGGGTCGATGCCGTTCGCCAGCCAGCCGCTCGGGCTTGACGATGGTCAATTCGACAATGGAGTTCCACCGCTAAAGTCACACCATATTGTGGTTTTATGAAAAAAAGAACACTACATATGGTTATGGAGGCGGGGATGACCAGACAGGCAGAGGTGAACCAGCCGGTCTCGCTGCGCAAGCGCGATGGCCGCTTGGCGGCGTTCGAGCTGGCCAAGATCGAGCGCGCCATTGCGGCGGCCGGCGCGGCCACGGGTGAATTCGATGCAGCGGTCGCACAGGCCCTGGCCGAGGCGGTGCGGCTGCAACTGGCCCGCCGCACGGCAGTGGAAGTCGAGCAGGTGCAGGATGCCGTCGAGCGTGCGCTGATGGCCGCCGGCCACTTCGACACGGCGCGTGCCTACATCGTCTACCGGGAGCGGCACGCCCGCCTGCGGCGTGATCGCAAGGCAGTGGTGGATGTCGCGGCCTCGATGAACGAATACCTCTCGCGTGAGGATTGGCGCGTACGGGCCAACGCCAACCAGGGCTATTCACTGGGTGGGTTGATCCTCAACGTGTCGGGCAAGGTCACCGCCAACTACTGGCTGGACGAGGTCTACAGCCCGGAGATCGGCACGGCGCACCGCGAAGGCGATCTGCATATCCACGACCTGGACATGCTCGCCGGCTACTGCGCCGGCTGGTCGCTGCGCACGCTGTTGAACGAGGGCTTCAACGGCATTCCCGGGCGAGTCGAGGCGGGCCCGCCGAAGCACCTGTCCAGCGCCCTGGGGCAGATGGTCAACTTCCTCGGCACGCTGCAGAACGAGTGGGCCGGCGCCCAGGCGTTCAGCAGCTTCGATACCTACCTCGCGCCCTTCGTGCGCAAGGACCGGCTCGGTTACGACGAGGTGCGGCAGGCGATCCAGGAGTTCATCTATAACCTCAACGTGCCGTCGCGCTGGGGCACGCAAACGCCGTTCACCAACCTGACCTTCGACTGGGTTTGCCCGGAAGACCTGCGCGAGCAGATCCCCTACATTGGCGGCGAGGAAATGCCCTTCGCCTACGGCGAGCTGCAGGCCGAGATGGAGCTGATCAACCGCGCCTACATCGAAGTCATGCAGGCCGGCGACGGCCTCGGCCGGGTGTTCACCTTCCCGATCCCGACCTACAACATCACCCACGACTTCCCCTGGGACAGCGACAACGCCGAGCGCCTGTTCGAGATGACCGCGCGCTACGGGCTGCCGTACTTCCAGAACTTCCTCAACTCGGACATGCAGCCCAACCAGGTGCGTTCCATGTGCTGCCGCCTGCAGCTGGACGTGCGCGAGCTGCTCAAGCGTGGCGGCGGATTGTTCGGCTCGGCCGAGCAAACCGGTTCGCTGGGCGTGGTGACGATCAACTGTGCGCGGCTGGGTTACCTCTACCGAGGCGACAAGGCGGCCCTGCTGGCGCAGCTGGATCGCCTGCTGGAGATGGCGCGGCAGAGCCTGGAGGTCAAGCGCAAGGTCATCCAGCAGCATATGGATGCCGGGCTCTACCCCTACACCAAGCGTTACCTCGGCACCCTGCGCAATCACTTCTCCACCATCGGCGTGAACGGCCTGCACGAGATGCTGCGCAACTTCACCGATGACGCCGAGGGGCTGCACAGCGAAGCCGGTCGCGCGCTGGCGCTCGAGGTGCTCGACCACGTGCGGGCGCGGCTGGTGCAGTTCCAGGAAGACACCGGGCACCTGTACAACCTCGAGGCGACGCCGGCGGAGGGCACCACCTATCGCTTCGCCAAGGAAGACCGCAAGCGTTTCCCGGACATCCTCCAGGCGGGTACGACCGAGGCGCCGTACTACACCAACTCCTCGCAGCTGCCGGTGGGTTTCACCGACGATCCCTTCGAGGCGCTGGCATTGCAGGACGAACTGCAGTGCAAGTACACCGGCGGCACCGTGCTGCACCTGTACATGGCCGAGCAGATTTCCTCGGCCGAAGCCTGCAAGAAGCTAGTACGCAATGCGCTGTCGCGCTTCCGCCTGCCCTACCTGACGGTGACGCCGACCTTCTCGATCTGTCCGGTGCACGGCTATCTCGCCGGCGAGCACGAGTTCTGCCCGAAATGCGACGAGGCGCTGCTGCACAAGCAGCAGGCCGAAGCGGCCCTGGCCGTCTGATCTGCGATCCCATGTCACGCCGCGCCATGAGGTGCGGCGCCGCATACTCACCCCCCGCAAAGGAGCATCAGCATGACCCAAGCCAACCAACTGCCCCAGGACCAGCGCCAGCGTTGCGAAGTCTGGACCCGCGTGATGGGCTATCACCGCCCGGTCGCCGCATTCAATCCGGGCAAGCAGTCCGAGCATCGCGAGCGCCTGCACTTCACTGAAGCGGCGGCGCGGTGACCGCAGCACTTCGCGTCGGGGGGCTGGTCCCCCTGACCACGCTGGATTTTCCCGACCATCTGGCCTGCGTGCTGTTTTGCCAGGGCTGCGGCTGGCGCTGTCGCTACTGCCACAACCCGCAGTTGATTCCCGCCTGTGGCAACGAAGAAAGGCCGTGGTCGGAGATTCTGGCGTTCCTCGAGCAACGCGTCGGCCTGCTCGAGGCGGTGGTGTTCAGCGGCGGCGAGCCAACCCTGCAGACCGCGCTGCCCGAGGCCATCGCCCAGGTGCGGGCGCTGGGCTACAAGGTCGGCCTGCACAGCGCCGGCATCAAGCCGAAGCTGTTCGCCGGTATCCTGCCGCTGGTGGACTGGGTCGGTTTCGACGTCAAGGCGCTGCCCGAGCAGAGCACGGCGATCACCGGCGTGGACGGCAGCGGCAAGGCCAACTGGAGGAGCCTCGAGCACCTGCTGGAAAGCGGTGTCGAGCATGAATGCCGGACCACTGTGCACTGGCAGCTGTTCGATGCCGACAGCCTGTGGGACATGGCCCAGCGCCTGCGCCGGCTGGGTGTCGAACGCTTCGCCGTGCAATGCGTGCGCACCGCGCGCATGCTCGACGACAGCCTTGCCGAGAGCCGCGCACCCTACGACCAGCAGCGGCTGTGGGAACGCCTGGATCGGCTGTTTCCGTCCTTCGTGTTGCGCGGTTAGTCGCAGGTGCTCCCTGCAGCCCCCGGCCCGGGGCCGGGCTTGCTGGAGTGAAGAGGGGGAACGCGGGTGGGCTTGAGCCCACCATGAGCAGGCGGCTCACCAGCCCCAGAACTGCAACCACCAGCAATAGCCCACCAGCGCGCAGCCGGCGTTGACGCAGGCGAACGCCAGCAGCCGGCGCAGGCCGTTGCCGCCGTGGCGACTGATGACGTTCCAGGCCAGATACAGGCTCCATGCGATGGCGCCGATCAGCAGCGCGGCGCGAGCCGGTTGTGCCCAGGCCAGCAGAAAGCCCTCGTAGCGCAGCAGCTTGACCGTGGTCGCCGAGAGGCCGAGAAACAGCCCGGCGCCGCCCAGCGGCACCAGCGCCAGCGCCAGGTGCTGGAACACATTGTCGCCGCGGCGCATGACGCGCACGGCTGCACGTAGCAATAGCCAGAGTGCGCCGCCAATCAGCAGCGAGGCGCCGAAGATATAAGTGAGGATCGCCGCACCATCGAGCCAGGTGAAGGCATCGTTGGCCTGCGGATAGTGGGTCAGCAGCCACCAGGGCGCGTTGGCTTCCAGCGGCCAGAAGATATCGCGATCCACCAGCCATTCCGCCGCGGCCTGCTTGAGGGCGATGAACCAGGGGCTGACCGTCCACTGGAATGCGCCCATGGCCAGGCCGATCATGCCGAACAGCAGCAGGGTGCTGTCCCAGTGCTCGCCTTGCCGCTGGCCGCCGACAATGAGGATTTCAGCGTTTGGTGAGCGGGCGCTCAGCTGCACTGCGCCGCGCTGTCCGCTGCAGCGGCCGCAGGCATGGCAGTCGGCGTTGCCCTGCATGCGGCGAATGTCGATCAACGGCGCACAGTTGGGCGTCGGCAGGTGAGGTTCGCGGTTTTCCAGCCAGCGCTGCTCATCGACCTTGTAGTGCACCGGCGCCAGCCGGGCGAGCAGGGCGAACACGCCGCTGACCGGGCACAGATGGCGGCACCAGACGCGCTTGCCGCGGCCGTAGAGAAAGCCCACCAGCATCGCCGCGACGGTGGAGCCGCCGAGAATCAGCAGCGCCGCCTGAGCGTAGTCGTAGACACTGATCAGCTGGCCATAGACGGTGGTGAGGATGAAGGCAATGGTCGGCCAGCCGCTCCAGCGCACCCAGCGCGGCGTGCGCTTGTTCAGCCCACGCCAGCTGATCCACTCGCTGAGTGAGCCCTCGGGGCAGAGTACGCCGCACCACAGGCGGCCGAAGAAGATCATCGACAGCAGCACGAAGGGCCACCACAGCCCCCAGAAGATGAACTGCGCCAGCACCGTCAGGTTGTCGAGCATGCCGGCCTGGGCCGGCGGCAGGTCGAGAAAGGCGGGAATCACCAGCAGCGTCAGGTAGAAGCCCACCACCAGCCACTGCAGCGTGCGGATGGCCTTCGCATGCTGGCGCAGCAGATCACCGAGTCGCGCCAGCCACGGCGCCTGGATGATCACGCCGGCCTCGCAGCGAGCTGCACCTGGGCCCGGGGTTTGAGCCAGGCCCATGCGGCGATCCAGTACAGGCCGAGTGTCACCACCGCGGCCAGTGACGGCATGGCGCGGTAGCCGGTGAGGCCGGCCAGGGTGCCACCGAGGGCGCTGCCGTCATCCAGCAGGGCGGAGGTGTCCCAGAGCGGATCGCCGAACACCGTATAGAGCACTTCCGGTACATCCATGCCCATCAGCTGGCCGCTGAAGCGATCCAGCGCGGCCATCAGTAGGGCGCCACCGAGCAGCAGCAACATCACCTCGCTGACCTGGAAGAAACGCCGCCAGCTGAAGTAGCGGCTGCCAGCCTGCAGCGCGGCATAGCTGAGCAGGGCGAGGACAAAGCCCAGAACTCCGCCGATGACGAAGCCGGTGAGGTCCTGGCCCTGCTGCTGGTTGCCGATGCCGTAGAGGAACACCACCGTCTCGCTGCCTTCGCGCCCGACGGCGAGCATGGCCAGCACCAGCAGGCCGAAGCCGCTGCCCTGGCTGAGCTTGTCCGCCGCGCTGTTCTGCAGGCTGGTCTTCAGGGTCCGGCCGTGCTGGTGCATCCAGCCGACCATGTGCAGGATCAGCAGGCTGGCTACCAGCAGCATCGCGCACTGGAACCATTCGCCACCGCTGCCGGCCAGCCAGTCGCCGGCCTGCAGCACGCCCCAGCCCAGCGCGCCGGCCAGGCCGAGCCCGGCGGCGACGCCGGCCCAGAGCATGCGCAGGGCGTTGCCGGCACCCGGTTGCTGACGCAGCCAGGCATGCAGGATGCCGATGACCAGCAGGGCCTCGACGCTTTCGCGCCAGACGATGAACATGGATTGGCCCATGGGGTTCTCCTCGGAAAAACTACTTGGCGATGATCTCGCCTTCGGGAAGATCCATATGGAATTCGTCGAAGAACGGGTAGCGGCCCGGCTTCAACGGATGGATCACGACGAAGGAGGTCACACCCGGTGACAGCACCTTCTCGACGCGCAACGGTGTGCTCTCGAACTCGGTCGGTCCGCTGCCGGCGTTGTGCACAATGATCTTGAAGCGCTGACGGGCCGGGACTTCGATGGTTGCCGGCTCGAAGTGGCCGTCGCGGATGGTCAGCTCGTAGGTCGGCAGCGCGGCGTGCACCGGGCCCGCAAGCCCGGCCAGCAGGGGCAGCACGCCGAGCAGCGAACGCCCGGCGCGGCCCATCAGTAGCCCCCTTTCTTGCCGATGCCGGCGTAGGTGAACTCGTAGTTCAGCTCGCAGCCTTCGAACCAGGGCGCGACGCCGGTTTCCTTGTCGGTGTGGCGACCGAACATGGCGTGCCCCGATCCCGGCGGCAGGATCTTGTAGGTCAGCTGGTACTTGCCGGGGCCGAGCAGCTTGACGTTGTCGCCGTAGTGCGGGCCGTCGTTGGCCACCATCGGATGGAAATCGCCTTCGACCACTTCGTCGGAGCCCTTCTTGCGCAGCGTGTAGTGGATGCTCAGGTAGGGCACGAAGCTGCCTTCCTGCCAGCCGTTGCGGTTGTCCTCGGTGGCGCTGATGTCGGCTTCCAGATGCACGTCGGACTCGGCGGCGGCGCGCATCATGCCCGGCGGGTCCATCTCGACCGGTTGCAGGTACACTGCGCCGACCTCCATGCCGCCGCACTGCTGCGGTTCGCCGATGGGATATTCCTTCGCCTGGGCGAGCGGGGTGAGCAGCAGGGACGTGATGGCGAGCGTGGCGGGGATGCGCATTGGGGAGCCTCCGGAAAGCTGTAAAGGACGGGGCGAAGATTGCACTTGCGCTTCCGAATGATAATGATTCGCGTCAATTTCCCAAGAAATATTTTGTTACCGGTGCCCGTATGCAAAGCCGTATGCCGCTGCAGGCCGCTGTTGGCGGGCGTCGGCGGCTGACTGCGACCGGTCGTCACAGCGCCGTCGTGGCACTGACTCCGGTCGTGTCGAAGCCTCGCTGCAGCACGTCGCCGTTCCGGTGGAGCAAACGGCTGCGCTGACGAAGCCGCGGCGGCGCGAACCGTCGCCTGGGGAATCCTCTAAGATGGTGCACCTTTCGTTCCCGGGGACTTCATGCAACCGCCCGTAGCACTCGATGCCCGCACTGCGCGAATTCTGCCGTGGCTGGTGGCCATCGCCTTCTTCATGCAGACGCTGGACGGCACCATTCTCAATACCGCGCTGCCGGCCATGGCCCGCGACCTGGCCGAGAACCCGCTGCGCATGCAGGGTGTGGTGATCGCCTACATGCTTACGGTCGCCTTGTTGATTCCGGCATCGGGCTGGATTGCCGATCGCTTTGGCAGTCGGCGAATCTTTGTCGCGGCCATCGTGCTGTTCTCCCTGGGTTCGCTGCTCTGCGCGCTGTCCACCAGCTTCAACCAGCTCGTCGCATCCCGCGTGCTGCAGGCGCTGGGCGGGGCGCTGATGCTGCCGGTGGGGCGGCTGGTGGTGCTGCGCGCCTTTCCGCGCAGCGAATTCGTGCGGATCATGGCCTTCATCGCGTTGCCGGGGCTGGTCGGGCCGCTGCTCGGGCCGACCCTGGGCGGCTGGCTGGTGGAGTACGCCTCCTGGCACTGGATCTTCCTGATCAACCTGCCGGTGGGCGTGGTCGGTTGTATCGCCGCGCTGCGCTTCATGCCGGATCTCAAGGGGCCGGAGCGGGTGCGTTTCGATACCCTGGGTTTCGTGCTGTTCGGTGCCGCGATGGTGCTGATCACCATCGCCCTGGAAGGGCTCGGCGAGATGCACATGCCGCATGCGCGGGTGATGCTGCTGCTGTTCGGCGGTGCCGCCTGCATGGCTGCCTACTGGCTGCGCGCCGGTCGCATCGATGCGCCGCTGTTCAGTCCCGCGCTGTTCCATACCCGCAGCTTCGCGGTCGGCATCTTCGGCAACCTGTTCGCGCGCCTGGGGGGCGGCGCTCTGCCGTTCCTGGTGCCGCTGTTGCTGCAGGTGGCGCTGGGCTATTCGCCGGCTCAGGCGGGCATGAGCATGATTCCGCTGGCCCTGGGGGCGATGGCGGTGAAATCCCTGGCCAAGCCGATCATCGACCGCCTCGGCTATCGTCGCCTGCTGATCGGCAACACCTTGCTGCTCGGCGGCCTGATCGTCAGCCTGGCGACCATCGGCACGCAGACGCCGACCTGGCTGCTGCTGATGCATCTCGGGCTGATCGGCATGGTCAACTCGATGCAGTTCACCGCAATGAACACGGTCACCCTGATCGGCCTCAGCCATGCCGATGCCAGCAGCGGCAACAGCCTGCTGTCGGTGGTGGTGCAGTTGTCGATGAGCCTTGGTGTCGCCACCGCCGGCGCGCTGCTCGGCGGCTTCACCGTGGAGGGTGCGGCGGGCAGCGAGGTGCTGCACGCTTTCCAGCTGACCTTCCTCTGCGTGGGTGCCATGGCCATGCTCGCGGCCGCGCTGTTTCTGCAGCTGGAGCCCCGCGGCCCTGGCCACGGCGATGACTCCCGGCGCGCGGTTGACGTGGCCGAATAGGGCAGCTGCTTGCGACCTGTAAGCTTTGTTGACAGGTCGCGCAGCCGCCCCGCGTAGCGCTCCCCGCAGACTTGATAGCGATGGCTATTGCGCCACCGCGAACCCGCTGCATTTGTTTACCTGTTCAAGTAAACATTGTCGACCTGTCGTATAAGGCTACATATCGTTGCGGCTCTGGACTGGCATTCTGCCGTTATGGAAGGAGCGAAGGAATGAATGGGATGAGCCTGGCCTGGCTGCTGATCGGAGGGTCGCTGTGCAGCGTGATGGTGCTGCTGGTTCTGCTATGGCTGCTGTGGCTGGAACGCAGGAGCCAGCGCTGCGAGTTGACGGTGTTGCGTGAACTGCTCGACGGCCTCGGGCAGGTGATCGTGCGGCTGGAGAAAGACAAGGCCGAGCTGACATCGGGGTTGCGCGCGGAAAAAGCCCACGTCGCCCAGTTGCGTCGGCAAATCGAGCTGCTGCGGCACTGAAATTTGTTGTTAGTACGAACATATTGCTTCGAATGCCTGATGTGTACGACTATGATGTGCTCCTGTTTGTTATAAAAACTACAATCTTGGAGGTTTCATGCATCCCCGGGTCGTCGAAGTCACCGAGCGCCTGATCGAGCGCAGCCGTCCGACGCGCGAGGCCTATCTCGCCATGATTCGCGCCGCCGCGAGCGTCGGGCCGGCCCGCAACGCGGCGCAGTGCGCCAACTTCGCCCATGGTGTCGCCGGCTGTGGCGCGAAGGACAAGCAGCGCCTGCGCCTGCCTGATGCGGCCAACGTGGCCATCGTCACCGCCTACAACGACATGCTCTCGGCGCACCAGCCCTACGAGGACTACCCGGAGCGCCTGCGCCAGGCGCTGCGCGAGATCGGCTCGGTGGGTCAGGTGGCCGGCGGCGTGCCGGCGATGTGTGATGGTGTTACTCAGGGCGAGCCTGGCATGGAGCTGGCCATTGCCAGCCGCGAGGTGATTGCCATGAGCACGGCGGTGGCGCTGTCGCACAACCTGTTCGACGCCGCGCTGCTGCTCGGCATCTGCGACAAGATCGTGCCTGGCCTGCTGATCGGTGCGCTGCGCTTCGGTCATCTGCCGGCGCTGTTCGTGCCGGCCGGGCCGATGCCCTCCGGCCTGGCCAACAAGGACAAGGCCGCGGTGCGCCAGCGTTACGCCGAAGGGAAGGCTGGCCGCGACGAGCTGCTCGCTGCCGAGATGCAGGCCTACCACAGCCCTGGCACCTGCACGTTCTACGGCACCGCCAACACCAATCAGATGCTGATGGAAGTGATGGGCCTGCACCTCCCGGGTTCGTCCTTCGTCAATCCAGGCACGCCATTGCGCGATGCGCTGACCATCGAGGCGGCGCGCCAGGTCACGCGGCTCACGCCTCAAGGGGGCTGCCACACGCCCCTCGGCGAGCTGGTCGACGAGCGCGTGCTGGTCAACGCCGTGGTTGCGCTGCATGCCACCGGCGGCTCGACCAACCACACCCTGCACATGCCGGCCATCGCCCAGGCGGCGGGCATTCAGCTGACCTGGCAGGACATGGCCGACCTCTCCGAGGTGGTGCCGACGCTGGCCCGCGTCTATCCCAATGGCTCGGCGGACATCAATCACTTCCATGCCGCTGGCGGTGTCGCGTTGCTGGTGCGCGAGCTGCTCGACGCCGGCCTGCTGCACGACGATGTGCATACCGTGATGGGGCGAGGCCTGCATCGCTATACCCAGGAGCCCTTCCTCGAAGATGGCAGGCTGACCTGGCGTGAAGGGGCTGCGCAAAGCCTTGACGACAGCATCCTGCGCCCCGTGGCGCGGCCGTTCTCCGTCGAGGGCGGGTTGCGGCTGATGAGCGGCAACCTCGGGCGTGGGGTGATGAAGGTGTCCGCCGTGGCGCCGGAGCATCGCGTGGTCGAGGCGCCGGCGCGGATCTTCTCCGATCAGCTGGAGCTGGTGGAGGCGTTCAAGGCCGGCGAGCTGGAGCGTGATTTCGTCGCCGTGGTGCGATTCCAGGGGCCGCGCGCCAATGGCATGCCCGAGCTGCACAAGCTGACGCCCTATCTCGGCGTGCTGCAGGATCGCGGCTTCAAGGTCGCGCTGGTCACCGACGGGCGCATGTCCGGTGCGTCGGGCAAGGTGCCGGCGGCGATCCATGTCTGCCCGGAAGCGATCGATGGCGGGCCGCTGGCGCGGCTGCGCGATGGCGATCTGATGCGCGTAGACGGCCAGGGCGGCGTGCTCGAGGTGCTGGTGGATGCCGCCGAGCTGGCCGATCGCTTGCCGGCAGCAGCGCCGGCGACGGGCGTGCAGGGTTGCGGCCGCGAGCTGTTCGGCTTCATGCGGGCGGCGTTCAGTTCGGCGGAACAGGGTGCCAGTGTGTTCACCGCCGGGCTGGAGGTGCTGCGATGAGGTTGGCGCTGGTCGGTGACATCGGTGGGACCAACGCGCGCTTCGCGCTCTGGCGTAACGCCCGGCTGGAAGCGGTGCGCGTGCTGGCGACGGCGGATTTCGCCACGCCCGAGCTGGCGGTCGAGTACTACCTGGCGTCGCTCGGTCTTGCGCCGGGCAGCGTCGGTGCGGCCTGCCTGGCCTGTGCCGGGCCGGTCAAGGGCGAGCAGTTCGTGTTCACCAACAACCACTGGCGGTTGGGGCGCAGGGATTTCTGTGGTGCCCTGCAGCTGGACGAGCTGCTGCTGATCAACGACTTCGCGGCCATGGCGCTGGGTATGACCCGGGTCGCCGAAGCGCAGCGGCGCATCATCTGCAATGGCGCCGCGGAGACGGGCGCGCCGGCGCTGGTGATCGGGCCCGGTACCGGGCTTGGTGTGGCCACGCTGCTGCCGCTGGCAGGCGGCGGCTGGCAGGCGCTGCCGGGAGAGGGTGGGCATGTCGACCTGCCGTTGGCGGATGCCTACGAGGCGGCGCTGTGGCAGCAGCTGTTCGCCGGACTCGGCCATGTGCGCGCCGAGGATGTGCTCAGTGGCGGCGGCCTGCTGCTGCTGTACCGCGCGCTCTGCCTGCTGCACGACCAGGCGCCGCGGCTGGCATCGCCGGCCGAGGTCACGGCGGCAGCGCTGGCCGGCGATACGCTGGCCGCGGCGACCCTGGAACAGTTCTGCGTGTGGCTCGGTCGCGTGGCCGGCAACAACGTGCTGACCCTGGGCGCGCGCGCGGGCGTGTATATCGTCGGTGGTGTGGTGCCGCGCTTTGCCGATTTCTTCGCCGCCAGCGGCTTCGCCCGTGGCTTTGCCAGCAAGGGCTGCATGAGCGCTTATCTCGCCGACGTGCCGGTGTGGCTGGTGACTGCGGAATATCCGGGGCTCGAAGGTGCCGGAGTGGCGCTGGAGCAGGCCCTGGCGTGCGTGCCCGGCTAGCGCGGCCGATATCCATGATGTTGTTGGAGCAACATCATGGAGCGGTGCGTGGTTCCTTGCGGGGCTGCGAGCTCCGCGTCATGGCTCGGGATTGTCGATGCCCGAGCGGTCGAGCTGGCGGCGTCAGCTCGGCTCCTCGTCCGCCGGATAACGGCTGGCGTTGAGACTTTCCTTCACTTTGCGCAGGTGCGGCTGGAAATCCACGCCGCGGCGCAGGGTCATGCCGGTGGCGAGCACGTCGAGCACCGTCAGCTGGATGATGCGCGAGGTCATCGGCATGTAGATGTCGGTGTCCTCGGGCAGTGGAATGTTCAGGCTCAGCGTGCTGGCCTGGGCCAGCGGCGAGCCGGCGGCGGTCAGGCCGAGTACCGAGGCGCCGTTCTGGCGGGCGATGCGCGCCACTTCCACCAGCTCGCGGGTACGCCCGGTGTAGGAAATGATCACGAACAGCTCGCCCGTGTGCGCTACGGACGCCAGCATGCGCTGCATCAGCACGTCCGAATGGGCGGTCACCGCCAGGTTGAAGCGGAAGAACTTGTGCTGCGCATCCAGTGCCACCGAGGCCGAGGCGCCGAGGCCGAAAAAGTGGATCTGGCGGGCCTGGATCATCAGGTCCACGGCGCGGCTGACCAGTTGCGGGTCGAGGCTCTGGCAGGCGCTGTCCAGCGAGGCGATGGCCGAGCCGAAGATCTTGCGTGTGTATTCCGCCGGGCCGTCGTCGGGCTCTACCGCCTGGCTGACATAGGCGGCGCCGCTGGCCAGGCTCTGCGCCAGCTGCATTTTCAGTTCCGGGTAGCCGCTAACGCCGAACGAGCGGCAGAAGCGATTCACCGTCGGCTCGCTGACCTGTGCGGTCTGCGCCAGGGCGGCGATGCTGAAGCGGGTGGCCTGCTGAGGGTTGCGCAGGATGACTTCGGCCACCTTGCGCTCGGCCTTGTTGAGGTCTTCGATGCGACGCTGGATCTGCTCGAGCAGGTTGTGTACGCGGTCCATGACGATCCTGATGCGGCGGGTCAGAGGTGCCCTATGCTACTGAGCGGGCTGCGGAGCGACTACCGGAATCTCCTTTTCTGGCTAAATGTTGTTTTTATTACTACATCATCCTTGAATAAACGCGGCTTCGCGTGTATTCATAGTGCAGTGTTAGTAGAAGAACAAACATCATGACGCCATTATCTGTCGAACCCTGCACCCTGGCGCTGTTCGGCGCCCTCGGTGATCTGGCCTTGCGCAAGCTGTTTCCCGCGCTCTATCAGCTCGACCGTGCCGGCCTGCTGCCGGCGGACACCCGCATTCTCGGCCTCGCCCGCGACGGCGGCGAGCCGGCTTCGCATCTGGCGCTGATCGCCGAGCACCTGCGTCGCCATGTGGCCGAGCGCGAACTCGAGGAAAGCGTTCTGCAGCGTTTCCTGGCCCGTCTGGACTACCTGAGCATGGAGTTCGGCCGCCGCGAGGATTACGCCGCGCTGGCGGACAAGGCTGGCCAGGCCGAACGTATCGTCGCCTTCTTCGCCACGCCGGCTTCCGTCTACGGCGCGATCTGCGCCGGGCTGGCGGAGGCGGGGCTGGCCGAGCGCACCCGCGTCGTGCTGGAAAAGCCCATCGGCCATGACCTGGGGTCGTCCCGCGAGGTGAATGACGCGGTGGCGCGTTTCTTCCCGGAAGACCGGACCTATCGCATCGATCATTACCTGGGCAAGGACACGGTGCAGAACCTGATCGCCCTGCGCTTTGCCAACAGCCTGTTCGAGACGCAGTGGAACCAGAACCACATTTCCCATGTGGAGATCACCGTCGCCGAAACCGTCGGCATCGAGGGCCGCTGGGGCTACTTCGACCAGGCCGGCCAGCTGCGCGACATGATCCAGAACCACCTGCTGCAGCTGCTCTGCCTGATCGCCATGGACCCGCCCAGCGACCTCTCGGCCGACAGCATCCGCGACGAGAAGGTCAAGGTGCTCAAAGCGCTGGCGCCGATTGCGCCGGAGCACCTCGGTCAGCAATTGGTGCGCGGCCAGTACGTGGCCGGCAGCATCCTCGGGCGCCAGGTGCCGGGCTATCTGGAGGAGGAAAACTCCAACACCCAGAGCGACACCGAGACCTTCGTCGCCCTGCGGGCCGAGATCTGCAACTGGCGCTGGGCGGGTGTGCCCTTCTATCTGCGGACCGGCAAGCGCATGCCGCAGAAGCTGTCGCAGATCGTCATCCACTTCAAGGCGCCGCCGCATTACATCTTCGCCCCCGAGCAGCGCCAGCTGATCGGCAACAAGCTGATCATCCGCCTGCAGCCGCAGGAGGGCATCTCGCTGCTGGTGATGACCAAGGACCAGGGCCTGGACAAGGGCATGCAGCTGCGCAGCGGCCCGCTGCAGCTGAACTTCTCGGAAACCTACAAGAGCCCGCGCATCCCCGACGCCTACGAGCGTCTGCTGCTGGAAGTGATGAAAGGCAACCAGAACCTCTTCGTGCGCAAGGACGAAATCGAATACGCCTGGAAGTGGTGCGACCAGCTGATCGACGGCTGGCAACGCGTCGGCGCACCTCCCAAACCCTACGCAGCAGGCAGCTGGGGACCGGCTGCCTCGATTGCCCTGATCAGCCGTGACGGCAGGAGTTGGTATGACGATCTCTAATCTCGATCTGCCTGTGCAGACCCTCGGTTTCAGCCTCGGCAACGCCGACCAGCTGGCCGGCGAACTGGCGCTGACGGTGAGCAACGCCCTGCGCAGTGCGATCGCCGAGCGCGGTGCGGCGACCCTGGTGGTGTCCGGCGGCCGCAGCCCGATCGCGTTCTTCGAGCGCCTCGCGCAGCAGGAACTGGACTGGACCAAGGTCACCATCAGCCTCGCCGACGAGCGCTGGGTGCCGGTCAGCCATCCCGACAGCAACGAAGGCCTGTTGCGCCGCCATCTGCTGCAGGGGCCGGCCGCTGCGGCGCGCCTGGTTGGCCTGTACCAGAGCGCGGCAAGCCTGGAGCAGGCCGCCGAACGCGCCGACGCCAAATTGGCCGAACTGCCGCCGATCGACGTGCTGGTGCTGGGCATGGGCGAGGACGGCCACACCGCCTCGCTGTTTCCCGACAGCCCGAACCTGGAAGCGGCGCTCGACCCGCGTGGTGCGCGGCGCTGCCTGCCGATGCAGGCGCCGAGCGTACCCCGCCAGCGCCTGAGCATGTCCCTGGCGCTGCTGGCCAGCGCGCGGCTGACCCTGCTCGCCCTGCACGGCCCGGGCAAGCTGGCCACGCTCAACCAGGCCCTGGCCGGCGAATCCTATGAAGCGATGCCGATCCGCGCCTTCCTCGCCCGCCCCCTCGAAATCTACTGGTGCCCCTGAGGCCGCAAGGAATCTTTTATGACATCTACCCAAACCCGCGCCGTCAGCATGACCGACAAGATCGCCCTGATCGACCAGTGGTGCAGTGCCGCACGCATCCTGCCGGTGATCACCATCGAGCGCGAGGCGGACATCCTGCCGCTGGCCGACGCCCTGGCCGCCGGTGGCCTCAAGGTGCTGGAAATCACCCTGCGCTCGGCTCTGGGTCTGAGCGCCATCCGCCTGCTGCGTGAGCAGCGCCCCGAACTGATCATCGGTGCCGGTACCGTGCTGGACGCCGCCATGCTGGCCCAGGCCGAGGCGGCCGGTGCGCAATTCATCGTCTCTCCGGGCAGCACCGGCGAGCTGCTGGATGCGGCGCTGCACAGCCCGTTGCCGCTGCTGCCGGGCGTGGCCAGCGCCTCGGAAGTCATGCTCGGTTACGCCCTGGGTTACCGCCGCTTCAAGCTGTTCCCCGCCGAAGTCTGTGGTGGCGTCGCCGCACTCAAGGCGCTGGGCGGGCCGTTCGGCAATATCCGTTTCTGCCCGACCGGTGGCGTCAACGCGCGCAACGCCAGGGACTACCTGGCGCAGTCCAATGTGATGTGCGTTGGTGGCACCTGGATGGTCGACGCCAAGGCCGTGCGTGCCGGCGACTGGGCCGCCATCGAAAGCGCCACGCGCCAGGCCCTGCAGGCGCTGGACAGCGCAGCGCCAGCCGAACTGCCGCGCGACTTCGACTTGCGCGCCGAGCGTGCCGAACAGCGCGAGCTGTAATCCGTCCGACCCATCGCGGTGGGCGTGGGGCCTGCCGTGATCGCCCCGATTCGCTACCTGGAGGTTCCATGACTACTGCGCGCCCGCTTGCCGACCTGTTTCCCCGTCTCGATGAGATTCCCGCTGCCTATCAGCCGGATGCTCCGGTCGAGCAGCGCGACTATCTGGTCGATGGCGAGTTGATGCACTGGGACGGCCCGCTGGCGGAAGTTCGCAGCCCGGTATTCCTGCGCGAGGCCGACGGCAGCGAGCGCCAGGTCGTGCTGGGCAGCACGCCGCTGCTCGATGCCGACGCCGCGCTCGAGGCACTGGATGCGGCGGTCGCGGCCTACGACAACGGCCGTGGTGCCTGGCCGACCATGCGCGTGGCCGAGCGCATCGCGCATGTCGAGCGCTTCCTGGCGCGCATGCGCGAACAGCGCGAGGCAGTGGTCAAGCTGCTGATGTGGGAGATCGGCAAGAACCTCAAGGACTCGGAAAAGGAATTCGACCGCACCTGCGACTACATCGTCGACACCATCGACGCGCTGAAGGCGCTCGATCGCCGTTCCAGCCGCTTCGAGCTGGAGCAGGGCACGCTTGGGCAGATCCGCCGCGTGCCCATGGGCGTGGCGCTGTGCATGGGCCCGTACAACTACCCGCTGAACGAAACCTTCACCACGCTGATCCCGGCGCTGATCATGGGCAACACCGTGGTGTTCAAGCCGGCCAAGTTCGGCGTGCTGCTGATCCGCCCGCTGCTCGAGGCCTTCCGCGACAGCTTTCCGGCCGGGGTCATCAACGTCATCTACGGCCGTGGCCGCGAGACGGTCAGCGCGCTGATGGCCAGCGGCAAGATCGACGTGTTCGCCTTCATCGGCACGCACAAGGGCGCCGCCGACCTGAAGAAACTGCACCCGCGTCCGCACCGCCTGCGCGCCGCGCTGGGGCTGGACGCGAAGAACCCGGGCATCGTCCTGCCGCAGGTCGATCTCGACAATGCCGTGGAGGAGGCGGTGACCGGCGCGCTGTCGTTCAACGGCCAGCGCTGCACCGCGCTGAAGATCCTCTTCGTCCATGAGGACCTGCTCGATGGCTTCCTGGAGCGTTTCGCCGCACGGGTCAATGCGCTCAAGCCAGGCATGCCCTGGGAGCCGGGCGTCGCGCTGACGCCGCTGCCCGAGGCCGGCAAGGTCGATTACCTCAACCGGCTGCTCGACGATGCGGTGGCCAAGGGCGCGCGGGTAATCAACGCCGGTGGCGGCGAAGCGCACCAGAGTTTCTTCCAGCCGGCGGTGCTGAGCCCGGTCGACTCCTCCATGCGCATCTATCACGAAGAGCAGTTCGGCCCGCTGGTGCCGGTGGTGCCCTACCGCGACCTGCAGGAGGTGATCGACTACGTCACCGCGTCCGACTACGGCCAGCAGCTGTCGATCTTCGGCAACGACCCGCAGCAGGTGGGCCGGCTGGTCGATGCCTTCGTCAACCAGGTCGGCCGCATCAACATCAACGCCCAGTGCCAGCGCGGGCCGGACAGCTACCCGTTCAACGGCCGCAAGAATTCCGCCGAGGGCACCCTGTCGGTACACGACGCCCTGCGCGTGTTCTCCATCCGCACCCTGGTGGCGACGCGCTTCAACGAAGCGAACAAGCAACTGGTCAACGACATCATCCGCGACCGGCGTTCCGGCTTCCTGACCACCGACTACATCTTCTGACGGAGCCTGCGATGGCCGCGCCCGTGCTCGCCCAGCCGCTGCTGCTGGGCATGATGCGCCTGCTGGAATACCCCGAGCTAGGCGAACCTCAAGCGCTGCTGAGCTTTATCGAGCGCTGTGTCGAGCGCGGGCTGACCGGCTTCGACCATGCCGACATCTATGCCGGCGGGCGTTGCGAGGCGTACTTCGGTGCGGCCCTGCGCCGGGCCCCCGGGTTGCGCCAGCACCTGCAGATCATCGGCAAGGCCGACATCGTGCCGGCGGCGCAGGACTGCTCGCGCTGGCGGGTCAAGCACTACGACACCAGTGCCCGTTACCTGCGCCAGGCGGTGGACGACAGCCTGGCGCGACTGGGTGTGGAGCGGCTCGATGGTTTCCTGCTGCATCGCCCGGACCCGCTGCTGCAGGTCGACGAGGTGGCCGAGACGCTGAACGCACTGGTCGCCAGCGGCAAGGTCGGCTGGGTGGGGCTGTCCAACGCCGGCATCCTGCATTGCCAGGCACTGGCCCAGTGCGTGCCGCTGCGCTGCAACCAGATCGAGCTGTCACTGCAGGCCCAGCACTGGGTATGGGATGGCAGCCTGCATGCGTTGCAGGCTGCCGGCCTGCAAGTGCTGGCCTGGTCGCCGATGGGCGGAGGACGCTTCGGTGAGCGCCTGTGCAGCGCACTCGATGAAGTCGCCGCCGATCTGGGCGCCACGGCCAATCAGGTGGCGCTGGCCTGGCTGCGCCAGCTGCCCGGCCGGCCGTTGCCGATCCTCGGCAGCCTGCGCTGGGAGCGGATCGAGGAGGCGCTGCTGGGCGCCGAGCTGGAGCTGGACCGTCCCGCCTGGTTCTACCTGAGCGAAGCGGCCCGCGGGCATGAGGTGGCCTGAGGCAGTGGGCGTCTGTCCGCTATCGGAGGTGGAAAATGCTTCGCAGTTTTCCACCCTACGCGGGACTCGTAGGGTGGATGACGCTTCACCCATCCACCGCGGGCATCTGCGATGGTTCGGCATTTCCCCGCTTAGAAACGCTACTGATCAACGGGTGCTGTGAGTGGTCCAAAACGGTGCGCGACTGTGCTAGGGTCGCATCCGCCGCGGGACGACCCGGGGCGTGTCGAATCATGCGGGGACGGCCCTGCCGTTGCTGGAGTCATCGTCATGCATTCGGCCTGGATCATGCTGATCATCGCCGGCCTGCTCGAAGTGGGCTGGGCCATTGGCCTCAAGGCTTCCGAAGGTTTCACCCGCCCACTGCCGAGCGTGCTCACCCTGGTGGCCATGGCCGCCAGCTTTTTCCTTCTCGCCCGCGCCATGCAGGTTCTGCCGGTGGGGACCGCCTATGCGATATGGGTCGGCATCGGTGCGCTGGGCACCGTGGCGCTGGGCATCGTCATCTTCGGCGAAAGCGCCTCGCCGGCGCGGCTGCTGAGCGCGGTGCTGCTGCTGGCGGGGCTGGTCGGGCTGAAGTTGACCGCCTGAGGCAGGGCCAGTCGTCCTGAGGGTTCCACTCTGCGGCGCTGAAGCCCAGCCCAAGGGAGCCGTCGCAGGGTGGATAGCACTTCGCTCGCGCATCCACCCGTTGCTGCCGACTGTGTCAGCGAATCTCGATTCGCTGCAGCAGATGCTGCTTCGCCTGGGTATCGCCGACGCGCGCGGCTTCGTCGGCCAGGCGCAGGGCGCGCTCCAGGTCCTTCTGCGCCAGCGCCGCATCGATCGCCTGGCGATAGTAGGCCGAGGTTTCCGGCAGCACCGTCGGTGCCGGCGCGGTGGGCAGTTCGTTGCCCATCTCCTGGCCGATGCTGTAGCCCGGTACGTAGCCCTTGGCGTTCGATCCGGGGGCACTGTCGGGGATCATCACCAGCTTGATCACGCCCACCGGGGAGTGCTGCGCCACCGGATCGGGGATGCTCGGCGGTTCGTTGCCCAGCGCCTTGGCGTAGGCCTTGGCCGGATGTTGCAGGACGGTCTGCCCGGCCATCTGCGCCTCGCTGGTGTAGAGGATCAGGTAGCGCTCGTTGCCTGGATGCTCGGGCTGCGAGCGATCGATGCGCAGGCGCGCGTCCAGACTGTCGCCCTTGAGCCCGGTTGGCGGAACGTAGACGAAGTCGTCGGCATCCAGCAGGCGGGTCGGGCGCATGCGGCTGTCCAGCAGCATGGCATTGGGTGCCAGCACGCTGCTGCCGGCCTGGCTGTAAAGACGCAGCTCGAACGACGGGCCGCTGGCCGGCAGCTTGAAGGCGCGCAAGAAGCTCTTGCCGGTCTCGAAGGCATAGGCCGGTGCCTGGCTGTCGATCACGACGTTGCCGCTGAAGCCTGCCTCCAGGGGCTCGTACGGCAGCTGGTCGAGGCCGTTGCAGCAGGACGGCGCGGCCGCCAGCGCGGCACGGGCCTGTTCGACCGAGCCTTGCAGCGGGGCCGGGCTGGCGGCCAGGGCGTCGACCCGGCGCAGCGGCTCGCTGCTGCAGCCGGCGAGTGCCAGGGCGATCAGCCCGGCGGCGAAAAGAGAGAGAGGATGCATGGTGCTTCTCCGGATAAAAAATGCCCCGACCTGCCAGAGTCGGGGCAAAAGGCACCGTCTGGACGGTGGGAGCGGAAAGCCTGCCGTTGCGCGCAACGGCGTTCAGCCAGTGCGGATTACCACCAGGCCTCGGCCTGGATGCCGAAGGTGATGCCGTCATCGTCACCGGCGTCGATCGATTCGCTGGCGGCCTGATAGCGGCCGCCGTCCCACTGGGCGTAGGTGGCGAACACGCGGATCTGCGGGCGCGCCCAGAAGCTGTTGCCGGCCGACCACTGCTGGGCCAGGGTGAGCTTTTTCAGGTCGCGGGTGCGCTCGCCGTCGGCCTGCGGATCGACGCGGTCGTAGCCGAACTCCAGCGCGGTGCTCATCACGTCGCTCCACTTGTACACCGGGCGCACACCGAAGCTGGCCCAGGTTTGCCCGGAGTCGTTGTCGAAGTCGCGGTCCTCGTAGATCTGCACGTACATCATCTCGATGTTGTCGGTCAGGCCGACCACGCCCTGGTTGACCAGACGGAACATCTTGCCGTCGCTGTTGCCGGTGCTGTTGCGCCCGCTGCTACCGATGATGCCGTCGGTGCCGTACTGCAGGGCGAGCTTGTTGTAGCCGCCGAACCAGTTGCTCTGGGTGTGCTCGAGGGTGACCAGATGACCCTTCTGGTCCTGGTAGCCGGGGTCGCGTTCCTGCTCGTCGGTGAGGTTGGCCTTGCCGTAGTCGTAGCCGATCTCCAGCTTGCCGCCCGGGTTGACGTCGATCTCGGCGAGGCGGAAGTCGAGGGTGTCGTTGGCCAGGTTGGTGCCGGTGCCCGAGCCCTGGTAGACCCAGTCGCCGTCGGTGTTGCGAATCCACGCGACGCTGGCCTTGGCGAAGCCCAGGTCGATGTCTTCGATACCGGCGCCGGGGCCGGAGACGTCCCAGTAGTAGTAGTCATTGATGTGCACGTCGTGGCGCTTGTAGTAGCGCTTGCCGGCCCAGATCGCCGCGCCGGGGAGGCTCGGGATGAGGTTCTTGCCGACCACGTTGAACTGGCGGATGGAGGTGGTGCCGGCCTCGTCGAAGGGGTTGTTCTCGCCGCCGTTGGTGTCGGTGCCGGTGGCTTCCCAGTCGTTACCCTGGTCGGAGCGGTAGGCGATCATGCTGTCGACGTAGAAGCTGCGGTTGCCTTCGCTCCACACCTCCTGGCCGAGGCCGATCTCGGCGTAGGTTTCGCATTCGTTGCCCAGGCGATATTTCGCCGGTGCGCCAGCAGCCTGGAAGCAGGCCTGGTCGCCGCCGCCGGCCGTGGCGCCGACGCCCGAACGCAGATAGCCGTGGAAATCGACCGCCAGGGCCGGGCCGCCGACCAGCAGGGCGGCAAGCAGGCAGGCGGGTTTTAGGACGAACAGGGGGTGCGCGGTGTGCTTCATGACGAGGTCCTTGTTTTTCTTGTTAATGCCGAATCGATCACGCCTTCGCTGCGTGTCGCAGGGCGCAGCTCGGTGGCGAAAGCCTCGGGGATGGCTCCGCTGGCGGCATCCTCCCGACCAGAGATTTCGCTGGCGCAGCTCGAGGGCGTAATCAGGATGAGTGCGGCGTAATCCCCCGGGCGGGGCTACGCCCGGCAGGGCGCAGATGATTGCCAGGGGCCTTCGGCCTGGCCACTACGCCGGCTGCAACTGGGCGGGGGAGGTTGGTGGCCGGGGCGTGCAGGGGCAGCCTGCGGGTGCCGGTCGAAGACCCGGCCGGCGTTCATCCTCGTCCGGCGGCCTTGCCGTCGGATACCCGAACAAGCACAAGAACCGGAGTATTGCGATGAGCCACATCCTGCGTGCCGCCGTATTGGCGGCGGTCCTGCTGCCGTTTCCCGCACTGGCCGATCAGGCCGGCAAGAGCCCGGCCGGGGTGCGCTACCACGGCGGCGACGAAATCATCCTCCAGGGCTTCCACTGGAACGTCGTCCGCGAAGCGCCCAACGACTGGTACAACATCCTCCGCCAACAGGCCTCGACGATCGCGGCCGACGGCTTCTCGGCAATCTGGATGCCGGTGCCCTGGCGTGACTTCTCCAGCTGGAGCGAAGGCGGCAAGTCCGGCGGCGGCGAAGGCTACTTCTGGCACGACTTCAACAAGAACGGCCGCTACGGCAGCGATGCCCAGCTGCGTCAGGCGGCCGGTGCGCTCGGCGGTGCCGGGGTGAAGGTGCTCTACGACGTGGTGCCCAACCACATGAACCGCGGCTACCCGAACAAGGAAATCAACCTGCCGGCTGGCCAGGGCTTCTGGCGCAACGACTGCGCCGACCCGGGCAACTACCCCAACGACTGCGACGACGGCGATCGTTTCGTCGGCGGCGATGCCGACCTCAATACCGGCCATCCGCAGGTCTATGGCATGTTCCGCGACGAGTTCGCCAACCTGCGCAGCCAGTACGGCGCCGGCGGCTTCCGCTTCGATTTCGTCCGCGGCTTCGCACCGGAGCGGGTCAACAGCTGGATGACCGACAGTGCCGACAACAGCTTCTGCGTCGGCGAGCTGTGGAAAGGCCCTTCTGAATATCCGAGCTGGGACTGGCGCAACACGGCGAGCTGGCAGCAGATCATCAAGGACTGGTCCGATCGGGCCAAGTGCCCGGTGTTCGACTTCGCCCTCAAGGAGCGCATGCAGAACGGCTCGATCGCCGACTGGAAGAACGGCCTGAACGGCAACCCCGATCCGCGCTGGCGCGAGGTGGCGGTGACCTTTGTCGACAACCATGACACCGGCTACTCGCCCGGGCAGAACGGTGGGCAGCATCACTGGCCGCTGCAGGACGGGCTGATCCGTCAGGCCTACGCGTACATTCTGACCAGCCCCGGCACGCCGGTGGTGTACTGGTCGCACATGTACGACTGGGGCTACCGCGACTTCATCCGCCAGCTGATCCAGGTGCGTCGCGCCGCCGGCGTGCGTGCCGATTCGGCGATCAGCTTCCACAGCGGCTACAGCGGCCTCGTCGCCACCGTCACCGGCAGCCAGCAGACCCTGGTGGTGGCGCTCAACTCCAACCTGAGCAACCCCGGCCAGGTCGCCAGCGGCAGCTTCAGCGAAGCAGTCAATACCAGCAATGGCCAGGTGCGGGTCTGGCGCACCGGCGCCGGCAGTGGTGGCGGTGACAATGGCGGCGGTGAGCCCGGTGCCCTGGTCAGCGTGAACTTCCGCTGCGACAACGGTGTGACGCAACCCGGCGACAGCGTCTACGCGGTGGGCAACGTCAGCCAGCTCGGCAACTGGAGCCCGGCCTCTGCGGTGCGGCTGACCGACACCAGCGGTTACCCGACCTGGAAGGGCCGCATCTCGCTGCCGGCCGGCCAGAACGTGGAATGGAAGTGCCTGATCCGCAACGAGGCCAATGCAACGCTGGTGCGGCAATGGCAGGGCGGGGCCAACAACAGCGTGAAGCCCACCGAGGGTGCCACCACGGCGGGGCGGTTCTAGCCGCAAGCGGTAGCGACGGCCCGCCTCGCCGATGTGAGGCGGGCTTTTTGTTGACCGGTCTCGGTCCAGATCTATGTGCGCAGCCGCGCCGCTCCAGGCTCGGTGGGCATCAACCCACCAACGCAGCACTGCGGTCAGTCAACGTCGGTCGGGTCCGCGGCGCGTCACTCACGGCTATCCGGCATTCTGCGTATCGCCCAGCTGCCAGCGAATCGCCTGGGCTTCGGCCTGGCGCAACTCATCGAGCAAGGCATCGCGGCCAGGGTTGCGCGCGTTGGCCAGTGCGCCGCTGGCGAGCAGGTCGGCATGCAGGGCAGTGGCTTTATCCCGGAGCCAGGCCAGGCGCTGCAGGGTCAGAGGCGTGCAGCTCTGCCCGCTGAGGTCGTCCTTCACGTCCAGCCAGTGCGAGCGCCAGGCCTCCTGCAGGTACAGCCCGCCCGGATCACCGCCCAGTGCGTTGCGCCAGCCACGCATCAGATCGCTCAGCCAGCCCGATACCGTCTCGCTTGCGCCGCGGGCGGTCAGCTCTCGATGCAGACGCTGGTAGGCATCCAGCGCGATGCGTTTCTCCAGCTCGAAGTCGGCCAGTGCCCAGGCCTCGCTTTGCTGTTCCAGCCGCAGGAGGCAGGCGAACAGCTGGCGCGTCTCGAAGCGTTCGGCCGGATGAAACCCCGGCGAGGCGAGGCCGTCGCTGTTGTACTGACGCAGCGGGTCGAAGGGGTAGAGGTAGCCGAAATCGAACAGGCGGATGCGGCCATCGTCCAGGGTGTTGCCTGGCGCCAGATCCCATTCGAACAGGCCGGCCAGTAACAGCGCGATCAGCAGGTCGAACAGCTCGACCAGCTGTCGCTCGTCCCAGCGCTCGATGCGCCGGCCTTCGACCCAGGGCGACAGCGCGATGCCCTGCTGCAGCGAGGCGTACTGCGTCGGCACGATGCCGGCCAGGCGTTCGGCCTGCTCCGGTGTGCGCATCAGCCGGGCCAGGTCGCGGCGGCGCTGCAGCTCGTTGAGGAAACTCGCCTGGCCGTCCGGGTTCTGCACACGACAGGGCCGCCGGGCGACCTTCAGCGCCCAGTCGCGCCCGGCCAGCTGCACGCGGTAGACCCGAGCGGTCAGGCCGTCGTCGAGGCAGGCGCGCACCCAAGGCTCGTCGCCACGCACCGCCGCCAGTTGTTCCGGTGGCAGCGGGCAATCCTCCGCGCGGCCCAGGCGAAACTCGGTGCCGCTGGCGAGAAAGGCCAGCTGGGCCTGGCGCCGTGCCGCTGCGGTCAGGGATGCGGTACTCATCGGGCCTGCACCACGATGACCTTGTCCTCGCCCAGCTCGCGGGCGAAGGCATAGGGCTGGCCGGGCGAAAGCAGTTTGTGTTCACCCGCGCCGATGGCTGGATGGCGCGTACGGAACTGACCAATCCGCTGCCAGTGCTCGATCAATCCAGCGATCTCGGGTCGCTGGTGCTCGGCCCAGTTCATCGAACTGCGCGTGCCCTGGTACGGGTCCGAACCGCTGGGGCCAAAGCTGCGGGCGCTTTCGTCGCCGTAGTAGATCTGCACCGCGCCGGGCGCCAGTAGCAGGGCGGCGGCGAGACCGCGCTGGTTCGCCAGGTCGCCCTTGGCCAGCTGGTTGAACAGCGCCGTGTCATGGGACGAGGCGTAGCTCAGCAGGTTGTGACCGGGCGTCTCGGCCAGGCGCCTGGCGTAGTCGGCGTAACTGGGCTCGGCGGCGGCCAGGCAGTCGCTGGCGGCCAGCGCCTGATCCTGGAAGGCGAAGTTGATCAGCGCATCGAAACCCTGGTCGAGATAGTCGCTGGCCTCGGGGCCGTGGCCGAACACTTCGCCGACCATCCAGAACGGCTCGCCGGCCATGGGGTCGTCCGGGTTGGCGCGGGCCCAGTCGGCGCGGGCGCGCTCGGCCGCCACGCGCAGTTCGGCCCAGGTCGACGGCTCGACGTGCTTGACGGTGTCGGCACGAAAACCGTCGACGCCGAACTCGCGGACCCAGCCGGTCAGCCATTCGATCAGGTAGTCGCGCACTCGGTAGCCTTCGCGTGGCTCGGCACGGGTTTGCGCCTTGTGCGCGAGAAACTCCGGCAGCGCGACGACCGCCTCGGACTCGGTACGGAAATCCGGCAGAAAGGCCAGCGAGCCCTTGAGTGGATCGACCGTGCTGCTGGGCGGCGTGTCGTAGTCGGCGATGCCGGCACGGACCCATTCGCGGCCCCACCAGGCGGCCCAGCTCGGGTGCTCGTAATCCACCAGGTTGTGGTAGGCGTGCAGATTCTCGTGAGCTTCCGGCTGCCAGGCGCTCCACTGCTCGGGCAGATACTCGGCCATGCCGTCGCGCAGGGCGCCGAAGCCGAGCTGCTGCATGTCCTGCAGGGTGGAATAGCCCGGATGGTTGAGCACCACGTCGAACAGCACGCGGATGCCGCGGGCATGGGCCTCGCTGATGAGGGCACGCAGGTCGTTCTCGCTGCCCATGTTGGCGTCGAGCTGGGTGAAGTCCAGCGCGTAGTAACCGTGGTAACCGTAGTGGCGGAAGTCGCCGCGATCGCCGCCGCCGACCCAGCCGTGGATCTGCTCGTAGGGCGCGCTGATCCATAGCGCATCGACGCCCAGGCTGGCGATATGGTCGAGCCGTTCGGTCAGCCCCTTGAGGTCGCCGCCGTGGAAGGTGCCGATCTCATCCTTGCCATCCGGCTCGCGGCCATAGCTGCGGTCGTTGCCTGGATCACCGTTGGCGAAGCGGTCGGTGAGCACGAAGTAGACGATCGCGTTGCGCCAGTCGCGTGCGATCGGCTGCTCGGGCGATTCGGCGCGTTCGAGCAGCAGCAGACCGTCACTGCCGGCGGCGGGTTGCAGCCTGACCCGGCCGTCGCGGACCACCGCGGTGGCGCCGGACAAGGCGTCACGCAGGGTCTCGCCTTCGCCGAAGACCTCGCTGACCGCCAGCTCCACCTCGCGGCCATCCCAGGGCTTGCAGGTCGCGGCGGCTGCCACCGGAGCGGCGGGTTTGATCGGCAGCAGACGCAGGGCCGGCGCGGCGCCGGTCTCGACGATCAGCCGATAGCGACCGGCCTCGGGCACTTCGTAGCGGTAGGCGCTGTCTCTGCCAAGCGGCTGGCGGCGAAAGGGCGCGAGCGGCACGGCCTCGTCGCCGGCCTGAGGCATGCGCAACTGCAACTGCCCGGGCGCGAGACTGAGCTCGATGTCGTAACGGTCGCTGGCCAGCGCATTCCAGCTCAGCGCCAGTGGCTGGTCGTCCAGTCGGGCGGCCAGTTCGGGGTCAGCCAGGGCGGAGAGCGGCAGGGCGAAGCAGAGCAGCGGCAGCAGGGCAGGCAGGCGGTTGGCACGCATCAAGAAGCTCCATTGTGCTTTTTCGCCACATTTGACCGCGCGTTGCCAGCCAGGTATAGGCGTAAGCCTGAATCACCTGGCGTATTTCGCGCAGCTGAGCCGAACGATCTACGCCCCGCTTCTACGCCCTCGGTGCCCCCGAAGGGGAGGATGCAGATGGCGCGTCAGGTGCCGAGGATGGAACGACTGCCAGAGCCAAAGGCCGGCAGCGGGTGGAACAAAAAACAAGAAGCCACGAGGAACGCGAAGCATGAACACTAAATTCTGGTGTCTCGCCACCATTGGCCTGGCGGCCACCTTCAGCCTGCCGCTGCCGGCCCTGGCAGCGATCGAGGAAGGCAAGCTGGTCGTCTGGATCAACGGCGACAAGGGTTACAAGGGCCTGGCCGAGGTCGGTAAGCGGTTCACTGCCGAGACCGGCATTCCGGTCGAGGTGGCCCACCCGGACAGCGCCACCGACAAGTTCCAGCAGGCGGCGGCCACCGGCAACGGCCCGGACATCTTCATCTGGGCTCACGACCGTATCGGCGAGTGGGCCAAGAGCGGCCTGCTCACCCCGGTCACCCCCAGCGCCGAGACCAAGTCCGGTATCGCCGACTTCTCCTGGCAGGCGGTGACCTACGACAACAAACTGTGGGGCTACCCGATCTCGGTGGAAACCATCGGCCTGATCTACAACAAGGCCCTGGTCGATACTCCGCCCAAGAGCTTCGACGACGTCCTGGCGCTGAACGAGAAGCTCGCCGCCCAGGGCAAGCGCGCCATCCTCTGGGACTACAACAACACCTACTTCACCTGGCCGCTGCTGTCGGCCAAGGGCGGCTATGTGTTCGAGCAGACCGACGGCGGCTACAACGTCAAATCCACCGGGGTCAACAACGCCGGCGCCAAGGCCGGAGCCAAGGTGCTGCGCGAGCTGATCGACAAGGGCGTGATGCCCAAGGGTGCCGATTACAGCGTGGCTGAGGCAGCCTTCAACAAGGGTGACTCGGCGATGATGATCAGCGGCCCATGGGCCTGGTCGAACATCGAGAAGAGCGGCATCGATTTCGGGGTCGCGCCGATCCCCGCCATCGATGGCGAGGCGGGCAAGCCTTTCGTCGGCGTCGCCGCCGCGTTGCTCAACGCCGCCAGCCCGAACAAGGACCTGGCCGTGGAATTTCTCGAGAACTACCTGCTCGAGGTTGACGGCCTGAAGATTGTGAACGCCGACGTGCCGCTGGGTGCGGTGGCCAACACCGCCTACATGGAAGAGCTGTCCAGCAATCCGCACATCAAGGCGACCTTCGAGAACGCGCAGATGGGCGAGCCGATGCCCAACGTGCCGGAGATGGGCGCGTTCTGGTCATCCATGGCCGCCGCGCTGACCAACATCACCTCCGGGCGACAGGACGTCGACGCCGCCCTGGACGATGCCGCCAAGCGCATCACCCGTTGAACCCGTCGCCGGCCGCCGCCTCGGGCGCGCCGGCGGACTATGCTCCGTTCTCAAAGGTTCCGCTCCCGTGAATGCCCGTGCCGAGTTGCCCAGCCCAGCCATGACCCGTACGACCTCCCGGGGCCTGCCCCGCTCCCTGACCAACGGCCTGCGCTGGCTGGCGTGGCTGACCTTCAACGCCTTCGCGCTGTACCTGGTGGTCGCGCTCTACGTGCAGGGGCAGATGGCCTTCGCCCTGCTCGGGCTGGTGGTGACCGGGATCGCCAGCTACCTGTTCATCAACCGGCGGATGCACGCGCAGCGCTACATCTTCCCGTCGGTGGCCGGGATGCTGGTGTTCGTCATTTTCCCGCTGCTGTACACGGTGGGCATCGGCTTCACCAACTACAGCGGCAGCAACCTGCTCAGCCAGGCCCAGGTGGAGCGCTACCACCTGAGCCAGACCTACCTGGCCGGCGAGCGCTTCCGTTTCACCCTGCATCCAAGTCCTGATGGCGAGCGTCTGCGCATCGACAAGGGCGAACTGGGTGTGTTCGTCAGCCCGCCGCTGACCGGCGAGCCGGACCCGCAGGCGCCGCTGACGCTGCAGCCGGCCGAGGGCGTCGAGGGGCTGGGCGAGGCGCTGCCGGTGCGCGACGTGATCCAGCGGCGCAAGGCGCTGGAGCAATGGGTACTACAGGCACCGGACGGCAGCCTGCTGCGCTTGTACGGCCTGCGTGAGGTTGCCGCGGTGGAACCGGTCTACCGGCAGGACGGCCCCGGTGTGCTGGTCGACACCCGCAGCGGTGCACGCCTGACCGCCGACATGGAGCGCGGCTTCTATGTAGACGAGACGGGCAAGGCGGTGCCGCCGGGCTTCACCGTGTTCGCCGGCTTCGCCAACTTCACCCGGGTGCTGAGCGAGCCGAGCATCCGTGAACCCTTCGTGCAGATCTTCGCCTGGACCTTCGCCTTCGCCGGGCTCACCGTGGTCTTCACCCTCGCCGTGGGGCTGGTGCTGGCCAGCCTGCTGCAATGGGAACTGGTGCGCGGCAAGGCCTTCTACCGGCTGATGCTGATCCTGCCGTATGCGGTCCCGGGGTTCATTTCCATCCTGGTGTTCCGCGGGCTGTTCAACCAGAACTTCGGCGAGATCAACCTGCTGCTCGAGGGGTTGTTCGGCATCCGTCCGGACTGGTTCAGCGACCCGACCCTGGCACGCACGATGATCCTCATCGTCAACACCTGGCTCGGCTACCCCTACATGCTGCTGCTATGCATGGGCTTGCTGCAGGCCATCCCGCGGGATCAGTACGAGGCCTCGGCCATCGATGGCGCCAGTCCGCTGGACAACCTGCTGCGCATTACCCTGCCGCAGCTGATCAAGCCGCTGATGCCGCTGTTGATCGCCTGCTTCGCCTTCAACTTCAACAACTTCGTGCTGATCACCCTGCTGACCCGTGGCGGCCCGGACATCATCGGCGCGACCACGCCGGCCGGCACCACGGACCTGCTGGTCAGCTACACCTACCGCATCGCCTTCCAGGATTCCGGGCAGGATTTCGCCCTGGCCGCGGCCATCGCCACGATGATCTTTATCCTCGTCGGTGCTATGGCGCTGCTGAATCTCAAACTCTCGAAAGTGAAGGTATAAGGAGACGGTCATGGCCATGGTGCAACCGAAATCCGCGCGTTACCGGCTCTGGGCGACCCACGCGGCGCTGCTGGCCTTCGTCGCGGCAATCCTCTTCCCGCTGCTGATGGTGGTGTCGATCTCCTTTCGCGAGGGCAACTTCGCTACCGGCAGCCTGTTTCCCGAGAACCCGACGCTGGAGCACTGGTCGCTGGCCCTCGGCATTCCTTACACCCATGAGGACGGCAGCGTGACGAACCCGCCGTTCCCGGTGCTGTTGTGGCTGTGGAACTCGGTGAAGATCGCCCTGGTCAGTTCGGCGCTGATCCTGCTCCTGTCGACCACCAGCGCCTACGCCTTCGCGCGCATGCGCTTCGGCGGCAAGGCGCCGATCCTCAAAGGCATGCTGATCTTCCAGATGTTCCCGCCGGTGCTCTCGCTGGTGGCGATCTACGCCCTGTTCGACCAGCTCGGCCAGCACGTCAGCTGGCTCGGGGTGAACAGCCACGGCGCGGTGATCGTCGCCTCGCTGGGCGGCATGGCGCTGCACATCTGGACCATCAAGGGCTACTTCGAGAGCATCGACGCCTCGCTGGAGGAGGCTGCCATCGTCGATGGGGCGACCACCTGGCAGGCGTTCTTCCATATCCTGCTGCCGATGAGCGTGCCGATCCTGGCGGTGGTGTTCATCCTCGCCTTCATCACCAGCGTCACCGAATACCCCATCGCCTCGGTGCTGCTGATGGACGTGGACAAGCTCACCCTCTCGGTCGGCGCGCAGCAGTACCTCTACCCGCAGAACTACCTGTGGGGCGACTTCGCCGCCGCCGCGGTACTCTCCGGTCTGCCCATCACCGCCGTGTTCCTCTACTGCCAGAAGTGGATCGTCGGTGGCCTGACCGCCGGCGGGGTGAAGGGCTGACCAGCTGAGTTGAACGAGGCGCGGAACCGGGGAGCGGGAGCGGTGCGAACCGGTGCGCCAGACCACGACAAGAACAAGAACAGGGAACCGTCCATGAATGCCGCGATGCCACCACTGCTGCCATTGATCCCCACCAAGCTGGCGATTCCCATGTTGCCGCCGGGCCTGCTCGAACGGCCGCGCCTGGACGAGTGGCAGCAGCGCCTGCCGCAGGTGCGCCTGGCGGTGCTGCATGCCGCCAGCGGTTTCGGCAAGACCACCCTGGCGGCGCAGTGGGCGCGGGCCTTCGATGGGCGTATCGCCTGGTTCCAGCTGCATGCCAGCGACAACCTGGGACTGCAGTTCGGTCGCTACCTGACCCAGGCGCTGGACCGCCAGCTGGACGCCGGCTGTCCTCTGTCCGTGGCGCTGGCCGAGCAGGGCCGGGTATCGCTGGACGCGTTGTTCACCCAGCTGCTGGCCGAGCTGCCGGACGAGCACGAGGCCATCCTGATCGTGCTCGACGAGTTCGAGGTGCTGAATGACGCCGAGCTGATCGCCGGCCTGCGCTTCTTCCTGCGCCACATGCCGAGCTGGATGACCCTGCTGGTGTGCAGCCGGCGCCTGCCCGAACTGGGTGTCGCCGAGCTGCGGGTCAAGCACCAGCTGCTGTTGCTCGACGCGCGCCAGCTGGCCTTCGAGGATGACGAGGTACAGGCGCTGCTGGAACTGGGTGTGCCGGCAAGCATCAACCGCGAGCAGGTCGAGCGTCTCAACCGCCGCATCGGTGGCTGGCCCTGCGCGCTGCAGCTGGCCCTGCAGGAGGTACAGACCAGCCGCGGCATGGACCTGTTCCTGGAGAACCTGCAGCTCGGCCACCCGGACATCCGCGACTACATGCGCGAACAGGTGATCGAGGGGCTGCCCGAGGACCTGCGCGGTTTTCTCGAGGCGACCTGCCTGCTCGACCGCTTCGACGCCGCCCTGGCCGATCGTCTGACCGAAGCCTGTCACGGCCGCGAGATGCTCGAACGGCTCGAGCGTGGCGGCCTGTTCATCCAGCCGCTGGACAGCCTGCGCCGCTGGTACAGCTATCACCCGCTGTTCGCCGTGTTCCTGCAGGGCGAGCTGCGCACCCACCAGCCGCAGCGGGTCAACCAGCTGCACCTGCGTGCGGCCTCCGCGCTGCTGGCCGAGAACATGCCCGAGGAAGCCGCGCGCCATGCCGTGCAGGCCGGCGACCCGCAGCAGGTCGACGAGATCCTGCAGCGCCACGGCCGGGCGTTCTATCGCCAGGGTCGTCTCGGGTTGTTGCAACAGTGCCTGGAAACCCTGCCGGAACCGGTGATCGCCGGCTCGCCGCTGCTCACCCTGCTGCAGGCCTGGGTGTCGCAGAACTCCTATCAGTTCGATCATGTCGAGCGCTGGTTCAAGGCCGGCGAGCTGGCGCTGCAGCGCAGCTGCTCGGAGCAGGACTGGGCGCGTATCGTCTGCGAGTTCAATGCCGTACGCGCGCAGGTGGCGATGAACCAGGGCGACGAGCAGCGCGCCATCGCCCTGGCGCGGGAGGCGTTGACCCGCGAGCCGCTGATCATGCGCACCTCACGGGTAGCGGCGATGTCGGGCCTGGCCGAGGCGCATTTCGTCCAGGGCGAACTGCCGCAGGCGCAGAAACAGTACGAGGAAGCCGAGCGCCGCGCGCGGGAGATCAATGCCTCGCACCTGGTGGTCTGGAGTCTCGGCCAGCTGTCGGAAATCGCCATCGCCCAGGGGCATCTGCAGAAGGCCTATACCCTGCAGGAGCGCGCCATCCAGTACATCGAGCAGCAGAACCTGCAGGCCACGCCCATCGTCGAGTTCATCTACCGGGTGCGCGGCCAGGTGCTGTTGGAGTGGCACCAGCTGGACGCTGCCGAGCAGTGCGCGCTGCAGGGTATCCAGATCCTCGACGAACTGGACGACCCACGCTGGCGCCTGCAGAGCTACGCGCTGCTGGCCGGCGTCGCCTACGCCCGCGGCCAGCAGCACGCCTGTGCCGACTACATCGCGCAGTTGCAGACGATGCTCGCCGACGACCGTTACCACATCGACTGGCTGGCCAATGCCCACGCGATCATGCTCGCCTACTGGGACTCCAGCCAGGATCGCGAGGCGATCCGCCAGTGGCTGCTCAGTGCCCCGCCGGTGTGCGGCGGCGCCAACCATTTCGCCCAGCTCAATGCACGCAATCACGCCCGTGCCCACCTGGCGCTGGGGCAGCTGGAGCGCGCCCTGCCGATCCTGCGCCAGCTGCTGACCGATGCCGAGCGCCACGGCCTGATCATGGACCGCAACCGCAACCACATCCTCCTGGCGCAGCTGCACTGGTTGCGCGAGGAGCGCCAGCAGGCACTAGACCACCTGCAGCGGGCCATGACGCTGGCCAGCGGCAGTGGCGCGATCGGCAGCTTCCTGCGCGTCGGCAAGCCGATCATCGGCATGCTCAAGTGCCTGCTGCACGAGCGCACCCTCGATGAAGCCGAGGCCCAGCGCGCCGCGCGCTTGATCCAGCTGGCGCAGCAGCAGCGCGATTTCAGCCGCGCCATTCGCATCACGCTGGACGAGGCGGTCATCCAGGACATCATCAACCGCCCCGACGTGCCCGAGCTGATCCGCCGTTCGCCGCTGACCCGGCGCGAATGGCAGGTGCTGAGCCTGATCCACGCCGGGCAGTCCAACGAGCAGATCGCCGATCACCTCAACGTCGCGCCGACCACCATCAAAACGCACATCCGCAGCCTCTACCAGAAGCTCAACATCACCCACCGCAGCGAAGCGGTGCAGCTGGCGCGCGACCTGTTGAGCAAGATTCAGGGCGAGTAGGGCCGCTCGCCGCCGCCCGGGCGAGCGGCTATGCTCGCTGTCCGTACAGCACAACAGGGACGTGGCGGATGATGAAGACAGCTCAGCGAACCGGCCGGCGTGCGCCCGGCGCCGCACTGCACGCCGGGGGCCGCCCATGAGCCTGACCCGCGTCCTGTTTATCGCCGCCGTCCTGGGTCTCGGCTACAAGCTGTGGAGCGGGCATCCGCAGGAGGCGCTGCTCCAGGCAGGCACGGCAAGCAGCCCCTCGGGGTTCGTCCCGGTGGCGATGCCCGGTGGCGCGCGCTCGGGCGTGGTGATGGTCTTCGCACCGGTCAACTGCCCCTCCGACGCCGCACGGCGGGCCGACGAGCTGGCGGCCGGGCTGACCCGCACGGGCATCGCGGTGCAGCGTTCCAGTCATTTCAGTACCGAGACGACCAACCCCAGCGCCGAACAGCAGGCGCAGCTGCAGCGTACCGTTGCGGTGCTCAACGGTGGCATCCCGGCGGTGTTCTTCAATGGCATGGGCAAAGCCAACCCGACCCTGGACGAGGTGGTGGCGCAGGTTCGCGCGCCGCGCTGAGTACGCCGGGGCAGCGCACTGTTAGCGCGCGGCCTGCGGTGCGCCGCTCAGCCCTTCCACTGCGTCTGAGCGAAGGCGGGCAGGCTGTTGGCGCGCTGAGACGCTGAGGCCAGGTGGGGGAATGCGCCGTCCGGCGCCAGCGTGTCGGGCAGGGTAAGGCGGGCGAAGTCATAGGCGACCACCGCGCTGATATCCACCTGGCTCATGCGTTCGCCCAGCAAGGGCCGCTCGGCGCGCTCGGCCTGGCGTGCATCCAGCAAGGCCAGCGCGCCACGCGCCTGGTCTTCGCAATGGCGGTACCAATCGTCCCACACCAGCCCTTCCGGCCGACGATCGCGCTCGTAGTACGCCGCCACGGTTTTCTCGCAGGCACCGACGGCGAAGGCCAGCAGGTTCATCGCCTCGCTGCGCTCGGCGCCGGACAGCGGCAGCAGCGCTCGCTCGGCGCCCGCCTGCTGATCGAAATGGTCGAGGATGGCGTTGCTGTCGATCAGCACCCGGCCATCGTCCAGCACCAAGGCGGGCACTCGACCCAGCGGCGAGTATTCGCGAATCTTCAGACTATCCGTCAGAACGCTGAGGGGCTCGTTGGTGAACGGTATATCCAGCAGATGCAGGCTGACGCCGACGCGGCGGACGAATGGCGACATGTAGCGACCGATCAGTTTCACGGGCAGTGCTCCGGACGGGGAGAGGTGCAACAACCCTAGTCGAGCCCGGCGGTTAATGCGAAGGCGCGACCGTCGATCGTCTCATCCGCTCGCGACCGTCAGGGAGGAGGAAGGCGCGGCGGGCGCTGTGGCACCCTCGGGCTTTCAGCGAAGGAGGCGTTGCCATGGCGATGAGTGAGAAACAGAAGATGCTGGCGGGCGAGCTGTACCACCCAGGCGACCCGGAAATCCTCGCCGACCAGGCCGCGGCCAAGGCCTGGATGGTGCGCTACAACGCAGCGCTGGCAGCCTCGCCGGACGAGCGCCGGGCGCTGCTGGCCGAGCGGCTGGCCTCGGTCGGTGCCGGCGCGGTGATCCGTCCGCCGTTCCACTGCGACTACGGCTACAACATCCACCTGGGCGAAGGCGCCTTTCTCAATTTCAACTGTGTGATTCTCGATGTGGTCGAGGTGCACATCGGCGCCGGCGCGCAGATCGGGCCGGCGGTGCAGCTCTACACCGCCGACCATCCGCGTGACCCCGAGGCGCGTCGTTCGGGCGTGGAGTTCGGTCGGCCGATCCATATCGGTCGCAACGTCTGGGTCGGTGGCGGGGCGATCATCCTCCCGGGTGTGACGGTGGGCGACGATGCGGTGATCGGTGCCGGCAGCGTGGTCACCCGCGACGTGCCGGCCGGCGCCACCGTGGTCGGCAACCCGGCGCGGGTGCGCTGACCGGCTCGCTGGGCCGCTCTACGCCCTCGCTCGGCAGGCCAGCTACGCCCGCCTGTTACGCCTGCGCCCGCCCGCCGCCGGAGGATGTTGCGACCGCTTGCCGCACCTAGAGTGGCCCCGTCTTCACGCTCACTCAAGGTACGTGGTATGTCCGAGCAACTTCAGAACTGGTGGCGCGGCGGGGTGATCTATCAGGTCTACCCGCGCAGCTTCTTCGACAGCAACGGCGATGGCGTGGGCGACCTGCCCGGCGTGCTGCACAAGCTGGACTACATCGCCAGCCTCAACGTCGACGCCATCTGGCTGTCGCCCTTCTTCACCTCGCCGATGAAGGATTTCGGCTACGACGTGGCCGACTACCGCGGCGTCGACCCGCTGTTCGGCACGCTGGATGATTTCGTCCGGCTGGTGGAAGCCTGCCACGAGCGCGGCATGCGCGTGCTGATCGATCAGGTGCTCAACCATTCCTCGGACCAGCACCCCTGGTTCGTGGAGAGCCGCTCCAGCCGCGACAACGACAAGGCCGACTGGTACGTCTGGGCCGACCCCAAGCCGGACGGCACCGTGCCGAACAACTGGCTCTCGGTTTTCGGCGGCCCCGCGTGGAGCTGGGACAGCCGGCGCCGGCAGTATTACCTGCACAATTTCCTGTCCAGCCAGCCGGACCTGAATTTCCACTGCCCGGCCGTGCAGGATCAGCTGCTCGACGACATGGAGTTCTGGCTCAAGCTCGGCGTGGACGGCTTCCGCCTGGACGCCGCCAACTTCTACTTCCACGACCTCGAGTTGCGCGACAACCCGCCGAACCTGGAGATCCGCGAGGGCAGTATCGGCGTGCGCGTGGACAACCCCTACGCTTACCAGCGGCACATCTACGACAAGACCCGTCCGGAAAATCTGGCCTTCCTGCGCCGCCTGCGCGCCCTGCTGCAGCGTTACCCCGGCGCTTCGTCGGTGGCCGAGATCGGCTGCGACGAATCCCTGCGCACCATGGCCGCCTACACCAGTGGCGGCGACACCCTGCACATGGCCTATTCCTTCGACCTGCTGACCGAGCAGTGCAGCCCGGCCTATATCCGCCGCACGGTGGAGGGCATCGAGCGCGAGCTGGCCGATGGCTGGTCGTGCTGGTCCATGGGCAACCACGATGTGGTGCGGGTGATGACCCGCTGGGCGCTCGACGGCCGGCCCGATCCGGAGCGCGGCCGCGTGCTGATGGCGTTGCTGCTGTCCCTGCGCGGCAGCGTCTGCCTCTATCAGGGCGAGGAGCTGGGTCTGCCGGAGGCGGAACTGCGCTATGAAGATCTGGTCGATCCGTACGGCATCACCTTCTGGCCGGAATTCAAGGGCCGCGACGGCTGCCGCACGCCGATGCCCTGGGAGAGCGAGGCGCATCACGCCGGCTTCACTGGCAGCCAGCCGTGGCTGCCGGTGGACGACTCGCACCGCTCGCTGTCGGTGGCCGCGCAGGATGCCGACCCGCATTCGATGCTCAACTGCTACCGGCGCTTCCTCGGCTGGCGGCGCGAGCAACGGCTGCTGATCGAGGGCGACATCCGCATGGTCTACCATGACGACGCCCTGCTGGTATTCGAGCGCCGGCTGGGTGAGGAAGCCTGGTTGTGCCTGTTCAACCTCGGCGACCTGCCACGCAGCTACGAGCTGCCGGCACAGGCGGTGCCGCTGGTGGACGTGCCGGCGAGTTTCGCCGAGTACGATGACCACTGGGCGCGGTTGCCGGCGCACGGCTTCGGCTACGCGCGGCTGGCGCGGTAGGGAGCCGGCAGCGGCGGGGCGGCCCACCGCTGCGAACGAACGAAGTGCATGGCGACATCTACGGAGAACAACAACGATGGCCAGTGTCACGCTGCGCGACATCTGCAAGAGTTACGACGGTACGCCCATTACCCGGCATATCGACCTGGATATCGAAGACGGTGAGTTCGTCGTCTTCGTCGGCCCCTCCGGCTGCGGCAAGTCCACCCTGCTGCGGCTGATCGCCGGGCTCGAGGACATCACCTCCGGTGACCTGTTCATCGACAACCAGCGCGTCAACGACCTGCCCCCCAAGGACCGTTCGGTGGGCATGGTGTTCCAGTCCTACGCCCTCTATCCGCACATGACAGTGGCCGAGAACATGGCCTTCGGCCTCAAGCTTGCCAGTGTCGAGAAACGCGAGATCGCGCGTCGCGTCGAGGCGGCCGCGGCGATCCTGCAGTTGGACAAGCTGCTCGAACGCAAGCCCAAGGACCTCTCCGGCGGTCAGCGCCAGCGTGTCGCCATCGGCCGCACCATGGTCCGCGAGCCGAAGGTTTTCCTGTTCGACGAACCGTTGTCGAACCTCGATGCCTTCCTCCGCGTGCAGATGCGCATCGAGATCGCCCGCCTGCACCAGCGCATCCGCTCCACCATGATCTACGTGACCCACGATCAGGTCGAAGCCATGACCCTGGCCGACAAGATCGTGGTGCTCAACGCCGGCGAGATTGCCCAGGTCGGTCAGCCGCTGCACCTTTATCACTACCCGCAGAACCGCTTCGTCGCCGGCTTCCTCGGCTCGCCGCAGATGAACTTCGTCGACGTGAGGGCCATCTCCGCCAGCCCCGAGGCCGTCACCATCGAACTGCCCAGCGGCTTCCCGCTGACCCTGCCGGTGGACGGCAGCGCGGTGAGCCCCGGCGACCCGCTCACCCTGGGCATCCGTCCCGAACACTTCGTCATGCCGGAAGAAGCCGACTTCACCTTCCACGGCCAGATCGCCGTCGCCGAACGCCTGGGCCAGTACAACCTGCTCTACCTCACCCTTGAACGTCTGCAGGATGTGATCACCCTCTGCGTCGACGGCAACCTGCGCGTCACCGAGGGCGAGACCTTCGCCGCCGGCCTCAAGGCCGACAAGTGCCACCTGTTCCGCGAGAACGGCGAGGCGTGCACCCGGCACTATCGGGAGCCGGCCATCTACGGGTAAGCGGCTGCGGCAGCGGAGCGACGGAAGGAGGGGAGCGAACCGACCCTCGCACCCGTGGCGCCTGCCGGGCGCTCACGGCGCGGCGGGAGGCGCGGGCGTATTCGAGTCGAGGATTTCCGACAGGGTCTCGGCCAGGGCCTGATGGCTGAACGGTTTCGCCAGCACCCTGACCGCCGGCTCGGTGGCAATCCGCGTGGTGTACCCGGATGCGAGGATGATCGGGATCGTTGGATAGAGCCGCTGCACTTCTTCGGCGAGGCCGACACCGTCCAGCCGCCCAGGCATGACTACGTCCGACAGGAGGATGTCGATGGCCGGCTGACGCCGGTCGGCCAGCCTCGCCAGCGCGTCATCCGCCGAAGGTGCTTCGTCGACCTGATAACCCAGCTCATCGAGCATCGCGACCATCGCTTCGCGCACTTCGGCGTCATCATCGACCACCAGCACCCGTGCCGGGCGGCCGGCCCGCACGGACGCATCCTGATCCTCCGGTATGGCGCAGACAGCCTGTTCCATGCGCGGCAGCAGCAAGGACACGCGGGTTCCCTTGCCGAGCTCGCTCTGGATCGACACCGTCCCGCCGGATTGGCGGGCGAAACCATAGACCTGGGCCAGGCCCAGGCCAGTCCCTTCACCGACCGGCTTGGTGGTGAAGAACGGCTCGAACACGTGAGCCTGGACTTCCGGGCTCATGCCGCAGCCGGAATCCTCCACATCCACGCACAGGTAGGGACCAGCTGCCAGACCGAACGGATTGTCCTGCACCAGAGTGAGCTGATGCAGGGCGATGACCAGCGGGCCGCCTTCCGGCATCGCATCACGGGCGTTGATCGCAAGGTTGAGGACGGCCAGCTCGCACTGCACCGGATCAAGGACCGTCGGCCAGGCCCCTTCTGGCAGCTCCAGCGTCAGCGTCACGCGGTTGGGAAGGGCGCCGGTCAGCAGCTCGTGCATGCCGATGATCAACACGCGCAGGTCGACCTGTTCGGCGTCGGCAGTGCGGCTTCTGCTGAAGGTCATCAGATGCCGCGTGAGGCGAATGGCCCGCCGGGCGGACCGCTGGCAGCCCTCGATGGCGCGCCTGGCGCGCGGATGTGAGGTCAGCATTTCGGCCAGCTGCAGGCCCATGGTCATGCTTTGCAGCAGGTTGTTGAACTCGTGGGAAATCCCCGCCGTCAGGTTGCCCAGCGCTTCGAGCTTCTGCCCCTGGAGCAGGGCCTGATGGGAGCGCTCGGCCTGGGCGACCGCCTCCTTGACCCTGTGAGCCATCTCCCGGCTGGAGCGATGGATCGTCACGCTGGCCTGGGCCATCACTTGCGCGGTACGGTCGGTTTCATCCATTCCCGTGCTGGGCGGGTCGAATACCTCGCCTCGCGCCAGCGCGCTGGCCGCATCATCGAGCTGCGCAAGCGGTCGGGTGATGGTTCGACCGACTGCGATCGCCAGCACGACCGCCAACGCCAGCACGACCAGGATACCCAGCACCACGGTCCCCAGCGGCGCGAGCACGCTGGCCAGCAGGTCGTTGCGGGGGATGGCGATCAGCGCCGTCCAGCCGGAGGCCGGTGCATGGCTGAAGAACGTCGTTACCGGCACGTCGTCCCGAGTGATGGACTGCACCTTGCCGTCGACGCCTGCCGCGGCCTGCAGCTGGCTGACGAAATCGGGGCTGGCGCGCTTGCCGATGTGCTTGTCCGGATCGCGGGTGCGCGCGACGACGGTTTGGTTCTGATCCAGAATCACCCCGAGCCACTTCTCCGGCAGCGCCTGTTGCTCCAGCAGCGCACCGATGCCTGCAACCGGAAAGTCCATGGTCAGGTAGTAAACGACCTCGCCGCCGCGGATCACCGGGTGGCGGATGGCGATGCTCTGCGCCCCCGTCACTGGGTCGCGGAACGCCGGGCTGACGTCGGCCTGCGTGGTGGTTATGAAGGTTCGAAAGTCCGGCAGGCTTGGCAGGGGTGCGCCAAACGGATGATCCGTGTCAGCCAAGGGGGTGCCTTGCGGATCGTAGATCACCACGCTGGCGCCCACCGCATGTTCGGTCTGCTGAAGGCGCTCGTGGAAGGTCCGCACGTCACCTTTGACGATCGTTGGGGACGCCGCGAGCGTCGAGACGATGGTGGCATACCGACTCAGCTCGCGATCGACGGCCAGCGCGACGGCTCGCGAAACTTCCTTCATGCCCTGATCGACTTGCGCCGATTGCGCACGATAGACCGCATAGGTGCCATACAGCGCAAACGCGAATGCCGGGGCTATAACGGCAATGACCAGCCAAACCAGACGGGAGCGAATCGACACGGCGCAAGGGTTCCTGATGGAAGCGCAACGCTTGGAGCGCTGGGCGTGCCGCAGCATAACTCAGGTCACGCAGAAGAAGCGCGGGCCGGCCTCATCGCCGACGATCGAGGCGCTGGCCCAGGGTTTCGGACTGCTGTACTCGGTCGGCTTCAGCCGCCCAGGGCGTTCATCGGTCGGCCAGCGCCAGGTTTGCACCGAGTCCGGCAAAGGACGCCGCAAACCCGCGACGGAGCCAGGCCTGAACCTGCTGCGACTCGACGACCGCCTTGCGAAAAGCATGGGCCAGCAAGCCGTAGATGGCAAAGATGACAAAGGTCATCAGCATGAAGGTCGCGCTGAGCCCGAGCAGTTGCGCAAGCTCGTCACCGGCGCCGGGCCGGACGAACTGCGGCAGGAAGGCCAGGAAGAAGATGGTCAGCTTCGGGTTCAGCAGATTGACCAGCAGCGCCTTGGCAACCAGCGATCGAATGTCGAGTGTCGCACCATCGCCGCCCACCGCCAGCGCGGAACGATCGCGCCAGGTTGCGTAGGCGAGATAGAGCAGGTACGCGGCACCGGCATAGCGCAGCGTCTCGAAAACCAGCGCACTGGAATGCAGGATGGCGGCGACGCCGAGAATGGTCGCCAACAGATGCGGCAGGATCCCGAGCGTACAGGCCAGCGCGGCCAGGATGCCGGCGCGACGCCCATGCACCAGTGCCGTCGATACCGTGTAGATCACACCCGCGCCAGGTATCAGTACGACGACCAGACAGGTAATCAGATATTCGAGGCTGGGCATGGGGACTCCTTGCTATGGGACGGTTGGAGTGAACCAGCATAGAGCATCCATCGAGACTATCCGGGCCGGGCGCCGATCGAACTGCGCATGGGCGGGTTGAAATAGCACGCCCGAGAGGCTGGCTGCGGTCGCGTGTCTACGGGTTGGGGCGGGCCAGTCCGAGCGCCATTCCGCGACACGCTCGCGCGCTGATCCGGACCTCTGGGTAACCTACGCCACAACGTGCCAATTTGCTGCGAGGAAACAATGGAAGTCAGAAGGTGCTCTCGACTGGTCATAGCGGATGCCGATGGGCGGCTGCTGCTTTTTTTCTACAAGGACGAACACCAGCCGCCGTTCTGGGCGACCGCTGGCGGCGAACTGAAACCGGGCGAAAGCTACACCGACGCAGCTGCACGAGAGCTGCATGAAGAAACCGGCCTTACGCGTCCAATCGGCAAGCTGCTAAAGGAACGAGACGAGGTCTATGCCGTGGCACGCTCGACGCCGGCGCGTTGGTTGGAAAAGTACTTCCTCGTAGAGTGCCCGGCGAACACTGATGTGTTCGCTGCAAAATGGACCGAAGAAGAGCAGAGCACGATCCAGAAATGGAAGTGGTGGAGCCTGCGCGAGATGCAAGATGAGGCGCCATCTTCGTTCAAGCCTGAGTGGCTGCCTGAACTTCTCGGCGCCATTCTGCGGGAGCGTCAATGCAATAGCTGACCGGGCTATGTTCTTCCGACTGCCGGCAGTGGGCAATACCGCGGCGCCAACGAAATCCTGTTGCCCAAGAAAACGGGCAAGAGATGCTTGCCAGGACCCGCGGCCATCTTCCGACACACAAAGAAAAAGCCCCGGGATTCATGAGATTCTCGGGGCTTTGTTTGTTTGGTGGAGCCGGGGGGATTTGAATCCCAAACTTCAATATCCCGGCCAAATCAAGGCTTCAGCGCATTATGCAGGAAACCTTGATTTGTTGGATTGCTCACAGTGAGCGCGAGTATATGAACCTTTCGAGCCTTGTCAAGCATCGCATTCACCTATCTGTGAGAGTGGCTTTGCGTGCGTTGGCGAGTAGAGCTGCCCGCAGTCGGTTGGGTTTAGGCTGCGTTGAAGCCAAACGCTCCTGAGTTTGAAGTTACCAATGATCTAGGGAGGCGTCTTGGGTTTCTAAGGTGTTCCCGTTGGCCCCCGATCATAATCACCTCAACTCAATTTACGGTCTTATCTTGACTGCGGTTCGAGGTTCATGGAGCAGGATTGCTTGGTGTGATTCCAGGTTTCAATCGCGAAGTGCGAAAATGGATGGGGCTGACATCGCTCGCTCAAGGCGCGGTTGCCAATACCTTACGAGCGAACGTAACCAATTCAGGGCAGTCACCGTTGGTGCTGTTTCGGTCAACAAAAAAGCCTCGGATGCCTACTGCCGTTGGCCCATCTCGGTCGCAACGTTGGGAGTCACCGATCATCCACGATGCGGTCGGGGACGCCCCAAGCTGATCGCAAATCCAACTGTAGATGGTGGGTTCGGGCTTCATTACGCCTAAATCACAGCTAAATGCATATGCGTCTAGCATGGGGTAGCAACGCAGGACGGCTTGCCGGTACGGGAAAGCCAAATTCGAGCAAACACCGATTCGAATGCCTTGCTCTTGGAGCAGTTTCACCGCTTCGAGCCCGTCAGGATATGCCTCAACGGCTGCGATCTCTTCTGCCAGGACAGTTTCCAGAGTGCTCAATTGTTCAGGGCTTGCAGTGATCCCCAAATGCGCTGCGGCTTGCGTCAACGTTATCGCAGATTTCATCAGGAAAGACGCGTCGTCCGGGCGGGGGCGCCGCCCATGCGCCTTTCCGATCTTCATCAACTGTCGGTACGGATGCGACCCATCTTGAATCTTTATCAGTGTCCCGAAAGCATCAAAAATGACGGCTTGTATGGTCATTAGACATCCCGTCACGACAGGGTATCGAAGGCTGGCGCATTCAACCGACGTGCTTGATTGGCCCCGAATACTTCGCTATAGCATGATTATTGGTTACTAGGATGAAGCCTTCCGAAGCTGCTTGTCCAATGAGCATCCGATCAAATGGGCGCTGTGAAGGAGAGGCGAGGCCGCAGCCTTAATGGCGTGTCGGCTGGTCATGGACAGCTCCTTGTAGTCGCCGTCCAGAAGAGACCTTCTTAGTACTCCTGAATCGAACTGAAAGCTGGCTTTGCTCATCGCGTTTTTGGCCGATTTTCCAGCTGCTAGCGGCGCTGATGAACAGCTCATTGGCGCGATCCTCGATCATCTCCACAGCCCCGAGTTAGCTAACCTACTTAGTCTATCCCCTCGTTGGAGGGGCAGCTGTCATGGTCAATTGCAGGCTGTAAATAATTGCGGTTTTTCCGTGACGCTGCGGTTATATGGAATTATGGCTCAGCCATAATTATTGCTGAGCCATAATTTCCATCATTTTGTGGCCCCGCCGTACAGCTCGACGCGTGACGCGCTTCGTGCGTGCACTAGATAGGCAGCTAGATGTTAGTGAGCAGATCTCAGCGTACGCAGACTTTCTCGAACCTGCACCTCGCTACAAATTACTCAGGTCATCCGCTTTCGTTTGCAATTTAAGCAGTCGCGAGGAGTCGCGGTATCCTTCCGCGTCACAGACGCGCCTCGCTTGTGGTGATTACCAACGGTGCGAAATTTCAAAATTCGAAAAGACGACTCCGAGCCGGTTGGATCAGCCTCGCATCGTCCGTGGAGATATGTCTTGATCTCAAATAGTCATTGGCCGCGCCTAGGGTAAGTCCGATAAGGATTATCTTTCTTGCTCTTCTGGTGCGTGAGTTCTGGCAATCCTTGTCAATATATACGTATTACAAATACCGATGGTCAGTGGTTGGCTTTTTCTTTTCTAAAACTGCTTGACGAGCAGTGGTTGGAGCTGGATTATTTTATTGCATTGGTTTCAGGTTGCTGTTTTTTGTCCAATACTGAGCGTAGTGGGGCGATGCCATAGGCTTGCATCGATGAATAAGGTACTTAGTTTAATAATGGAGGTTGATGGGGTTGCGCTGCTCGCCTTTTAGACTCAGGCCATATATTAATAGTCAGAACTGACGCTCATTGGGAAACAAGCTTTTCATACTTGGTAGGTTTGTCAAGGTAGGGACGTTTTGCCCAGATTCTGCCTCTAGACATCTATGGCTCAGATAGAGAGATGGTATGGACGATTTAAAGAAAGTATCTCATTTGTTATACGCCCCGGGTGAGGTAATGCCTGGTATCGAGATGTCGTTAGCAGAGGCGTGCGCGCGTGGTTCAGCGGCTGCGTTGCTTGACGAGGTGCCTTTCTGTGTTGTGCGTGACTGGATCTGGATCGATCTCATCGTGCCTGACGCGATACGAGAAACGTTACAGGCGGCCGGGCAACAGCCCGCGATGGTGTATGCCGGCCGCGTGTTGTACGACAGTGCCAACCGTTTCCAAGAGGGTGACTGGGTGCGTACAACACAACTGATTGAGTTTGCCGATGGGTGCATTTTCAGAACGCGCAATACGCGATATGTGCTTGCTGGCCCAGGGGCTCGCAAAAGCGCCGAGCTCACTACTGTGTTGAAGATTTTTTGATGCGTCGTCAGATATTGGCGGGCATGGACGTACCAGACAACCGACACCCCGATGTGCCTTGCGACGTCTGTGGTACCTCCATGCGAGTGCCTGGGTACGGCGAACAGTTCGGTGTGCTGCAAGCGCACTGGGGATACGGCGCGCGACATGACGGTGAGCGTTATCGCGTACGGATGTGTGAAACCTGCTTCTTCATGACCTTGGCGTACCTGCGACAGGAGCGACGCATACATCATTTGTTTGGCGACGCCCCGCAGCATGAAGACTACAAGTTTGGGCGTATTGCTCGAGACGATTATTGGTTGGACAGCTAGCCGTTAGTGGGGGGGCAACGAGTTTTGATCCGAATTTGGGTGCTGACGTGATGAGTTCAACTAAACGAAGTATCGACCAAACACGTGATGTATCTGACGCGTTGTCGCGAGCAATGGATATGTGTTTTGGTAGGGAAGTTACGGCGTATCTCACGGACGCTTATTTAATCGCAGGCTGTTGTATCGGCGTGGTTCATCGTCACGTGCGGGCGGATGTGTATGGAAGGTTCCAGGACGGTCACCGGGTTCGGACCTCAGATGTACTGAAAGCTCATGAGCAAGGCGGTTTTTGGGCGCTGTTTACCGCCACGGGCAGCTTGTACGTTATTGTGACTTTCAAAGAAGACGGGCGCCTGTCACTGGATTGGCTGTTGGCACAGAGGGCAAAAGGCATACACGCAACCCCGGTAACGATTCAGTGATCCGTTTCTCGTGTCACTACTATAAAACTGAGCCCGCGGTCCGTGCTGATGCTCGTAAGTTTATATCCTCTGAGGAAAAGAAGGGCGGGGTGTCATGCAGGTAAAGCGTTGGGGGCAGCTTGATGCGCTTCGTCAACAAATTGGAGAAAGTCGCTGGTTACTTTGCGTGGATCTGGAAGCGACTTGCGATGAATACCCTGCCGGCCTAAACGAGGCGGCCCGGAACGCTCACGTATTGAAGGTCCAGCGCGACGAGATGGAGACGATCGAAATTGGCATCGCGCTGTTGGATGTTCAGTTGGAGTACAGGATTGTCGATCATTTCGGACAGTTTGTCCGACCGCTACTTCGCCCCACGCTAACTGAGTTTTGCACGGGGCTGACCGGCATATCTCAATCTGACGTCGATACTGCAAAGCGTTTCGCGGAGGTACAAGATCAGCTTGGTGACTGGCTGAGGCCGCGAAATACAGAAGGCTGGCGCTGGTGCTCTTGGGGCGATTACGACCGAAACCAGCTGAAGGAGGACGCTTTCAGAGCAGGGGTAGATGTATTGCTGGATCCGGCGCGTCATATCAATCTAAAGAAGTGCTTTTGGAAGATTTTCGCTTGCCGTGCGCTAGGGCTGAAGTGTGCAGTGGAAAACATAGGCCTTTCCTGGGAGGGTGAGCATCACAGGGCCATCGACGATGCGCGTAATCTGGCACGGTTAGCGCAGTTACTGCTCAGCGCGAGGCAACCGACGTAGTAGGGCGGACGGCGCTGTGCCTGCTCATCAATTCTACCCCGTGGCCGCCCGGCTCGCATCGAGCCGCCATCTCACCAGTGCATACGGAACACATCTGGATAACATCCTAAAGAGATTCAACATGTAGCTTGGCGTGAGGTATTGGCTGATGCACCCGAATTGCCGATACTGCTAAATGGCCAGCATGCTTGTATAGGGAGTCGAAGCGATGGCAGGGAAGCGTAAGCGCAGCAGCAAGTCTGGCGTATCTGGAGCGATGGTTCTGTGTGCCCTAGTGATTGGGGGGCTAGCTTCCGTTCCCAAGGGTGTTTGGGTTTTCTTGGGCGGAGCACTTATTGTCGGCATAGGCGGGTGGCTAGTAATAAAGGCCTTCAGCAAACCGTCAGTCATGTCTTCGGCAACAACTATGCGGCCACCCCAAGGGGGAGCTCGTTCAAGTTCCTCGGACCTCGGCATAAGCACCGGCCTGACGTTTTCATTGGATGAGGTCTCGCCACTAAGTGAGCCCTCTGCTCCTGCGCAAGTCTCGGCGTCGCCCCGGCAGGTTTCGGCAAAGCGAGACGACTCTGGCTTTTTTACCGTAACTTTAGAGGCCACTGAGCGGCCTTCCCACCGAATTCCGAGCGCGCCGGCGAACCTGAATAGTGCCAACGTGCGGTGGCTTTCTGCTGGCGAAACCATCGAAGTGGCGGGCGAAAATATCACTATTGGTCTGATCTACGTCGGCGAAGATAAAAACAGGCGCAATGGACCTTCGGAACCGTCACTGATCAACCCGAAACTGAAGGTCGCACGGGGCATCGTCGATATATCTGAGCGTCTCACCCCTTACTGGCCCAGTTACGACAGCATCTCTCCTGAGGCCCGCCGCGCATATTTGCAATGGCTATCCAGTGGTCGAAAGGCTCCGCATGCCAACATCGGCTACGTGTTCTTATTCTTCTACGGTCTTGAGCGTAGGGTTTTTGTCGACGCCAAGACGGATCAGGCTGCGGCGGCCGACATACCTATCATAATTGCCGAGGTGGAGCGGTTGCTCTCGATCTATGGCAAGAATAACTCCTTCAATAACTACGCCAGTCGCTTCGTAGACTTCCTCCGCCAAGGCCAAATACTCGCCAGGCGCTATCAAAAGGCGCCGCCGGCACCGTTACCTTACGGCTACGAAATGCCTGTAGAGCTGCGTATTGGCCTGGGTCAGTTGGCGGCTGACAAGCAACCAATGCCGGCTGACTGGGCGTTGGCCTGGGTGCTGTCTGATCACAGCATCGGGAAGCGGACACCCGTAACCCGCTGTAAAGAAGCGTTCGCCCAGTTGTTCTGCATGCGCTACGAGGAACGTTATGGCGCCGGTATGGTGCTCCCTCAGAACAAGACCCGTCTGAGACTCCAATACAACACCGCTTCTGCGGGTCTACCACCCCAAGAGCTGGATGGCCTATCCGGTATCCCTGATGTCACTGCGACTAGCGCAGCTCGGAAGAAGCTGCAGCAGTTGGTTGACGAATGCACAGTGCAGTTGGAGCCCTACAGTCGTTATCTCGGCCGCAACCCCGGCACTCCTGATGCACTAGAAGGGCTGTTACAGCTGCCCGTAAACCTGTGGCCGCCAGCAGCTCGAACAGCGCTCGCCGAGCTAAAGCAACGCATCGGCGATGGCATGGTGGTCATGAGCTTCGGTGAGCTGGCAGGGCGACTGCAGAGTGCAGGTAGCCTGTCGCGAGACAAGGTTCTGACGCTCGCCCGCGCTCTGGAGTCTTTACACATCGGTATCGAGCCGGATGTGCTGACAGGCAGCCGAACACCCAAGGCAGAGGACAATGTGGCGCTCTTTGCGACCCAGGCTGAAGATGGTGATCTGCGTTCTTCGCCGGCGTATAGCGCCGCCTCTGTTACGTTGGACCTTGCTTGTGCTGTGGCGGCGGCCGATGGTGACACGTCGCCGCAGGAAATTATGCTGCTATCCCAGCATATCGACTCCTGGTGTCACCTGAGCGGTGCTCATCGGAAACGCCTGAAGGCCCACCTGCGTCTGCAGCTTAACCAGCCACCAACCCTGCAAAGCCTGAAGAAGAAACTGGAACCCCTGGCCGAGCCGGCGAAGAGGGTTGTGGCGGCTTTTCTCGCTCACTTGGCGCAGGTCGACGGCGAGGTTAGCCCCGCAGAGGTGAAGTTGCTGGAGCGCGTCTACAAGACCCTGCAGCTGGATCCGCAATCGCTCTACAGCGACCTTCATGTGGCCGCCAGTGGCAGCGCCGTAGGCTCATCGCAGACAACGCCTTCCATTCCCGGAGCAACTCCGTCCAAGCCTGTTGGCGAATTTGCTCTGGACAAAGAGCGCATCGCTCAGTTGCAGCGTGAAACGGAACAGGTATCTGCGCTGCTGGCTCAGGTTTTCGTTGACGACAAGACTGCTGAGCCAGATGACGTAGTTGTGGAAGAGACTGTTGAGGATACTTCCTCCGTTTGTGGCTTAGACGCCGATCACTCAGCCTTCCTGCGTGTACTCGTATCCCGTACCGAGTGGTCTCGTGACGAGTTGGGGGCCGTAGCAAGCGATATGGAACTCATGCTCGACGGAGCATTGGAGCAGATCAACGACATGGCATTTGAGCATTTCGATATGCCAGTCACCGAAGGGGAAGACCCCTTCGAAGTTAACCCTGACATTATGGACAAACTACCGCTATGAGCAGCATCAGAGCCAAGGACCGCGATGCGGTCATCCAGTCCCTGCGCGCCGGCGTCGTCCCCCGTGCAGGCCAGCACCTGATTCAAGTGGGGCGTGTCGGGGAGCTGGAAGCACTCATCCGTGATGTGGAGCGCCTCGCGGAAAGCGGTTCCGCGTTCCGCGTAGTGATCGGTGAGTATGGTGCAGGCAAGACATTCTTCCTCAACCTGGTTCGCTCTATCGCGATGGAGCGCAAGCTCGTCACCATGCATGCCGATCTGAACCCGGATCGTCGTCTCCATGCTACTGGTGGCCAGGCTCGCTCGCTGTATGCCGAATTGGCCAAGAATATGTCCACCCGGACTAAGCCTGATGGCGGCGCTCTGCAAGGAATAGTCGAGAAATTCGTGGCGCAGGCCAAAACGGAAGCCAAAGCGTCCGGCAAAGACAGTGAGGCCGTGATTCGCGAGCATCTCGACCAACTGGCAGAGATGGTCAACGGCTATGACTTTGCTGATGTAATCGCGGCCTATTGCAAAGGCTTCGAAGAGGGTAACGAGCAGCTCAAGGCTGATGCTATCCGCTGGTTGCGTGGCGAGTTCACTACCAAGACAGATGCCCGCACCGCACTGGGGGTGCGAACCATCGTCGACGATGCTTCGGTCTACGATCAGCTCAAGCTGCTTGCGCGATTCGTTCGGTTGGCCGGCTTTAGCGGGTTGATGGTATGTCTCGATGAGCTGGTGAACCTGTACAAACTTTCCAACACCCAAGCTCGTAACGCTAACTACGAGCAGATTCTTCGTATCCTCAATGACTCCCTGCAGGGCTCTGCTGAGGGGCTTGGTTTTGTGTTGGGCGGTACACCCGAATTTCTCATGGATACTCGCCGCGGCCTCTACAGCTATCCGGCGCTGCAGTCGCGTCTGGCTGAAAATAACTTCGCCAAGTCCGGGCTGGTAGATCTGTCCGGCCCTGTCATACGCCTCACTAGTCTGACACCTGAGGATTTCTACGTGCTGCTGCAGAAACTGCGTCATGTATACGCGGCAGGCGTGAACGAGCGCTATTTGCTACCCGACGAAGCATTGCCGCTGTTTATGGCCCACTGCAACCAGCGGATGGGTGAGGCCTACTTCCGTACCCCGCGGACGACCATTACCGCATTCATCAGCCTGCTAGCGGTGTTGGAGCAGAATCCTGACGCTGATTGGCGGACGCTGTTGGGTGCCGTGGAGATTGCACCGGATCGAGGCGGTGAGGCCGATACCCAAGTGGATGCGGACGATGAGCTTGCCACCTTCCAGCTCTGAATCGGTTGGCTTCGATCTCCTTGAACCGCGAATCCAGCGCTGGATATGGGCCGAGGGCTGGACCTCCCTACGCGATGCCCAGGAGCGTGCTATCCCTGCGCTCTTGGGGGCCGACCAGGATGTCATCATCGCGGCGGCTACAGCTGCAGGCAAAACCGAAGCCGCGTTTCTGCCCATCCTTACCAATCTCCTGCAGGACACGGAAAAGCCTGGGGCGGTGCTTTACATCAGCCCGCTGAAGGCTCTCATCAATGACCAGTGGGATCGTTTGGCGAGGCTTTGCGATGAGCTTGAGCTTCCTGTCATTGCTTGGCATGGGGATATCTCAGCGAGCCGCAAGCATCGCTTCCTCAAGTCCCCGGAAGGCATTCTGCTGATCACGCCGGAGTCGCTCGAAGCTCTGTTCGTGAACAAGGGAACCAGCCTGGCGGGATTGTTTGCCAACCTGCGGTACCTGGTGGTGGATGAGCTCCATGCCTTTATCGGCAGTGAGCGAGGCAAGCAGCTGCAGTCACTCATGCATCGTGTTGAAACAATCATTGATCGCCCCCTGCCCAGGGTTGGTCTTTCCGCCACGTTGGGCGACATGACGTTGGCTGCTGCCTTCTTGCGTCCCAATGCCCCTCATCATGTGTCGGTGATCGAATCCAAGGGTAGTGGCCAGATACTTAAGGTTCAGATCAGAGGGTATGTGGAGTCCAAGAAGGCGCTCCCGGTACAGCCTGAAGGTGACGATGTTTTTTCTCCGGACCATGCCATCGCAGAGCATCTCTTTCAGGTGCTACGCGGCAGCAATAACCTGATCTTCCCCAACAGTCGAACTCAGGTTGAGTGGTTCGCTGACAATCTGCGGCGCCGTTGCGAGCAGGATGGTGTACCGAACGAGTTCTGGCCGCATCACGGCAGTTTGGCGAAGGACATTCGAGAGGAAACTGAGAAAGCGCTGAAAGACGGTGACCGGCCTGCCACCGCAGTCTGCACTACCACGCTGGAGCTTGGGGTCGATATCGGCAGCATCAAGACGGTAGTGCAGATCGGGGCTCCGCCATCGGTAGCTAGCTTGCGTCAACGCTTGGGGCGATCCGGACGCCGTCCGGGAGAGGCAGCCATTCTCCGAAGTTACTGCAAGGAGCGTCAGCTAGACGATGGCTCGCCCCTGTCAGATCGACTTCGCCAGGGTTTGCTGCAAAGCATCGCGATGATCCGGTTGTTGATGCAGGGCTGGTTCGAGCCTCCTCGTGTTCATGGCCTTCATTTATCGACGCTGGTACAGCAGTGCCTCTCGGTGATAGCCCAGCGGGGAGGAGCTACAGCTGCAGAGCTGTGGAGCACCTTGATACGCAGTGGTCCGTTCACTGGGGTGGAGCAGGGCAGCTTCCTCAGTTTGCTTCGTGCCCTCGGTGAGCGCGATTTGATAACCCAGGAAACATCGGGGCTCCTGCTGCCCGGCGTAGTGGGGGAACGCCTGATCAACCACTACGACTTCTACAGTGCATTTGTCAGTAATGAAGAGTTCCGCCTGGTATGCGATGGCAAACCACTTGGCGCATTGCCCGTCTCCAGGCCATTGACCGTCGATCAGCGAATTATCTTTGCTGGGCGCCGCTGGCGGGTAACGAGCGTGGACACTGAGGCCAGGGTCGTTGTCGTGAGATCCGATCCCGGTGGTGCTCCCCCGTCCTTTGACGGGCTTGGAGCCCGTGTACATGATCGGGTTCGGCAAGAGATGAGGAGCGTCTTGTTGGAGGCGGACGTCTACCCCTATCTTGATACTACGGCACAAGAGCTACTAGCTCAGGCACGTAGCGCTTTCTCGGACCTTGGATTGGTACATTCGAGCATGACCGAAAGCGGAGGTAAGACTTACCTTTTCAGCTGGCGAGGCGATTGGACAAACGATGCCCTAGCCATCTTGTTGACGCACACCGGACTAGCCAGTGAGAACAGCGGGTTGGTCATCGAGGTTGAGGGAGATCGGACGTCGCTTGAACGCAAGCTGCGTGAGATCGCCGAGTGGGACGGTATTGATGAATCCGCTGTTCTAGCGGACGTACAGAACATGGCTCAAGAAAAATGGGATTGGGTGCTTCCGCCAGCATTACTCATGCAGTCTTACGCCACGATGCATTTGGACTTGGGTGGAGCAAAGGCCTTGGCATTGGCTCTAGTGAGCCAGCCTGCGGAGACGGCCTGATATCTAGCTTATTCGTGTGGTGCCTGCTTTGTTGAAAGCCGACTTTGGTTCATCTGGTCAATATGAACCAAAATCCAGTGCATATGGAGCACAACTTAAGACCGAGTGCTAACAAGTGACTATTTGACCGGCTTCAGTGCCTCCACACATTAGATTCCCTAATTTCCATACCGGTTCGCTTCAGACTTGCGTCGCATTTCCAAAATTGGATGGTCTGCCGCTACTTGTTTGCCCAAGTGCATGGGCCCAGGCAGACGCAGGTAGCCGTCCCACAGTGAAGGGTTCCTGCACAGCAAGGCGACCTGTTCAGCGATCACTGTCGCAGTGCTAAATGCCCCGGGCGTTATGATCGTGATTTCTGTTACGCCCAACTGCTGCCATGGATCTCGCAGGTCTCGTTCTGATACGTCGTATCTTGTGTTCTCGCGCTGTGAGCGAACGCTGCCGTACTGCTTAGACGGTGACACGAAATAAAATACCGAGGCGCTCTCGCAAGATTGAAAAGCTCCCACCTTCGTCCCGATGTAGTGAGCCGAGTTGGGAGACAAGGTGTGGTTGCCGCTGATCTGTGCTACCTGGTGATCGGCTCGAATGCGGACGACAGCGGCATCTGATGGGACGGGAGGAAGACCCTCCCCGGGGCCATCTTTCAATGCTCCATAGAAGGTTCTTAGATTGGCATCGAGGCAGACGATCAACGAGTCGTTCGAATTGATCTTGCAGTCCAGCAAGGATTGGGTGACCAATGTCTTCAATTGGTCAGGCTTGAGCAGAGTGTCCGTCCCGTGGATGGCGGCCAAGCCCTCGCCGTAGCTGAACCATTTGCCATTGGAGTCCAAGCAAGATTCGAACCAGAAAACCTCTGGTTTATTCCCGCCCAACACCGTCCGGGTGATAACCGGCAGATAGATGGCCGGGCCTTTATCCTGAATTCTATCCAGCAAAATCGACAGCACCGTTGTGCTCGCCGGCATCGATTTTACTTTGGGCGTCGGAACGGGGAGGTGCCCGCTTAGTCGAATCGCTTCGATGATCGAGTTGGTAGCTTTGAAATCACGATCATCCGCTTTGGTCTTCCGCCTCTTAGCTTGTGCATCAGGGTCGATATGCATGATGAACTGGGTCGCGATGCCGTGCTTTGCCAGTACCCTTCGAATGACGTGCTTGGGGTCTAGCCCTGCTTCCTGAGAGGCAGCGGACGTACTGGTCTCAACGATCATTACCTTTGCGCCATTTTCAGAAGCCTGCTTGCTAGCGGGCACCACATGGTTCATTAGCCAGTCGTTTAGGCTGTTGCTGTCATGTTTTCCTTCAAGCATTCGCTGCGCGTCCGGTACATCCAGGCGTGTCAGTGCCACGAGAGGAGGCATCACCTTATCGAAGAACTTGCTGTCCTGGGCCAGGGTGGTACTGGCTGCATGTAGCCGCAGCATCACGTCAGCGTGTGCTGCGAGTACCATCGCGTTCAGATTGGCGGCCTCTCCCGTGTTGACAACCTTCTCCTCTCGTAAGCTAGCCACCGCCTTCTTGACCAGAAGCGGAGCCGTTCCAGGCAGACTTGCAAGGAGGTGAAAGCCGGCTTGGTCGAGGAACAGCGGGCCAGGGCCTGACGCAATCATTGGATTTGACGGTGGGATGGCGTAGATGGGTCTCACGTCGCTGTCGACGGGGATGTCGCCGTCGACCATTGGAGGAAGCGACTGTACGCCCATGAAGGTCAGCAGCTTCTCGACAGGGTGCTCGTACGTAGTTTCCCAGCCTTCGTCCGTCTTCTTGGTTTTGAGCTTCGCTTTGACGATCAGGTCGCCGGTTTTGACCCAGGCATGTTTTTTCTTGCCTACAAGGTTGGGCATCACCTGGGTCAGTTTCACACGTAGCTGGATGTAGGGCTGCGGCCGACCGTGCAGCAAGACAAGAGTCGGTTCGATAGCATGCAGTGCACTGGCATATCGGACATCATTTTCGGAAACGATAGGGTCATCCCATGCAAGCAAGCTGGAATCAGCTGCCTGGTACAGCTTGATGGGCCTCGCTGCCTGCATGGGCGTTTGTATGAGGGCTTGTCCCACCAGCCAAGGAATGACCGTATACGCGAGCGATGAAATGTCTCCAGGCGTGACTAGACGACTTGTATCCAGCGGCACCACGTCGGTGACGATCAACTTTCCTTCAATGCCGACCAGTTGCTCGTTCCAAATCCTAAGGACGTCCATCGACCATAGGTGGAGCACCTCGTTGATAGGTAAGCGTCCGCTCTCTACCGTCTTGACCCTCAGACTTTAATCCGCTTCAGACGCTGATTGATGTCGTCGCGGTCAAATGCCGTGGGATCGAAGGTATCGCCGTACCAGTCGAGCATGTCCAAGTAT